>Ga0209396_1006017_pt1 | contig 11268 bp, 11 predicted proteins | sample GOMGulsemesocosm_6_FD_184638 | JGI IMG/M metagenome (GOLD analysis project Ga0209396, IMG submission 184638) | Methane-oxidizing microbial communities from mesocosms in the Gulf of Mexico - GOM8C Gulf of Mexico (SPAdes) (version 2) | ecosystem: Environmental > Aquatic > Marine > Cold seeps... | reverse complement strand
AAAGCATTAATACATTAACGTATATAGTTTTCTACGATATTTTGTCGCCAATGCATCACCTTCAGGTAACGCTTTAAGTACATCTAATAACAATTCTTTACTGGTTGAGTTCGAACTATCTTTTTGAACAAGCCTAAACAACAGTTCTAATGCTTCTTCGTTACGGTTTACTTGAGAATACTGAGCAGCTAATTGATATTTCAAATCATCATTTTCTGGGTCTTGCACTAGTTGTGTTTCTAATAACTTGATTTCAGGAGACTCAGCCGCTTGATTAGCAAGCTCAAGCTTAGCCATAACCGCTTGATAATCGCTGTCTTGATCTACCATAGTTATAGTTGCCAGCAACGCTTCTGCGTCATCTGTTTTACCTAGTTGAATAGCTGCATTAGCATAAACAATCTTAATGTCAGCTCTTTCACTGTCAATCTCATAAGCTTTTACTATTTTTGAATATGCCGTATTCGCATCATTTTCAGCTAGTGCTAGTTTTGCCTCGTTAAGCAGTGTCTCTTCTTCTTTGGGTAAATGTTTGTTTAAAAATTCTTGAATTGATTCTTCTGTTTGTGGACCAGACAAACCATCTATAGGTTGTCCTTCTTTTACTAATATCACGGTAGGTAAACCTTGTATGCCAAACTGCTGAGCTATTTGACCTTGGGTTTCGCAATTTACCGTTGCTAGAGTTATATGCTCAGGAAACGGTGCTACCTTTGAAGTAAGAGCATCGCGTACGGCTAAACTTTCAGGAACCTGTTGCGCCCAAAAGCTCACTAAAATTAGCTTTGATTTTGATTCTTCTATGATGACTTGCTGAAAGTTTTCTAATGTAATATCGACGACGTTTGAGCTCACTATGCTGTCCAGTTAAAACAATGTTACTCAATATTTTGGGGCAAAGCTGGCAGATACAAGGTAACCCTAACAAAAAGGTTTACAAAAATTCTAAGACTGAAAATAAGAATTCATGTAAACCTTATCCGAACAATAAGGGATTAATGGGTATGGTCAGAAGCCAATTAACTTAAACCTCACTAAGTAAAGCTCTCGAGATAATAATTTTTTGAATCTCACTTGTTCCTTCATAAATTGAAGTCACACGTACATCTCGCGCATATCGCTCTAACGGGTATTCTTTAATGTAGCCTGCCCCTCCCATCATTTGCAAAGCATCGTAACAAGCCGTATTAGCTTTTTCGGTAGCAAAATATTTAGCCATGGATGCGGATTTACTAAACGACAATCCCTTATCTTTATTATCTGCTGCTTGCATTAGTAACAAACGGGCAGCTTCTAAATCGGTATAGCGGTCAGCAATCTTCCATTGTAACCCTTGAAAGTTTGATAGCGACTGACCAAATTGTTCGCGTTCAACAATAAATGCCCGAGCATAATCCATAGCAGCTAAGCCAATACCTAACGCTAAAGAACCAACACCAATTCTTCCGCCTGCTAGTTCGCTAACCGCAATAGAGAAACCTTGGTTTTCAACCCCCATCAGTGCACTCGAAGGAATACGACAGTTTTCAAAAAACACTTGATTAGTCGGTGAGGCTTTTTGTCCCATTTTTTCTTCATTTTTACCTATGGTAATACCCGGCGTATTAGCCTCTACCAAGAAACAAGAAATTCCCTTACCTTTAGGTGCTTGAGGATCTGTTACCGCCCAAACCACAAATAAATCAGCAAAAGTACCACTGGTAATAAATACTTTAGTTCCGTTAAGTATGTAATCATCACCCTCTTTAACTGCCGAGGTTTTCATACCGGCAGGGTCTGAACCCGCCATAGCTTCAGTTAAGCAGAAACCGCCGGCTCTATACTCACCACTACATAATTTAGGTAAATAGTTTTGTTTTTGTTCTTCATTACCGACCGCTTGTATAACTTCTGCAACCATATTAGTTACTGACGTAGTAACCGCAGTAGACGAACATGCTTTAGCTAATTCAGTAATCGCTATACTAAAAGACACCGCACCAGCTTCTACCCCGCCATATTCAGCTTTAACATTAAGTCCCATAAAACCTAATTCAGAAAGCTTTTTAAGATTGGCTAGAAAAATTTCCTGATCGTTTTTCTCATCAAGTTGTAGATCAAGTTTCGCTGCAACCGGCTCAAGCTCTGTTTCTGCAAATTTTTGTGCCATATCTTGGATCATGGCTTGCTCTTCAGTTAATGATAAATTCATAAAACTATCCTCTTACTGTCTAATACTAGCTAATACTAATAATTCTAGTGTAAACAAAGCATTTTTCTTAGTCATTAAAATTTTACGTTTACGTAAACTTACTCTTGCTAATTTTTGTTGAAATGTGCGCAGTATTATTTACACAACAAAGATATCCCTCTAAATTTAGGCATAAAAAAACGCGCTAAATGCGCGTTTTTTTTATTTTAGGTGTGTAACTATTCAGTACTTAAAAATACACCACCGAGAACACCGAAACGCTGCGCTACGACAGAGAAAATACAGCGCGATATTTTTTCTCAGTGCTCTCTGTGACCTCTGCGGTACCTTCTGTTTTTTAGCTGAAAGTTACTTAAGCTTATAAAACAAACCAAAGTAGTCCAGCGCCTAGCAATAATCGGTATATAACAAATGGCATCATGCCAATCTTATCTAATAAAACGAGAAAAACATGTATACACGCATAGGCACTCACAAAAGCCAAAACACTACCTAAGCTAATCGCTTGCCAATCTACCGCATCGGTAGACATCACTAGCTTAAGGGTTAAATAACTTCCCGCCATTGCGATAGCAGGAATGGATAATAAAAACGAAAAGCGAGCGGCGTTTTCGCGGCTAAGGCCAAGCATTAAACCAACAGTCATGGTAATTCCTGAACGTGAAGTACCAGGTATAAGTGCAATAGCTTGAGCTAAACCAATTAACATAGCCCCTTTAAAACCCATTTTCTCGATACTTACGTTTTGTTTCGCTTTAATATCTGCAAAGCCCAATAACACACCAAAAATAATGGTAGTTCCAGCAATCACTAGGGCTGAGCGTAAATGCTCTTCAATCAAGTCTTTGCCAAACAAACCAAATAAACCAGCAGGAATTGTCGCAAATATAATCCACCATGCTAATGTTCCATCAAAATTGGCCTGAGCTGAATTTTCACCTTCTGTATTTGTTTTACCACGTTGTGTAATAGTAGACACCCAAGCAACAGCCATACTGCCCACTTCTTTTCTAAAATAAAGAACAACGGCCAGCAATGTACCTACATGTACAGCAACATCAAAGGCTAACCCTTGATCTTCCCATCCCAAAACAGCCGACGGTAATATAAGGTGAGCCGAACTACTAATAGGTAGAAACTCTGTTAAACCTTGAATAATCGCTAAGATAAATATTTCAATTGTGCTCATGTATTTTTATTGTCCATAATGTGTGACCAAGAAAATGGTATTTTAGTTAATTTCTGACTTTCTTTGTTATATTGCTGCCAAAGAGAACCAAACGACTTTTTAATAATGGGATGCTCTAATTCAGGCGCAATTTCAGCAAGCGGCCATAAAACAAAAGCATTAGTAGTAATTTCATGTCTAGGTATTTGTGCGGGTTGTTCAAGTATTAGATCGTCGAACAGTAATAAATCGAGGTCTAATGTACGTGGGCTAAATTTTTTAGCTTGTTGTTCGCGCCCATATTGAAACTCGATGTTACGTAGTGTTTTAGCAACCTCGTCAATAGACTGGCTAGTCTCAACTCTTACCACCATATTGTAAAAGTCAGAGCCGGAAAAACCAACGGCTTCACTTTCATACAAAGAAGATAACGTTAGTGCGCCATAGTGTTTAGCAAGTTCTGTAAGTCCATGTTTTACATGATACTCACGATTGATATTGCTACCTAGCGAAATATATATTATCGACATTAGCCGTAGGTTCCGCGCTCAATTTCAACCGCTACAGTTTTGGTGTTGTGTACCGCTGTTGGTTTACCTACTTTCACTTTCAACCAAGGAATATGATAAGTTTCCATTAAATAGCTAGCTATACGTTCTGCAAGTGTTTCAATAAGGTCAACCGGGTTTTCATTAGCAAAAACTTCTACATCTTCCGATATTTTTGCATAATCTAATGTTTTAGCTAATTCATCATTTTCAGCCGCTTTAGATATATCCCAACCTAGAGTTAAATCAATAATTAAGGTTTGTTTGATTTGCTTTTCCCATTCATAAAAACCAATGGTTGTTTGAATGCTCAAACCTTCTATGTGGACTTTATCCATATTTTTAACACTCTTGTTTACGTTACAATATTTGTTAATTAACAAGCTGATGGTAATTACTGTAAATTAAGCTAAGTTAATTTAGGTTAAATTAACTTTAACCAACTGCTATTTTATTGATTACTTTATGGTTGCGAGTTTACCTATCTCAATGATGAAAAACTAGATATTGATTGTTAATTTAAGAATATTTTAATTGTAACTATCGCCATAATATATATTAACAGGTGTTTTATTAAGCAAGCATTATAGATACAATTGATTTTTATGCAGTTTTAAAAGGGATAATCACATTTCACAATATTATTTAATTCTAGCAATGGTTGCACTCGCTTATTTAGCGGGCTCGATTTCTAGTGCCATAATAATATGTAAATTTCAGAACTTACCTGACCCGCGCGATGTAGGTTCGCACAACCCCGGTGCTACAAATGTTTTAAGAAACACCAATAAACTCACCGCTGCATTCGTACTTTTTTTCGATATGCTAAAAGGCGTTATTCCAGTATGGGGAGCTTACTTTTTAGGAATAGAGCCTATTTATCTCGGTTTTATTGGTGTAGCCGCCTGCTTAGGGCATATGTATCCAATATTTTTTGGATTCAAAGGAGGTAAAGCGGTAGCTACCGCGTTTGGCGTATTATTGCCTATAGGATTTACTTTTGGGGGATTATTAATTTTTACCTGGCTGATTGTTGCAAAAACAACTCGCTATGCCAGCCTAGCTGCAATCGTAACAGTAAGTTTAGCGCCTTTATATACCTGGATGATTAAACCTATTTATGTGTATCCCGTATTAATGATTAGCGCATTGGTTATATTCAGACATAAAGAAAACATTAATCGCCTACTCAAAGGCACCGAAAACAAAATATCAGTACATAAAGCTGACGATTAACTTTTACATATTTTGACTAAATTGCCGCTAATGTATCTAAAGGCCAACGAGGGTGAGCTTTAAACGTAAGTGAGTCATCACCTCCTGCTTTTAATCGTTGTAAACCTGCGTAAGCAATCATTGCACCATTATCCGTACAAAACTCAGGCCTTGGATAAAACACTTCGCCACCAATATTTTTTGTAATAACGCCTAGTTTTTCACGTAAAGCTGTATTTGCGCTCACGCCACCTGCAATAACTAATCGCTTCAAATCACAGTGTTTCAAAGCTCGTTTACATTTTATTGCAATAGTATCAATAACCGCATCTTGAAAAGCATAAGCAATATCAGCATGTGTTTGTTCGTCCATCGTTCCATTCGCTTGTTCTTTACGAATAGCCGTTCCCGTTGCTGTTTTCAAACCACTAAAACTAAAATCTAAACCAGGTTTATTGGTCATTGGGCGAGGAAATACAAATCGTCCTGCTACACCACTTTCAGCCATTTTAGCCAGTACAGGACCGCCAGGATAATCTAAACCTAATAATTTAGCTGTTTTATCAAACGCCTCACCTGCCGCATCATCAACCGATTCGCCAAGTAACTCGTAATGACCAATGCCGTCTACACGAACCAACATGGTATGACCGCCAGACACCAATAAGGCAACAAATGGAAATTCCGGAATATTATCTTCTAACATTGGCGCTAATAAGTGACCTTCCATATGATGAACAGGCACAGCAGGTAATCCCCAACCATAAGCTAAACTTCTACCTATAGAGCACCCCACTAATAAAGCCCCCACTAACCCGGGTCCAGCAGTATAAGCAACACCATCTAAATCTTGTGGTGTTAAGTTTGCATCTGCCAAAACTTCTTTTATCAAAGGGATCGTTTTACGCACATGGTCTCTAGAAGCCAGCTCAGGTACTACTCCACCATAATCGGCATGAACAGCAATTTGACTATATAAACGATGAGCCATTATTCCCTGCTCGTCATCATAAATAGCAATACCGGTTTCATCGCACGATGTTTCAATACCTAAAATACGCATAAAATCATTTTCTCCAAAAGTTAAGCGCGCAATTTTACCCGTCAAACTAACAATTCTCCACTATTATTCATTATTGCTTTACTTTGCTTGGTTGTTGGCGATAGAATATGTCACCAATTTTTAATAGAGCGGGTGATTCCGAGGCAATAATGCTGAGACAATTACCAATTTTATAGAGTTTAGACTAAGGTTAATAAAGACAATGCCAGTAATCAAAGTAAGAGAGAACGAACCGTTTGACGTAGCACTTCGCCGTTTTAAGCGTTCATGTGAAAAAGCAGGTATCCTTTCTGAAGTTCGTCGTCGCGAATGTTACGAAAAGCCGACTTGGGAACGTAAACGTAAGAAAGCCGCTGCTGTAAAACGTGCTGCTAAAAAAGTTTCTCGTGAGAACGCTCGTCGCGTTCGTATGTACTAATAAAGTTTTAGTACTTGCTTAGGAAAACTGAGTCAACTTATGAGTCTACTTAGTCAACTTAAAGAAGAAATGAAAATTGCTATGCGAGCTAAAGACAAATTACGTCTTGGTGTTATTCGCATGGCACTCTCAGCTATTAAACAAGCTGAGATAGATCATGGTTCAGAAGCAACAGATGAAAACGTACTAGCTGTTTTAACTAAAATGGTTAAGCAACGTAAAGAATCTATTAAAATGTTTACTGACGGTGGTCGAGATGAATTAGCTGCTAAAGAAGCGGCTGAAGTAGAAGCGTTAAATACGTTTTTACCTCAACCACTCACCGCAGCAGAAATTAGTACATTAATTGCAAACGCAATAACCGAGTCTGGCGCAGCTTCAATGGCTGACATGGGCAAGGTAATGGCTGTTTTAAAACCTGTTATGCAGGGCAAAGCTGATATGGGCGCTGTAAGTGGCCAAGTTAGAAACGCATTAAATAGCTAACTAATTTCAATAGAGGGTAACCTCAAATAAACCGCGATTGCTTATGCCTCGCGGTTTTTTATTGTCTTCTTTTTATTGTATATACATCAAAAAGTCGAATGGTGTAGAATAGAATTCTTAACACGCTCCTTAAATTAAATGTCGAGTTGTATATTTCATGGCAGGTATGATCCCAAGACAGTTTATTGATGACCTACTCGCAAGAGCTGATATTGTTGAACTCATTGATAGCCGTGTTCCGTTAAAAAAAGCAGGTAAAAATTACCAAGCATGCTGCCCATTTCATACTGAAAAATCGCCCTCATTTAGTGTTAGTCAAGACAAACAATTTTATCACTGCTTTGGTTGTGGTGAACACGGTAATGCCATTTCATTTTTAATGGAATTTGACCGCTTAGATTTTCCAGATGCGGTTGAAGAGCTCGCTTCTCAGTTCAATATGACGGTGCCAAGAGAAGACGACAATCAAACTCCTGCACAACAAAAAAAGCAACAACAAGCATTCGCACAAAAACAAGACGATTATGCTTTAATGGAACAAATCAGTCGTTTCTATCAACAACAATTACGTGTTGCTCCAGACAAAGATACAGCGGTAGACTACCTAAAAGGTAGAGGTCTTAGCGGAGAAGTAGTTAAATCGTTCGGTATTGGTTACATCAGTGATGCGTGGGACGGCATGATGAGTGTTTTTGCCAAGAATGGCGCTATTACCAAACAACTTGTTGACTTAGGTATGGCGATTCAAGGGGATAAAAATAAGCCCTATGATAGATTTCGCGGCCGCATTCAATTCCCAATTAGAGATAAACGTGGTCGTGTTATCGGATTCGGCGGACGTGTATTAGCAGATGGCACACCAAAGTACCTTAACTCCCCTGAAACACGTATTTATCATAAAGGCCAAGAGCTATATGGCCTTTATGAAGCAAAATTAGCCAACAAACAATTAAACAGATTAGTAGTTGTTGAAGGCTATATGGACGTTGTAGCCTTAGCCCAGCACGGTGTTAATTACGCAGTCGCGTCATTGGGAACCGCAACAACTCCTGAACAATTACAAACATTATTCAGAACAGTTAAAGAAGTCATTTGTTGTTACGACGGCGACAGAGCTGGCCGTGATGCTGCATGGCGAGCAATGGACAACGCACTGCCCTTAATTCAAGATGGCTATTCACTCAAATTTGTATTTTTACCTGACGGAGAAGATCCCGACAGTTTAATACGAGTACAAGGTCAACAAGCATTTGAAACCATAATTGATAATGCGACCCCTTTGTCTGACTTCTTGTTTGAGCATTTATTGGTTCAATACAATATGACAACGGCAGAAGGAAAAGCCGGAGCTATAAACGCCTTTAAGCCATATTTAGAAAAACTACCTGATAGTAACTTAAAAGATGCCATTGTAACAAAGCTCGCTAATTTATTTGGCAGTGGTAACGAACAACAACTGACTAAATTAAACAAAGCATTTGCCGCTAAAAAGCCAGAACAAACAAATAAAAGGCAAACAAAAATAACCCCGGTACGATTAGCTATTGCATTATTGCTTGAGCATCCCCATATAGTTAACGCATTACCTGATATTTCAATTTTACAACATTTGAATATCCCTGGTATTCCTTTATTGAATCAATTACTTGTATTGTGTAAGCAAAATTCTAATATGAACAGCGCACAACTTATTGAGAACTACAGAGGACAAGAAGAAGGGAAACAGCTAACCAAGCTTATGTGTTTACAACATCACATAGAGCCAGAAAATGCTGAAACGACTTTTCTTGATGTAATAGAAGGTTTTCTTAATATATTTATAGAACAACGAACCGAAGAACTTCTATCAAAAGAACAAATTACAGGTTTAACTAAGTTAGAAAAACAAGAATTACATAGTTTGCTTAGTGCTTAATGCGTTTTTTTAAAGCGCTGTCACTAACAACTAATTAACAAAAACACGTGTACGTCTGGTAATTTCGCAACTGCATTGCTATAATTTCAGGCTTACTGTTTTCAATTTGATACCCATAAATAGGTGGACACTCGTCAATGGATCAAGCCCCACAATCTAGACTTAAAGAGCTAATAACCAAAGGTAAAGAGCAAGGTTATTTAACATTCGCTCAAGTTAACGATCATCTTCCTCAAGAGATAATAGACTCTGATCAAGTTGAAGACATCGTTAGAATGATCAACGACATGGGTATTCAGGTGTTCGAAAATGCCCCTGATAACGACACGTTGATGATGAGTGAAGCGAATACCGATGAAGACGCTGCCGAAGCTGCTGCGCAAGCACTTGCATCTGTAGAAAGTGAAATCGGTCGTACAACTGACCCAGTACGTATGTATATGCGTGAAATGGGAACAGTTGAACTTCTTACTCGTAAGGGTGAGATCGTTATTGCTAAGCGTATCGAAGAAGGTATTAAAGAAGTTCAACGTTCGGTTTCTGAATATCCACCAGCCATTAATTACTTATTGGAACAGTGGGATAATTTTGAAGCTGAAGAAGTTCGCTTAACCGACATCATCGTTGGCTTTTTAGACCCTGATGCAGAAGAAGAAGAAATTCCTGCTGCTGCTACTCATATTGGTTCTGAGTTATCTAAAGAAGAACTAAATAATGAAGATAAAGACGACGAAGATGAAGAAGAGGAAGATACAGGCCCATGTCCTGAACTTGCTAAAGAAAAATTCACTCTACTTCGTGAAGCGTATGAAGCTGCTAATAAAGTCATTGGTAAAAAAGGTCGCGGTCATGCCGACGCCCAAGTTGCTATTGATGCACTAGCAGAAGTCTTTAAAGAATTCAGAATTGTTCCTAAAGTATTTGATCGCCTAGTGAAAAACATGCGTAGTGTAATGGACCGTTTACGTGTTCAAGAACGCTTAATCATGAAACACTGTGTGGTTGGTGCAGGTATGCCAAAAGGCACTTTCATCAAAATATTCCCAGGGAATGAAACATCAAAAGATTGGTTTGAAGAACAAAAGAATGCAGGTCTTCCACATTCATCTCGTTTAGCTGATATTGAGCTAGATGTAGAGCGTTGTATCTACAAACTAAACATGATTGAAGAAGAAACCTACCTTAACGTACATGGCATAAAAGACATTAACCGTCGTATGTCAATTGGTGAAGCTAAAGCTCGCCGTGCGAAAAAAGAAATGGTAGAAGCTAACTTACGTCTTGTTATCTCAATCGCTAAAAAATATACCAACCGTGGTTTACAATTCTTAGATTTAATCCAAGAAGGTAACATCGGTCTAATGAAAGCTGTTGATAAATTTGAATACCGTCGTGGTTACAAATTCTCAACTTATGCTACATGGTGGATCCGTCAAGCAATTACTCGTTCAATTGCTGACCAAGCGCGTACAATCCGTATTCCGGTACACATGATTGAAACGATTAACAAACTTAATCGTATTTCACGTCAAATGTTACAAGAAATGGGTCGTGAGCCTACGCCTGAAGAACTTGCTGAACGCATGATAATGCCTGAAGATAAAATTCGTAAGGTATTAAAAATTGCTAAAGAACCTATTTCAATGGAAACGCCAATTGGTGACGATGAAGATTCGCACTTAGGTGACTTTATTGAAGATGGTAGTGGTGAGCTTCCTGTAGACTCAGCAACATCTGAGAACTTAAAAGACGCAACACACGAAGTTTTAGCTGGTTTAACAGCTCGTGAAGCGAAAGTACTTAGAATGCGTTTCGGTATCGACATGAACACCGATCACACATTAGAAGAAGTTGGTAAGCAGTTTGACGTTACACGTGAACGTATTCGTCAAATCGAAGCAAAAGCGTTACGTAAATTACGTCACCCTTCTCGTTCAGAGCAACTGAAAAGTTTCTTAGACGGCGAATAAGCTTCATTTCAAACTTAATAAAAATCCAGCCTCATGCTGGATTTTTTGTTTTTCAGGTGTAATAAAATAAATAAAACGGATATTTGCTTAACAAATAAGCTAACAGTACAAGATTATCAAAAATATTGAGTATTGATGGTGACAACAAATATAAAAATGCTTATACTTCTCGCCGCTCAAAGATGATTATTTTCTTTAGCAGATGAAATGGCCCCTTAGCTCAGTTGGTTAGAGCATCCGACTCATAATCGGCAGGTCCCCTGTTCAAGTCAGGGAGGGGCCACCATTTCAACT
>Ga0209396_1006014_pt1 | contig 11273 bp, 10 predicted proteins | sample GOMGulsemesocosm_6_FD_184638 | JGI IMG/M metagenome (GOLD analysis project Ga0209396, IMG submission 184638) | Methane-oxidizing microbial communities from mesocosms in the Gulf of Mexico - GOM8C Gulf of Mexico (SPAdes) (version 2) | ecosystem: Environmental > Aquatic > Marine > Cold seeps... | reverse complement strand
CTCTTTTCTTGGAAAAGTAGGTCTGCCATTATTTACCTTTTACAACTCAAGCAAATATGCCGTTGAAGGTATTACCGACTCCCTTAGATATGAATTGCAGCCATTCAATATAAGAGTGCACTCAATCATGCCTGGTTTTTTTAATACTAATTTTGCCAAAGAAAATTTAGTTGTTAATACCTCAACAAGCAATATTGATAGCCCGTACAAGCAACTTACCGAAAACTTAATTCCCAATATAGTAGAACAAATAAATCAAGGTAATGAACCGAAAGAGGCCGCTGAACTAATACTAAAAATTATTGAAGATGACAAATCACCAGCACGAATAACCGTTGGCGACAAAGCGAAAAAATTTATTGCGATGCGACGTGAGCTTTCTGATGAAGATTTTGAGCGTAGAGTTAAGGATTACTACAACCTCAATGGATAGTTTCTTTTTTAACATTACCGACAGGTGCTATAAAGTAACAGAGTTGTTTAAGCATAATGAGCAGCATGTCATTCGCGCTGATATATCTAACGGCTTGGTATTTTTCGATATTTCACTCTCTTTACCTGAAGAAAAAATACTTAGGCTTAAAAATTTAGACCGAATGAACTTTATCATTTCTGTACGTCACGGCCAATGTCGAATAAAAGACAACATAACTGACAAGGCCATTAGCTTAAGTGAAAACAATACTTATCTATTTGCTACATCACGACAAGACTTAGAAATAACGATTCATCAATCAAAGCTATCAGAAATTTTTATTCTTTTTATTGGCGATTTTTTTATTAAAAGATACTTAAGTGATAACGAAAATGAGCCAATCAATTTTTTGTATAATATCCTACAAGAAGAGGTCAGCCTTGAGCTTGTGAACGAAACACCTACTGATGCGTTAAGCCTTCACCTTATTGATAAAATAGTTAATGCAAAAGACAGTGAAAAAATGAACAGTATTATCAGTGAACATCGTGCCATTGAATATATGATACACAGATTTTCATTACTTGATTTACATTTGCCTGCAGAACATAGCTCTGAAGAAATAGACATTGCCAGTAAGGCCAAAAAAATCATCCTACAAAATTATAAAAAACCTCCTTCTATTAAAGAACTGGCAAACTTATGCGGCACCAACGATTTTAAACTGAAAAAAACCTTTAAAAAAGTTTATCAAACAACCGTCTATGTTTATGTTCAAAAACTTCGCTTAGAAAAAGCAAATTTACTACTGCGTGAAAACCTGATGAGCGTGTCTGAAATAGCAAATGAGATTGGCTACAAACATCAAGGGCACTTTAGCGCTATATTTTATAAAGCTTATGGCGTTTACCCAAAAGATTTAAAAAACTCCGTATAGTGATACGTTAAAATCCCGCTAGTGATAAAAGCCTATGATAATAACTAATCAACACGAGTATTATGTAGCCAATAAAACCACTCTCTAGGAAATACTATGACTAAAGTTGTTTTAATTACCGGTGCAAGCTCAGGAATGGGTGAAATTACCGCTCATTATTTAAATGAAAATGGCTATACTGTTTATGCCGGAACACGAGATAAAAGCCTTAAAACACCAGAAATAGCAGGTGTTAATAATATCTATCTTGATGTGTCAAATACCAACTCAATGGAAGCGGCAGTTCAAGCTATTATAGCAACAGAAAATAAAATTGATGTCTTAGTGAATAATGCAGGATTTGGTCTTGTTGCTAGCGCTGAAGAAGTCACAGACGAAGAAATTTTCAAGCAGTTTGATGTAAACGTTTTTGGTTTAATGAAAATGACAAGAACGGTTCTTCCTTACATGCGTAGGGCTAAGGCCGGTGTCATCATCAACATTAGTTCATTCCTTGGTAAAATGGGGCTGCCACTACTTTCTCATTACAACGCCAGTAAATACGCAGTAGAAGGTTTTGTTGACTCTATTCGCTTTGAAGTGGCTCCTTATAATGTACGAGTTCACTCGATTCAGTCAGGGCTATTTGGCACTAATTTTGTCAGAAAAGGGTTAGTTGCTAATGCTGCAATAACCAGTGCAGATTCTCCTTATAAAGATTTAGTTGCACACTTTGTTCCTGTTGTCGCTAAAGCAATTAACGAAGGCCCTAGTCCACAACCTATTGCTGACGCTGTTAAAGCCATTATTGAAGACGAAAACTCATTAATTGCTATTCCTGTTGGCGCTGAGGCAACAACCTTCGTACCATTAAGAAAAGCGTTATCTGACGAAGACTTTGAAATTAAAGTTAAAGAGTCTTTCGGTTTATAAATAACATATGAAAACTAACCCTATAAATGATTCACTTGGTATTTTTCCCAAATCATGGACTGAAAAACACGCGGGGAGAATTCCTGGCAATATTCCTATTTGGGTTGGCATATTATCTGAACTCACTGAATTTGGTATTTTTTTTGTCGCCTACTTTATTGCTAAATTCTATTACCCTGAAGAGTTTACGCAAGGGCCACAAAGTTTACATACCTCATTAGGTGTAACCAATACTATTGTTTTGTTAACGAGTAGTTATTTTATGGCTAAAGCGATGGCTAATATTCGTCTTGATAATAAGCCTAAGTGTGAACGCTATTTATGGTTAGCATTCTTATGTGGTTGTTTATATTTAATGATAAAAACATGGGAGTTTTATTGGAATGACTTACAAGGGTTTGGCCCCAGTACCAGTGAATTTTTTACCGTATATTATTATATGACGTTTAATCACTTTCTCCATGTCGGCTGGGCTTCATGTGCTATTTTATGGGTAATCTATAGATTAAGGTGTGGTGCTTATTCATCGAAAGAAAACTCTGGCTTAGAGGCATTAGCAGTGTATTGGCACATGATTGATTTAATGTGGATCCTGATTTTTCCATTATTATATGTGCTTAGGTAGGTGATTATTATGAAAACCATAGGAAAACTAGAATATTACTTATTCGCACTGATAGCGATAACACTGTTTAATACCTTTTTGGGTGAAAAATTTGCCTCTACAACTTTGGTCACTATTTTAATCGCGCTTACCGTTACCTATAAAGGATTTATGGTGATTGATCATTTGATGGAATTAAAAGGAGCCAACAAAAATTTACGTTTTTTAATGCGACTCTATTTTGTTATTTTTCCATCACTTATTATTGTGAGTGCTTTTTACTAAAGGCCGTTAAAATAAAAAGCACCAAACATAACGAATGGTGCTTTTATAATAAATAAAAATACAAGTTATTAATTTTGCTCTATATCTAAATCAATGACTTTCACAACTGTAAATTTTTGATATGAAAAACTGATAGATTTATTAGAATTTATATTGAATACCAACAGCTAAGTAATCTTCATCAGCGCCAGTGTCCATATCAAAGCTAGTGAAAAAGGCATATAACTTTGTGCTTTTTGCTAAAGAATAATCCGCACCAACTGTAACACCCGATTTACTATCACCGCCATCAAAATCTGCTGTTTGATATTGACCTTTAATAGTCACTTTCTCGATTTTGTATTTAGCAGAAAACAAGAAACCGTCCATTTCAGCGCCACCATCAACTTTTTCTTGTGTATGGTAAATAGCACCTAAAGTAATGCCTGCTACTTTACCCTGTACTGTCGCACGAGTAGTGTCATAGCCTTTAACTTCTGAGTCCATAGCAATTGATGCATATACTTTCGATTTTTTCAGCTTTTTATCACCGTAAAATACGGCTACTGAGATTGCATCGTCTGCATCTACAGAATCTTCAGCAATATAGGTTACACCTACGCTGATGTTGCTAAATTTAGGTGATTTATAAGAAATGGTGTCTGCCATACGGTTCTCACCTTTCCATAAACTTTTAATATCACCATTTAAATCACTGAATAAATCAACTTTACCTTGTGATTGTTTTAACATAGTGTCGTTTTTACCCAATAACACTTCACCAAAACCGCCCTTTAATCCTACGTATTGATTTCTATCGGTAATGCTATTACCTTTTTCGCTATCGCCATCAAGATCTACTTGAAACTCTGCTTTATAGATAACTTCTAAGTCATCATTTAACTTATGTGTTCCTTTAAAACCAATACGTGAAGCGTTACTTTTAACTTCAGTAAAGCTACCGTCGCCTTCATCTGATGATTGCAAAGAAACATCTGCTCGACCATATATATCAACATTAGCCGCAAAAGCTGGTTGTGCTAAAATTGAGCATAATGTTAACGCAATAGTATTTTTAACTAGTTTCATGTTTTAAGCCTTTTTTATAAATAAAGTATTTTGCTATATTCAATTAATAACAAGTTCTAAACTGACTGACTGATTGCTATGCTATTATTATTGTATGACATAAATATGACAATGCGGCATATTTGCAATAATGTTTGTATTTATTAACAAATAGTCTAGATAATGATTATTAAATATTTTTATTTTATTAAAAAAGTTCATCCTAGTGTGAAAACTAGCTAAAATTAAAATAATAACTAATGATTCAACCTAGCATGAGTTAAGTTAAACTAAATGAAAATAACTAGTATTTCACGCAAACTCCTTACCCGAGTACTCTCCTTTTATTTCATCTTAACGGTGAGCGTCACTGGTATTCAAGTTGTTGCCGAGTATATGAATACTAAAAACCATATCAATAGCGAGCTTCTTACCTTAGAAAAAACCATAAGTGGTAGTTTAACCCGAGCTGTATGGGAGCTGAACACACAACAAGCTATTGATATTTCTGAAGGCTTAGTTGCCATTCCAATGATAAAAGGCATAACCGTTACTGATGAAGCGAATAATGTCATTACACAATTAGGTGAAGTCATCTCACCTGAAAAATTAAAACTAGATAGTGACAATTCATTAAATGGTGAAGCCCAGGGAATTAGCTCGCTTACTGAAGGTTTATTTGGTCACTCTTTCCCATTAATTTTTGAGTTTTCAGGCCGCACTACTTCAGTAGGGCGAGTGACATTATTGTCGAGTAATGCCGTTATTTTTAGTCGAATAGAAGTAGGTATTTATTTCCTCATTGGTAATGCCATCGTTAAAACCGCTTTTTTAGTCTTTCTATTCACACTAGCATTTAATAAATTGTTAACAACGCCTTTACAAGAATTAACTAACCAAATTAATCAAGTAGATTTAGACGATCCTGAAGCATCTAAACTTCACTCAATGAATTATGAAAAAAATGAATTAAATATTCTTGGCGATGCTTATAATAATTTGATCGATGAGTTAATTGACTTTAAAGATAAATTAGCCATTTCGCAGTTAGAAACAAACACAGCAAAAGATCAACTAGATGAACAGAATGTTCAACTTGAACAAGAGGTTGCACGTAAAACCTCCTCATTAAGTAGCACCATGCTCAAAATGGAGGTTCAACAAAAAGAATTACTTCAACAAAAACATACATTGCAAGATGAAAATATCCGCCGTAGCCGGACAGAAAAAACCTTAATTACAACGAATAAGGATTTAAAAAGCTCTATTGTCGAATTAAACAAAGCCAAAGAACGCCTATTAGAATCTGAAAAAATGGCTTCACTAGGTAAGCTGAGCGCTGAAGTCTCTCATGAAGTAAATACGCCTATAGGCATAAGCATTACTTCAGCCAGTTATTTATTAGAACTGTTGGTTCGTCTAAAGGAAAATCTTAACCAACAAAAGCTATCGAAAAGGAATATAGAGAGTTTCATTGAAAATGCGAATCAAAGTGCTGAATTACTCACCAGTAATTTAAAAAGAGCATCTGATCTAATAATTAGTTTTAAACATGTGGCTGTAGACCAAATCAGTGATAGAACTCGGCTAATTGCTGTTTCAAAATACCTTGATGAAATAATTCAATCATTACATCCTAAATTAAAGAAGACCAATCACTGTATTAAAGTTAATTGTGACGAAAGCATTGAAATATCGAGTCACCCTGGCGCTATAGCGCAAGTAATCATTAACTTAATTATTAATTCAATCATTCACGGCTTTGAAAATATAGACAGAGGTGAAATAACGATTGATATTAGCTTGCATCAGCAAACCTTACATTTAGACTACAAAGATAATGGCCATGGACTGACGAAAGAAGGGATAGAAAAATTATTTGAACCCTTCTACACAACAAAAGGAGAGCAAGGCGGTACAGGGTTAGGCGCATATATTATTCATCACCTTGTTATCGATACACTCAATGGTAGTGTTGATGTGAAAAATGAAGATGAGCACGGCTTAAGTTATCATATTGAATTTCCAGATATGCGTTACCGATAAACAGGTATTAATCATATCAAAAGTAACTATTTCTACATTGATTGAAGTTGTTTGAGTATACACTTTTCAGGTATCATGGCTTTTTTAAAAATAGCTTACAAAGCTACCAATGCCTAGGATGCAATTTATGTGGTTTAAAAACCTGTACTTTTTCGCTTTCACACGACCTTTTAAATTGTCAGAAGAAGCGTTAGAAAAACACCTTTGTGAACATCTTTTTACTCCCTGTGGCTCTACTGAGTTATCGCATTTTGGCTGGGTAAATGCCTTAGGAAAACACGGAGATTCAAGTGTTCATTGTGCTAATGACAATTTCCTAATTTGTGCTCGTAAAGAAGAAAAAATATTACCCGCATCTGTAATTAAAGATATGGTTGAAGAAAAAATTAATTTACTTGAGCTAGAACAAGGCCGCGGCGCAACTAAAAAAGAAAGAGAGCAATTTAAAGAAGACATTACTTTCGAGTTATTACCACGCGCTTTCTCACGTATTTCAGATACTCACGCTTATATTAGCCCAAAAGACAATATTATTGTCATTAATTCAAGCTCTCGTGGTAAAGCCGAAGATTTACTAGCACTACTAAGAAAAGTGCTAGGAACATTACCCGTCACTAGTTTGGAACCCGATGTTGCCGCAGATGAAACTATGACAGATTGGCTAATTAAGAAAAATTTAGGGCCAAAATTTACCTTAGGAATGGAAGCTGAATTTAACGCCATGGGCGATGACGGCGCAGTCATTCGAGTAAAAAATCAAGATCTTGACAGCGATGAAATTAAATCCCATTTAGATGCGGATAAATACATGGTTAAAGCCGCAATGGAATGGGATGAATCACTGTCTTTTATTCTCTGCGATGATTTAGCAATTAAACGTATTAAATTCTTTGATGTTATTCAAGAGCAAAATGATGACATTGACAGTGACGATATCATGGCGAAATTAGACGCGGACTTCGCCTTAATGGCCGGAGAATTAAACCGATTCATTCACGATTTGTTAGCTGAATTTTCATTAAAAACTACTGATTTATTAGAAAAAGATTAAACTTTTTGGAGCCTTAAAAATGTCAATTATTAACATGGCTGATCTCAACTTAGCCGGAAAACGCGTTCTTATACGTGAAGATTTAAACGTACCTGTGCAAGACGGTAAAATCACCTCAGATGCGCGTTTGCTAGCAGCCTTACCATCAATAAAACTCGCATTAGAAGCGGGTGCAAAAGTTATGGTAATGTCACACCTTGGTCGTCCAACAGAAGGTGAATATAATACAGAATATTCTCTTCAGCCTGTTGCTGATTACTTAGCTGCAGCTATTAACTACCCTGTACGCCTAGTAAAAGATTACCTATCTGGCGTTGAAGTTGCTGCTGGTGAGTTGGTTATTTTTGAAAACGTTCGTTTTAACCAAGGCGAAAAGAAAAATGATGACGCGTTAGCACAGAAACTAGCAGCCCTTTGCGATGTTTTTGTAATGGACGCTTTTGGTACTGCTCATCGCGCCCAAGCAAGTACACATGGCGTAGCGAAATATGCGCCCACCGCTTGTGCTGGTCCATTACTAGTAGGCGAATTAGATGCTTTAGGTAAAGCACTAGACAACCCTGCCCGCCCATTAGTTGCTATTGTTGGCGGTTCAAAAGTATCAACAAAACTAACTGTTTTAGAATCGTTATCAGCCATTGTTGATCAACTAATTGTTGGCGGCGGAATTGCTAACACCTTTATCGCAGCGGCTAAACATAACGTCGGAAAATCATTATATGAAGCCGACTTAGTAGCCGAAGCTAAACGCTTAACTCTACAAGCTCAAGCTAACAATGGTGATATTCCTATTCCGAGTGATGTTATTGTCGCCAATGAGTTTTCACCTACCGCGACAGCAACATTAAAAAATGTTAGCGATGTAAGTGATGATGAAATGATTTTTGATATTGGACCAGATTCTGCTAAAGAACTTGCCAAAATAATTAAAAATGCAGGCACAATTGTCTGGAATGGCCCAGTGGGCGTATTTGAATTTGATCAATTTGGCAAGGGCACAGAAGCTATTGCTAAAGCGATTGCTGATAGCTCAGCTTTTTCAATTGCCGGCGGTGGCGATACCTTAGCAGCTGTAGATAAATACAACATTAAAGATAAAGTCTCTTATATTTCTACAGGTGGCGGTGCATTTTTAGAGTTCTTAGAAGGCAAGAAACTCCCTGCTGTTGAAATTTTAGAACAAAGAGCAAAAAACTAGTAAAAATTTGAATAACAAATTAATAAAAGCTTAATAAGAGAAAATAACAAAATAGTTATTTCTTATTATGTTTTATACCTAAGCCTCCTTAAGGTGGTTTAGGATTTACTATTAAAATAATAATAAAATAATATAAACAACACTATACTCAAAAATGTGAGTAATTCACGCACCCAAACTAACTGAGCACTAATATCTTTAGCCGCTCTACACAAGGAGATCTTCATGACTTTAGCACCTAAAGCTTTAACAACCATGCTAGAAAAGATTACCAATCAAGATGGCTTCATTGCTGCCTTAGATCAAAGTGGCGGTAGCACACCCAAAGCACTTTCTCTATATGGTATTGAGAGCACTAGCTTTAGCAATGATGAACAAATGTATGATTTAGTCCATCAAATGCGTACTCGTATCGTCACTAATCCTGCTTTTAATGGCTCACGTATTTTAGGTGCCATTTTATTTGAAAACACTTTAGATAGAGAGTTTGAAGGCAAAGATGCTGCACAATACCTATGGCAAGAAAAACAGGTTGTACCATTTTTAAAAATTGATAAAGGTCTATGCGAAGAGAATAATGATGTGCAATTAATGAAAGCAATGCCTGAGCTTAATGTACTTCTAGACAAAGCAGTTTCACAAGGCGTATTTGGTACTAAAATGCGCTCAGTTATCAAATTAGCCAATCAACAAGGCATTAATGATATTGTTGCGCAACAATTCACCATTGCAAAACAGATATTAGTAAAGGGTTTAACGCCAATAATTGAACCTGAAATAGATATTAATAGTCCTAAAAAATCTGCTGCTGAAGTTTTACTTAAATCCGCATTACTTCGCGAGTTAGATGCATTACCTAGCGACCAAAAAGTTATGCTAAAACTCACATTACCTAATTCAGATAACTTTTACAGTGACTGTATTAACCATGAAAATGTTATAAAAGTTGTCGCTTTATCAGGTGGTTACAAAAGAGAGCAGGCTAATGAAAAAGTTAACTCTAATCATGGCATGATAGCGAGCTTCTCTCGAGCATTAACTGAAGGCTTATCTGCAAAACAATCAAATGATGAATTTACCTTGGCATTAGATAATGCCATAGAGAGTATATTTACGGCATCAAAATCCTAAAAAAGTAAGATAAGCTTAAAGTAAAATAGTTATGCTAAAAATTGTGGTTAACTTTCACACATAAATATAAAAACCTTATGAAAGCAGTACTTTTTCATAAGGTTTTTTTGTAAGTTTAGTACAAAAGAGTAACATTCCCCATCAAACCGCCAAAACCACAATTTTCTGTGCCAGAAGCCAGTAAACTCTGATATAATTTAGTCACTAATACAGAAAACTTTCACAGTTATAAACAAAACGTTTAATTGACTAACCCAGGAGTAACCAATGGCTTTAATTTCAATGCGTCAAATGCTTGATCACGCTGCAGAGTTTGAATATGGAATCCCAGCATTTAATGTAAATAATTTAGAGCAAGTGCGCGCAATTATGATTGCAGCAGATAAAACTGATAGCCCTGTTATTCTTCAAGGATCTGCAGGAGCTCGTAAGTATGCTGGAGCCCCCTTTTTACGCCATTTAATTTTAGCCGCTATTGAAGAATTCCCTCATATTCCTGTTGTTATGCATCAAGATCACGGTACTTCGCCAAGTGTATGTCAACGTTCAATTCAATTGGGTTTTTCATCTGTAATGATGGACGGCTCATTAATGAGTGATGGTAAAACACCAAGTAGCTATGAATATAATGTTGAGGTGACTCAACGTACTGTTGAAATGGCACATGCTTGTGGCGTGTCTGTTGAAGGCGAGTTAGGCTGTTTAGGTTCATTAGAAACAGGTGAAGCTGGTGAAGAAGATGGCATTGGTGCTGTAGGTAAATTAACACTGGAGCAAATGCTAACAAATCCAGAAGAAGCTGCTGACTTTGTGCAAAAAACGCAAGTCGATGCCTTAGCCATTGCCTGCGGTACTTCGCACGGTGCTTATAAATTTACTCGCCCTCCTACAGACGATATTTTAGCCATTGATCGTATCAAAGCTATTCATAATCGCATTCCTAATACCCATCTAGTAATGCACGGTTCATCATCAGTTCCGCAAGAGTGGTTAGCGATTATTAATGAGTATGGTGGTAATATCCCAGAAACTTATGGTGTACCTGTTGAACAAATTCAAGAAGGTATCAAAAATGGTGTTCGTAAAGTAAATATTGATACTGATTTACGATTAGCATCAACGGGAGCGACTCGACGCTTTCTAGCACACAATCCAAGTGAATTTGATCCGCGTAAATTTTTAGCTGAAACAACGAAAGCAATGTCTGAAATTTGTATTGCTCGTTATGAAGCGTTTAACACTGCAGGTAACGCAAGTAAAATAAAGCCCATTAGCCTTGATACTATGTTTGATCTATATCAAGCGGGTAAACTAAATGCGCTAATTAAGTAATCTATACCCGCTCCACTTGAATCATGCATATTCAGGTGGAACGGGTATATGCCTAAACATATTAAAACCATCTAGATTTTCTGTAATGATAGGTGGTTCTTTTCTTTTTACTTTCAAACAAAAATCTTCTTTAAAATAAATACAATTTATTTATAATAGCTTTTTTTAAATTGTGATTTACTCATAATCGTTATATTACCTCGCTTATATATGCGCTTATAAACCCATTACTTTTATTAACTACGATTTATTAACAGTCTTAGTTAAATTATTTTGTCTAAAAATTGAGAATAAAATGCTTCGTTTTTCAATACT
>Ga0209396_1006006_pt1 | contig 11280 bp, 10 predicted proteins | sample GOMGulsemesocosm_6_FD_184638 | JGI IMG/M metagenome (GOLD analysis project Ga0209396, IMG submission 184638) | Methane-oxidizing microbial communities from mesocosms in the Gulf of Mexico - GOM8C Gulf of Mexico (SPAdes) (version 2) | ecosystem: Environmental > Aquatic > Marine > Cold seeps... | reverse complement strand
CGATTATGCCATCTACGAGTCGACGGCGATTATGGCCTATTTGGAGGCTAAACATCTTGAAAAATCATTGATGGGAGTAGATCTGAGAGAAACAGGTTTAGTCTGGCAGGCTGTCTCGGAACTGATTAATTATCTGACATAGACGACTCATAAGCTTTCGCGTTCTATTTTTTGGGGAACAATTGACGATGCTCCGATTCTGGCAAACGATAAGGCCGTTGTAATTTGTGCGGAAGTAGAGATTCATGAGAAACGGTTGGAACAACAGAGTTTCATTGTTTTAGACACCGTATCCATTGCGGATTTTTACCTCTATCCCTGGAGCGTATTGCCGGGCGCAAAAAAGCATTTGGACTTACACCAAATTTTTCGGACTTTACCATTAAGTTTCCGGCACTCGACAAATGGATGAAGAGCATTGAAGCTCTACAAGGCTTTGCTGAAGCCTATCCACCACACTGGCAATAGTACCACCGGTTAAAGGGAAATTAATTATTGTTTAAGGGTTGTGCCGATTATCGGTATACAACCCCTTAAATACTAAGCTGATGGTTCCTGGTCGAACTCGTGCGCTGTAACGCAAACACTCTACTATAAAAAATTAGTCTGTAGCGAGCTTGCCGCTGAAGAAGTCACAACTTTGTTTTTAAATTTTTACGGAGTTCCTGAAATGAAAAAAATTCTGTTAATCAATGCACACCAAACCTATGCCGGCTTTTCCGAGGGGGGGCTTAATAAGACTATAATCAATGTTATTACAGAAAATCTGTTGGCTAGAGGCTGTGAAGTTATTCACAGTCATATTGAGCAAAGCTACGATGTTGAAAAGGAAGTGGAAAAACATCTCTGGGCAGATCTAATTATCACGCAATCCCCGGTCTTCTGGTGTGCGCTGCCTTGGATTTACAAAAAATATATTGAAGAAGTCTTTAATGAAGGGCTATATCAGAAAACTTTTGTGCTAGACGATGGCAGAACCAGAGAAGATCCTTCGAAGCAGTACGGTACTGGCGGTCAAATGCAGGGGAGGAAATACATGCTATCACTGACCTGGAATGCACCACAGGAAGCTTTTTCCGATAAAAATCAGCTATTATTTGCTGGAAAGTCAGTCGATGATCTATTTGCCAGCAATATGGCAGTGTATAAATTTTGTGGTATTGAACTGCTCCCCTCTTTTTCTTGTTTTAACGTAGTAAAGGCACCAACTATAGAGACTGACATGATAAGACTCAAACAACGGCTCGATAGCTTGTTTGACGACACTAGTGAGGCATTAGAGATGCAGTCTGACACTTAGCTAGAAACTTGTCTAATCTACTCTATCTGGTCGGGGATTCAGTCTCTCCAGGTGTGCCATTTATTTTTGTTTTTCTTTTTCTTTGGAGTCTACTATTCCATTCATCTGAGCTACGGGCGCGAATGCATTATTTTGGTGACCGTATACCGGAGAAAGCACGCTGTGGTCACATCGGTGTAAGGCTAATTACTATTCTTCTATCGCCTGTATCGAACGCACATAATCACTGGCATATATGGTTGTGTATCATGCTAAAAAACCATTCACCCAATCGTTATCAGTCGGTTGTTGCATAAACAGTTCAATGAGCGGTATTAAAGCTAAGTGATTAGATTTATTAGACATAGATGCGTAGAGTTTCCCTCGAGCACAGGAGTTGGTAATCGGCAAAATTATTGTGTAAACCGATTGAACGCAACATAACTCTACCCGAATACCTACCATAAGGGGCAAAGTCCGCTCTATCCAGTCCGAGCAAGCAAGTACTTGTCGGTTGCTACCCACGCTTATGTTGATATTTTCCTTTTAAAAAGCGGTCAAACTCTTTACCTATGCTGACACCAATCATCATTACGCTATTTTTCTTTTTCAAATCGGATCATTGATTAAATGGAAACTCATTGCTTTTTTAACGAAAATTGCATTTTCATTATAGCCCATAGACGTCGTTATAAATTTGCTATGTTGCTCACGTTTCGGGTTGATAAATGAGCAAATGTTAATATCGACTTGGTTTTCCTCTACATGCTTTAGGCATCTTTACCATGGTCCTACAGAGGACCAATTGACTTCTACACCTAATTTTCCGAAGAGGGTTTCTACAACTTCAGCGCATATTCTTTTATAACTCATTGGCTAATTTCTTATATCCTTTTACTAAGCGCTGATTGGCAGCAACCACGGATTTGGAAAAAGTGGAGTAATTACTAGGTACTTTTTCTAGTCTTCCTAGGTCGAAATTTGGATCAATGTTGGACATGGATGGCACATGCATCTGAGCGGGTAGCTCTAAACCTTCAATAACGCAATTGTGACGAATAACGCAGCCATTACCGATATGTGACCGAAATACTACAGTGTTAAAGCCTATAAAAACATCATCACCCACTTCGCAGGGACCATGAATAATAGAGCGATGAGCGATAGATGTCCGTTGGCCGACGGTCACTGCAGCACCAGATAAAGAGTGGATAACGACACCATCTTGGATGTTGGAATCTCGGCGGATAATGATTGGCTCCATATTTCCAGCGGCATCTATTTCATCGGCACGAATAACGGCATAAGGCCCGACAAATACATTCTCTTCGATAATCACATTGCCGCAGACAATGGCGGTGGGATCGATAAAAGCCGTTTTTGCCACAATAGGGCTTATATCAGATGGATTTTTTCGTAACATATTAGGTGACCTTCTGTTTATTTCTAATAGCTAACAACGGTATTCAGCCCTTTTTAAACCCATTGTCATCTTCGTTATATTGGCAGCGTCTATTTGATACTACTGTGCAGCATCTTCTTTGACATTAAAAGTTAATTGGAACTAGGGATATTCTGTTTATGGCTGCTTTAAGGGTAGGCGGGCCTCTCCAATAACGCTAACTTGCTGCTGTTGCATCTCAACTTCAAGATAGAAACAAGTGGGGCGGCCGGTGAGACAAGCAGCGCCTAGCTGCTTCACTTGACATAGAATAACATCGCTATCAAACAGTCATACAGACTGTATAGGGCCACTCGTCGCCCCTTTCTCCCTGTAGCAATGACGACTTCGAGACCGGTAGATCATGCGCTTCGCATATAGCGTCTTCTGTACAACCTCGCGGTTCATCCAAGCCTGCATTAGCACTTTTGAGTCTCTAGATCCTGCGCAATGACGGGAATTAACCCTTGTGTATTAAAATTTAAATTTTCCATTGCTTCTGTCAGAGGGGGCCTATGGTTAGGGGGCTGCTTTCGATACTTTGAAAATATGCCTTGCTCATCGAGTGGTTTCTCCCGTCTATAATCGTTATTCAAGGCTTATCTACACAAAAAGTAGACCAAATATGTTTGAAATGTTATAACATAACATATTACAGCGAGGCAATAATATAATGTCACTATTTTTCATCCTGAAACGAGCCCATAGCGAAGTTGGTTCAATGATCAGACAGGGATACTGCTAGAGATGGGTATTTCGTTATTCTAAATATACCTAGCTATTGGTGAGCTGCTTAACCCAGTTGCACGATTACCATCAGCATTTGTTTCTGGATGGAAACTAACTAGTTTTCATCCAGAAACATGGCCGTATCGAGAACGACGCAATGGTTCTAGATGTGCACGGCTAGATAGGGGCGTTTGGTTGTTCCAAATAACTCTATCTAGTGGTGTGCAGATTGAGCCAGTGAGGTGTTCACAGTAGGCATTTGTGTTTGGATGGAAACTAATTAAATGAAGAAGAGAGCTATGGTGAGTACGCTAGAACAAGTAACAAGTCAGGTAAATTTTGTTGATATTCAAAGCAAAGAAAACGGCATAACAGGCAAGTCTCCTGAGGTGATGACAAAGATTTATGATGATCAGGTTAATTTAGTAGTGCTACAGCGATCCCAATCTAAAAAAGTGGATAATTATTGTCGGGAATTACTTGAGGGGCATCCGAATTTTAATTTACGCACTGTTATTAACCCTGAAAAATGCCTACAGTCAATCACATCTTCATTGCCACAATTAACAGATCAATCAGCTTTTGTGGAAGATCTCGTTTTGTTAATGGAGATGTATTCTTACCTTTTTGATCTCGATGAGGTTGGTTTGAGGTTGCAGGTATTAGATCGGGCTATGTGTCCGCGCTTTCATATAGACAGGCTAGGTTGCCGCTTAGTTTGTACCTATAGCGGCCCGGGCACACAATGGCTTTATAACAGTGATGTTGATCGCAGCAAATTAGGCACGGGGAATATGGGATTGGGTGATGATAAATCAGGGATATATACTGATCCTGCCAATATCCAGCAGGTTAAGCAAAGCGATGTTGTATTGTTAAAAGGCGACGGTTGGTTTAACAATGAAGGGTCGGGAATAGTACACAGATCTCCCGCAGTTCCTAAGAATGATAGACGTATAGTGGTTACTATGGATTTTGCTTAAGGCGAGTCGCTATTTTGATTCGTCATTATATTGCACAAAGAATTCAGTTTAACCTGCAATGTTACAAAAAATAAAGTTGTTATCGCATGTAGGGTCAGGGGCCGTTATAACTGTCCAGTACCAAAACGCTATTGGTTGGAATTGGAAGTATGAAAACGTAACTATCGATGCGTGAAAGTTAGTCTCTAGATTGTAGTTACTTAACTTATTCCCCATTTACCCCCTAACGTGATGTTTTTTCGGCCTCTACTACTGCCTATTTTCTTTGGTGACTTTGCGGGCCCTATCGGCCATTTGTTTCATCGCATTGTAAGTCACTTTATCGTAGGGAGGAACAAACATGTGCGCTCGAAAAAGCTCTCTGGGATTGCCTAAGGAGCTATTAGCTTCCACCTTTGAGTGTGCTGCCACCATAGATAACTGTTTAACTATTCTGCTTTGCACTTTCTTACTTATGTAGTAATTGGCAAAAACTTCAGCTGCCTCCAGTTTTTTTCCATTAAGGCCTTTGACAAAGTTGATAGTGTCCAGCCAAGCCATATGGCCCTCTTTAAACTGAATCAACTGCCAGTTACCGCCACTGTTATTTTCACGGACAATTTCCGGCCCCCAGCTGCTGATGATGCTGAAATTCGGTTTAAACTCAGGAGATGCTTCCCAAAAACCACCGGCACTGGCATACAATTTACTCAATTTCTGTTGTAATTCTCCCTTTGGATCTATGTTGGTACGCATTTCTCGGCGATTTTGCATTTGCGCTAGGTGGTAGATATAAAAAGGAGGTTGATTCAAACTCATTAAGCTCAAACCGATGTTATACCACTCCTGACTTTTGTTGAGCGAGAATTTGTTGACCCAGCGAGGTAACCAAAGATCCTTTACCGAGCGGGGGATATCCTTAGCTGCCACTTTATTCCTGTCTATATAAAAGCCATATATGCCGCCACCCCATGGAATGTAGAGTGGAGAGCCGGCGGCATTAAGTCCCATTGACAAGTGGGTTAGGCTAGGGAGTAGGTCAGCATAATTGGATAACCGGGGAGATTTGATATTAATTGGCTGTAAAAGCTTGGCTGTCTGCTCGCTCTCCATGCGAATAAAAAATAGCGTCAGAAAAGTAATATCCACTTTGTGAGTTCTGATTAAGTTGAACATCTGCTCTGCGCCTTCGGCGTAGGGCTCAACTAATACAGCTTGGTAATCATAACCTTTTTGTTCCAGTATTAAATTGACCTCTCGCAGCTCTTCCTGAGTGACGTAGCCCTCCCAGGCTAATATTCGTAGTGGCTGTTTTGCCATCACTACCAATGGCGCGCTTAAGCACAGTATAGTAATCCAGCAGAGGGCGAAGTATTTATTCATCATCATAGTTTTCAGTACTATAAAATAATACGGGACTTTAAGTATAGACTATTAGCGACGAGGAATAGACGGCTAAAAATACGAAAGTGATCCAAGTACTGATTTAGTTCGGTGCTGACTCACATGCAACAGACAAAAAAGGTCAAACACCAGAAGATGTATATGGCCGATGCAACTCAGGACATAGCAACGCATTTAGAAAAACATCTAACAACCTACCCTGCTACAGAAACTTAATTTTGCGTTGAATATATACGAAGCGGCAAAAAAACGTTTATATGGCCGTCAATATCACTCGATTTAGGGGCCTATTGGTCGGAGGCTAATCCTCATTTCACAAAAGATACACTTCCAATAAAACCTATGTTTCCTGCCAAGACGACTCCCTATATTTGAGGCATAAACGAAGACTGTGGGGATTTAATCGTGCAGAAGTAACAGAAATCATAATGTTGTCACTAATTTTATCTAATGTGTTTGCTATGTATTACATCCTCAGTATCATATCGCTGGATTAAGCATAAATAAGTGTTTTCTAATAATAAATCTCTGAGTGAAGTTAATGACAACAGCACAAGCCTATTTTCTAACCGTGGCTTTAATAAATTTGATTTTGGCTTTTTCGGGGACAAGAGTCAGTGATCCTGAAGGTAAGCAAAAATCTATCCGCTTTTTTATCGTGGCTTTTTTTGTAAATTTCATCAGTTGGTTTTTATATGTATTCGATATCAATGTGCCTCTGCAAATTTTATCGGTAACCCTCTCCGCTGCATTTATTTGGGGTTTGGTGGTTTTTAGTTTTAAGCGCTGCGAGTTGGCTTTACCACTAATACCTTTGTTGGCGGTATTTTTTGTTAATTGCTCTTTTCTGGCATATTTTATCAGTGTAGGTGAGCTCACCAGTGTTTTTCATGTGAGTGCTTTTTTTGTGCCTATCGCTTTAAGTATTGTTGGGTATCTGTTTATCAATATCAAAAAAAACAGAAACCCATCTGACGTTATTTTGGCTTACGCATGTTTTTGTATGGCGATAATCGTTGTTTCCCGTACATTATTATTAGAGTTAGCTCCCGAAGTTTTCAGTCGAACCGTTATATCATCACAAATAATTTGGCCTGCTTTTAGTGTGATCAGCGGGGTGTTTTCTTTACTCAGTTATACTGAAGAAGCCCAACTAAAATTAAAAAAAGAATCGAATACAGATCAGCTTACAAAACTAGCCAATCGACGTAACTTGGACGTTACTCTCGGTAATGAATGGGCTCGTGCGTGTCGTCATGATAGGTCTCTGACTTTAGTGATGCTAGATCTTGACTACTTCAAGAGCTATAACGATCAGTATGGTCATCAAAGAGGGGATAAGTGCCTACAAGAAGTCGCTCATGTCATTAAAGGGGCTGCTCAACGTGCAGAAGATTTTGCTGCCCGTTATGGTGGTGAGGAATTCTTACTCATATTGCCTGACACAGATGCCGACACTGGGCGTTACTTAGCTGAACAAGTCTGTAGTTTGGTGGCCTCGCTCAAAATACCACATGAACAGTCGCCTTTAAATTACGTGTCGATTAGTGCTGGGGTAGCCGTATTGGATAGAAATGTCTATAAGGATGTTGAAGGCTTATTAAGGGCTGCGGATACGGCTTTGTATCAGGCGAAACGAGCTGGTCGTAATCGAGTTCACCTCGCCCTTAATGAATAGCTATGCTCATCTGATTCCCATTTACAAGGCCGGTTTAAAGAGCGCTATTGTTCAGCGCAGAGACTAAAAGAGGTGCTTTAGGGATGGCAGTGAAATTATTGCAATTAGCTGTCTCATCATGCAAATAAACCTTCTTTTGGCATTGATCTGGACACATCAATTTGTTGTAAAAGTTTTAGTAACCCTTTTGCTAAATCAGCAGGCTCATTTAGCTGTCTACTCATTTCAATTTTTTCTTCTGTTAAACCTAAAAGATCTTTTTTCGCGCTGGCATCAAATTCTCGGCCACCATTGATACTCACGTGTGATTGAAATTTTTCGCCATGCGTTTCTAGCATCAAAATGCTGCGAACATCATAATCGCCTGATTTTCTGAGTTTTTCTGCTAGCTGATCGACCTCTGTAGCTGAAATGTTGTGCAGATCATATTGTTGAAAAGAGCTATTTGACGTGGAAGATTGTGCTGTTAGCGGCAAGTTTTTACCGCTGCTCTCGCTGCTAAGTGACTGTTTTTGCAGGGTGAGGCTTGTAGTGGCGTTGTTGATCTGCATTGCTGGGTCCTTCCAAGGGCTAAAAAATATAAGGAAGCAATGAATGTGCCACTTAATTAACAATGTCTATTCAAATTAGATCTATTGGGAATGTTCTGCTCGAGACTAGTATCGCCTCTATTAGCTTTCTATGTCATTGTGATTAATTAAACAATACCAAGCATACTTTAAGTATTCCCTAAATAAGCGATGGGTTTTACTTGTCTATTTGGGGGGATGTATGAAGTGTAAAAAGCAGCGATTTCACAACTTAGTTTGCAACGCTAAAATAGCGATTAAAAATGCCTTGTACCTTACCACTTGACCTCAATTTTATGACTGCCTGTTGTAATGTATTTCGTTCATTATTATTTAACTGAAAACTGCAGACGAGATAAAGGTCCGACTCAGTAAAAATTAAAGGTTCATCAAAAAAATGATGACTTAGGCCCTCCTGCTTGGCGATAAATTTTAAGACAGAGACGGCTCCTGCAACAGCCTCTACACGACCCAGCTTCATCATTCTTATGCCATTTATATACTTGGGGGTACTCACTTTATTTAACGTCTTGTCTGAATGGAATTTATCATCAAAAACAATGCCTAATGGCACAGCTATTTTTATTTTTTTCAGGCTAGAGTACTCTTTTAACTTTATTCCAGCGACGGGTAATATTCCAGCGGCTAATGTGTAACCTATAGGTTCTATAACGTCTAGACTATTAATAACATCGGGTGAGTCGATGACGGCAGTGCAATTTTTTTGCCCTCTAAACATCGTAGCCAAGAGACGTTTGGCAGGTTGTATGACTACGGGTAAGCCAATACCACTCGTTTTCCTGATTTCTACTAACAAATCGTATAGGGCTCCCGTTTTTTCTCCTTGATCATTTTCAAAACCATAGAGAATTTGCTCCATTGCAATCATTCCTATTTTGCGTTCAGAACTAGCAGCCTCTAACGGTAAGAGCAGTAATGCCCAAACAGTAAAAAAAAGAGCATCGAACGGCGATGTTAACCTTGTTCTCATTGGATTAACCTCAATGAATGAGCTGCTTTATGCGTATCAGCATAACTATAACCAGTGTGTAGGGCTGATAAACAATAATCTTCAATTTGGAAATTAAACACTATCTGAAATTGTATTATAGAATTCAGAGATTTTTATTGCTGTACGAAGAACAACTAATATAGGGCTGTTATTCAGTGTTTAAAGGACTCCTGCGTACATGGAGGCATATGTTCAGGTATTTATTTTATGCAAATTCTTCAATATTTGACAATCGCCAACTTTATCATTTGGGCATGAATTAGATAGTTTAAACAGGCTCTTCTCCAGCAGCGTTAATTCTGAAATCACTTGCCGCACTTTACTTAATTGTTGCTCAATAAGTGAGTCCACTTCTTCACAAGATGAATCTTTATCGGATTGCACTTGGATCAAGGTTTTAATTTGTTCCAGTGGTATCTTTAGCTCCCGACAACGCCTGATAAATATCAGGGGTTCGACATCAGCGCGATTGTACTCTCGATAGCCGTTGTAATCCCTAGTGGCTTTTGGCAGTAAATCAATATCTTCATAGTATCGAATTGTCTTGTTTGGCACATCGGCTAATTTAGCAAGTTGGCTGATTTTCATAACACTTGACCTTACTGTTACTGGAAGGTTTATGATGCCGCTATCTATACATTAGCAAAAGAGAATATTCCTTATTATGTCAAATTGCTGTGCCGGTAAAGCAGAAACAGCTGCCGAAAGAAAATTACTGATCATTGTTCTAATTCTTAACTTCATCATGTTTATCGTCGAATTTGTAGCGGGCTTATTGGCTAATTCCAGTGGCTTATTAGCAGATTCGCTGGATATGCTTGCTGATGCTGCCGTTTATTCCCTGAGTTTGTATGCTGTGGGGAGAAGTCTATATCATAAAGGCCGCGCAGCATTACTAAACGGCTATTTGCAGCTGTCATTAGGTCTATTAATTATTTTCGATGTGATTAGGCGCATATTTCAAGGGAGTGAACCGCAGTCTGACCTGATGGTTACGATTGGCTTATTCGCATTGATCATCAATATGATTTGTTTTGCCATGCTGTATCAATTCAGAAAAGGTGACGTTAACTTAAAAGCGAGTTGGGTATGCTCACGTAACGACATGCTGGCGAATATAGGCGTATTGATATCCGCCGTTTTGGTTAGTAAATTAGAGGCCGCATGGCCTGATTGGGTAATTGGTGCTTTAATCGCACTTGTGGTTATTCATTCGAGTAAAGTGATTATTGGTGAAGCGAAGGTTTCAATGAGAGAAAACACGTTAACAGAATAAAACGATATCACTTTCACTAAACTTAACATCAACATGTAGCGTTTCTGAAAAATTTAACACTCATGATGCCACTATGGTTTCGCTTAATGAAAGTATGAATTCTCCGATTAATCATAATGTAGCACTATATATCTACTTCCCTAGTTGGGCGTGAGTTAAATATTTCCTTGCATACTCTAAGTGCACCCCGCTGGAGATAAAGAGGGCATATAAATCGCTATCGATATGCTGGTTATCTCTCATTCTATCCATGATTACCAGTGCTCGGACAAAGACTTTGCCTTTTAGTAGGGTCTGTCGGCGGCGGTCAGTATTTCAAAAATATCTGTGATGGCTAACACCCGGGCGGTGGCTGGCATCTCCTCTTGCTTTAACCCTCGGGGGTAGCCTATTTCATCTATCGTTTCGTGGTGACCACAGGAAACTGCCGGTACATTCTGTAAATGTTTAGGGAAAGGGAATTGTTCAAGCATGATGATCGTCTGAATCATGTGCTCATTAATTTTATAACGCTCCTCAGCAGAGAGTGTTCCTTGAGAGACCAATAAATTATATAATTGCCCTCGGTTATACGTGTGCTCAGGTGCTTGTGTATTAAAGCCCCAAGGGTTGTCTATCGGCATCCTATCACTGTCACTGCGATGAATTATATGATCTTCTCTGTCGGCAATTAGCGGTTCTGATTCTAGCGCCTGTTTAAACCAGACTGATACTCTGGGGTCATAGCTATCTTCAGTTAATGCTATATCTGTGCGTGACTTAACGCCTATTTGTTCTAAATTAGCGCTTAAAAAAAGTCGTTGTTGGATCCTCGTACTGATTCCATCAGTGCTAGCTCAACCACAAACTTAGTATCAGCCGTCGCGGAAAACAGCTGTCTACTCGCCTTATCTTGCATGTTATAAACGAAAATAATCACCATTTGCATAG
>Ga0209396_1006005_pt1 | contig 11281 bp, 9 predicted proteins | sample GOMGulsemesocosm_6_FD_184638 | JGI IMG/M metagenome (GOLD analysis project Ga0209396, IMG submission 184638) | Methane-oxidizing microbial communities from mesocosms in the Gulf of Mexico - GOM8C Gulf of Mexico (SPAdes) (version 2) | ecosystem: Environmental > Aquatic > Marine > Cold seeps... | reverse complement strand
TGCTCTTGCCTATTGCAGTTTGATCCTTCCTGAAAGTTCTTGTTCCACGGGTTTTTCTGACAAACGTTATCAAGGGAACCCCATTTATATTTCCTTGACACACAACGGACGTAGCATGGTGGCCGGCCCCGTAATGGTGGAACTTCCGCAAAAAACATATAGCGAAAAGGGTGCTACCGCTTTACTTGAATTCACTTCGCCTGAGTTTATTTCCGCGAGATTTGTTTACTGATGGCCAGCAAATTTTCAAATGGAACCAAAGCTATGAATAAACGTTGTTTATTACCGTTGTTACTTTGTTGTTTGATGTCATATCCGGTCCATGCGGAAGAGAGTTGGACCGAAGTCGGATTCTACGGAATGATGGCGGCTATTAAAGGTGACACGCAGGTAGGCAATGTAACAGCTGATGTCGATGTTCCTTTTAGCGACATTCTTGAAAACCTTGATATAGGGTTCATGGGTTTTATTGAGCACCGCAACGAGAAGTGGTCCTTTATCGGTGATGTGGTTTATATAAAACTTTCAGCTGATAGTACAACTGCTGTAACCCCTGGTCTTTCTGTAACACTTGATGCCGATCTTGAGCAAACGATTGCTGAAAGTTTTATTGGTTATAGGGTCTTTGAGCAAGACTACGGAGAGACCCAAATTGGAATAGATGTTTTGGGTGGCGCTCGCTACAACAAACTTGATTTAAAACTTGGTGCGCAAGCCTCTTTGCTTGGCCTAACAGCATCAAGGTCACGAAACCCGAGTCAAGACTGGGTAGATGGTGTTATTGGTGCCCGTGTGCAATATGGCCATAACAACGGATGGGGAGCAAGCGGCTGGGCTGATTATGGTGAAGGCTCAGATAGCAGCTCCTACCAATTGGCTGGTTTTGTAAGTTATAGATTTGAAAACAAGGTTAAGGTTTTCGGTGGGTACCGCCTATACAGCTTTGAATATTCAGGTACCAGTGGGGCAAACCGATTTGAGTTAGACCTGGACTATGCTGGACCAATGGTTGGAGCGTCTTGCAGATTTTAACTTTCACGAAATTATTGGATCAAATGGGCCTATATCTTACCGATTAGGTATGAGCCTTAGAGAATGGAGAAGAGTAATAACAAAATCCTGCGCGCCCTGATTTTGCTGGGTATCAAGAGGAAAAGGAGGCAGACAATGAAGAAGCATGCTAACGATACCATTCACGTTCAGTTTTTAACGCCGTTTAACGGAGGAAGATCACTGGATAAGATAAAGAGAATGTTGATCGGGGTACTCGCATTGGTTGTTTTTTTGGGTGCAACTCCAGTGATGGCCTTGGAACAGGAGAAACTGACGGATGTCGAGTTTTACGGTTACAAGGTAACCCATCACATGGGAGCGATGATCCAGCACTTGGATAAATTTGGATTCAACACCTTCGATCACCCTCCGATGCCGGATCATCGCTTTTTTGTAATTACGCCAGCATTGGATCACTTCTATTCCAAGGCAATTATCGATACCCGCTGGGGCCCTGTGATCGTCGACACACCTGCCAGAGATGACCGCTACGGCAGTTTGTTGGTCACTGATATGGAACATTTTGGCATCTATGCAGAAGTGACAGACCCTAAGGGACAGCGCTTCGTCGTGGTTCACGAGGATTACCGGGGCCCGATGCCCGGGGGAACGGTGATCAAGACCAAGTCAGATTTTCCACTGGTTTTTTTAAGAACCCAGAGCTTTGCCTTCAATGAGGACAAACTGTCCGATGGCATACGTCGCCAGGCACGTATTTATGGCGCCTGGGAGTCTGTTGACCTGCCCAGCGAGAAAGATCCGCAGGCGATCATTCAATGGACGATGAAACACTCCAAACGCTACCCGCAAACCCAATCCTTAATCGAACAAGCCTCTAAGATCTACACGGCAGATCTTCACAAGCAGACTTTCGACCACATCTTCAAGTACCTGCAAACTGGCAAGGTCACGGGATCAACTGGCATGTTCGACGCCATCGATAGCCCTACCGGAGCCACACATGTTGTCCGGGCTGCGGGAACGCTACTCGGTCACCTGGGATTTCCGACTCACCATGCCTATTACCAGAACACCCCGGTTGATCGTAACGGAAAGGTCCTTTCGGGAAAGAACGGATCATTCGTGTTGACGATACCCCACGATTCCAAAGTCGATCATTTCTGGTCGATCACTCGCTACGCCAACGCAACCCGTCTGCCATTAAACCCAGCCGACATTGGTGGGAGTAATATCCAGGCTTATAACGCCTTCAATACAGAACCCGATGCCAACGGTAATGTCACCATTACCTTTAGCCAACAGGATCCCGACGATGGCACTTACTGGATGCCGGTTACCGGCCCGTATTACTTCATTTCTCGATACTACGGTCCCAATGCCAAGGTCAACGGTAATACCGTGCATGACAAGCTATTCAAAGGAACCAAACTTGAATCCATGTTCCAGGCAACTAAATTCTGATAAAGGAGAGTGGCCGACAAAAACACGATTAACCCTGTTATCTGTCCAAATAGTTGAGTCTTTGGAAGGTGTTCAAATGAGGTTCTCTAATAGCGATTTAACAGGAGACATTAAATGATACGGCCCCTGAACAAGGGAGAAATCAAAATGAATAGATACACACCCTTCGTAATCGTTTGTACATTGCTGATAACCAGCAGCGGGTACGCCCAAGATATGTATCCGAACACGACGGAAAAAGCGGAATCCCCCATCGGTACTCTTGAGTACAATGGGGGGTTTCCAACCCAACCCACTATCAATAGAGCCTTTGATCAACTGGACAGGCAGAGGGCAACTCAGGTGTATCTTGAGTTCATGCCGATGACCTCGGTAAACGCAATATTTGAGGCCCACATCAGGGATTACGGCTGGAAGACTCCAAGCGACATTCAAATCTATGCTGAGCCTGGCGCTGGAAAGTCTGGAGCCATAGGACTTACCTACAATACCGAGAGCGTCTATGCTTCGGCGCATACGGATCTGAAGAAGGATGGTCCTACCGTTGTTGAAATTCCTCCGAATGTTCTGGGCGTAGTTGATGACGGCTGGCAGCGCTGGCTAACAGACCTTGGCAACGCGGGTCGTGATAAAGGGAAGGGCGGGAAGTACCTGCTGCTTCCTCCCGGCTATGACGGAGCTGTGCCGGACGGGTACTTTGTGGTGAAGTGTCCGACTTATCGCAACTGGGTCATGGTCCGGGGTTTCGTGCAAGATACCGGAACGGGAGACAAGGCTCTCAAGTATTACAGTACGCGTTTCAAGATCTATCCGTTAGCTACCGGGCCTCGTGAAGAGGCGCAGTATACCAGTATGTCGTTCCAAGGCGGCAACACGACTCACCCCCGCGACATTACTTACTTCGACCTACTGAATCAGATTGTACAATACGAGCCAGCTTCGGCTTTTACTAGCTATGAACTCGGCCTGCTGAAGGCGCTAGGCATTGAACAGGGCAAGGCGTTTTCTCCAGATACGCGCATGCAGAAGCTGTTGACTGAAGGTATTCAAATAGGCGAAGCCATTGCCAAAGCCAAAGCCAATGCCTATGCCAATCGCCTGGAGGGGGTGCGCATTTATGATGATCGCAAGTTTGAGTATCTCTTCATGGGTGGACGCCATGATTTTATGTCGGGTGATGCCCTGTGGATTGACGCAAGAACACTGTTTCATTATGAAGCTATTGTAGTAACCCCTGCCATGGCAGCCAAAATGGTGGGTGTCGGTTCTCAGTATCTTGCCGCTTATCGAGATTCGAATGACAATTTTCTGATGGGCGATAACGTGTACCAATTGACACTTCCCAAAAATATTCCGGCCAAGAACTTCTGGTCTGTCACGGTGTATCATCCTGATACACGTTCGCTACTACAGAATGGTCAAACCAAACCCAGCATAAGTACTTACGATAAGCCCGATATGAATCCGGATGGAACCACGACGATTTGGTTTGCCCCTAAAGCCCCTAAGGGCAAGGAGAAGAATTGGGTCAAAACCATTCCTGGTGAGGGGTGGGAAATCCTGATTCGACTTTACGGTCCTTTAGAGCCCTTTTTTGATCGGACGTGGAAGCCCGAGGATATTGAGAAAGTTAAATAAGGGACAAGTAATATGAAAAACCAAAAGAGAGGGTTAGGAATTAATCAAAGCGAGGGAATTTTTCTCTCGAAAAGTAGGCTTGAGAAAAGAAGAAATAAGGATTACAAAAAAGGATAAGAAGGGGATTTCTCTATGTATCTGGATTTGGCTTTACTCGCGGGTTGTGCGTTGTTGTTTAGCTGTGTGGCTGGGCGTATTGAAAAGTCCTGGATCACGGGGCCGATTGTCTTTATTCTTTTCGGTTTTCTTATTGGCCCACTCGGTCTTGATTGGTTATCACTCGAAGTAAAAGCTAATACTCTCAAGTTTATGGCAGAGCTAACTCTTGCTCTGGTGTTATTTATTGATGCTGCCTCCGCCGATCTAAAAGTCCTGCGTCGCGAGTCAACCATTCCAGTGCGTATGTTATTGATCGGGCTACCCTTGACCCTGTTATTCGGCTTCGGAACAGGCGTCGCATTTTTTAATGAGCTTTCATTAATCGAGGTGGCGTTGCTCGCGACTATCTTAGCGCCCACCGATGCAGCCCTCGGCCAAGCGGTACTAAAGAATGAATCTGTTCCGGCTGATTTGCGTCAGGGCCTGAATGTTGAGAGCGGCCTGAATGATGGAATCTGTGTTCCCATACTGTTTGTGTTTCTCGCCCTTGCCGTAGGTGGGTCAGAGCATGGCTCCGGCGATCACCTAGCTCTGATGTTGTTAGCAGAGGAGTTGGGGATTGGTTTATTAGTGGGTGTTGTGATGGTGCTGCTGACGGTTTATATGATTCGTCATGCTCGCTCACGTGATTGGTTGACCCATACCTGGATTCAAGTCACGGTTGTTGCGCTGGCCATTACCTGTTTTGCTACGGCTCAGTATGTGGGTGGTAGTGGCTTTATCGCGGCGTTCTGTGGGGGCCTATTGTTTGGCCACCTTTTAAGAAATCATCGTGAAGAGTTTTTGCGCGCAGCTGAGGGCACAGGCGATACCTTTGCACTCATAACCTGGGTTCTATTCGGCGCGGCCGTCATGGGGCACTCTATAGGTAATCTCACATGGGCGATTGTTGGTTATTCAATTCTAAGCCTGACAATCATTCGCATGTTGCCTATTTTTGTTTCGCTATTAGGTTCTGGTACAGCAACCGAAGCTAAATGGTTTTTAGGTTGGTTTGGACCGCGTGGTTTAGCGAGCGTCGTCTTTGCGGTTATTGTCATCAACGAAAACCTTCCTCATGGTGATACGATCACCACAACAGTTTCTGTAACGGTTGTGCTTAGCATTGTATTACACGGTATTACAGCTAACCCCTGGGCTAGACGTTGGGGAAAAAGAAGCGGGTTATAACTGGGCTTGTGCGCCGCTCGTTCAGTAACTTCTATTATGTTATGTTAAGAGCAACTCAAAGCGTTAAATTCCGCGCTTGTTGTTAGAGCTACTCAAGGTCTGGTCACTGAAATCTACAGTTGAACGGAGGATACATGCTCGATTATGCCGCATTAGGGATTCTTATCTTTGCGTTTATCACGCTGTTTTACGGCATTATTGCCATTCACGATATCCCATACGAAATCTCAGTACACCGTAATCATCCGCATCAGGATGCCATTCATTACGCGGGGTGGATCAGTCTGTTTACTCTACACGCCATCTGGCCTTTTCTATGGATTTGGGCAACCCTGTATCGCGAAGATAGGGGTTGGGGATTCGTTAAAGAGGGGGCAGACAAGAGCGGTAATCCACTCTGGCAAGCGCAACTCTCTACACTCGAGCAGCGACTAGAAAGATTAGAACAGTCCTGTGAGGAATCTGCGACACAGAAAACTACTGTCAGCCAAGGTGAAGGGGAGAGTGAATAATGGATTTATTACTGATACTCACCTATGCCTCTATCTGTATTGCTGTCTTCAAAATTTTTAAAATCCCACTGAATAAATGGACTGTTCCCACGGCTGTGCTGGGCGGTATTTTTCTTATCGGTGCGCTGATTCTGTTAATGAACTACAACCACCCCTATTCAGAGATGAGTCGACAGTATTTTGTCACAACCCCGATAGTGCCTAATGTGAACGGACAAGTGATCGAAGTACCCGTTAAGGGTAATGAACTGCTTGATAAGGGCGACGTCCTCTTCCGTCTTGATCCAGAACCTTTTCAGAATAAACTTGATTCATTGACATCGCGAATGGAGGCTACGGGAGCTGATTTTAAACGTGCAAAAGAGTTATTCAAACGTAATGCAGGCAGTAAGCGCGACCTGGATTTGGCGACCGCAAATTTAAATGATCTAAAGGCGCAATTGGCGCAAGCTAAATACGAGCTGGAGCAGACAACAGTGCTAGCCCCTGCCAGGGGTTATGCGACCCAGGTTGTATTGAGACCCGGTATGCGTGCAGTCAGTTTGCCATTGCGGCCGGTGATGATATTCGTGAGTGCTGAAGGCCACTACTTGATCGGTTGGTTCCGGCAAAATAGTCTGTTACGTCTTGAAGTGGGCAATGAAGCGGAAGTAGCATTCGACGGAATTCCCGGCACTGTTTTTACGGGTGAGATTCAAATGGTGCTGCCCGCCTTAGCTGAGGGTCAGGTGCAGGCGACAGGGACTTTGATCAATGCACAAATGCCGCCACGCCCGGGGCGCATCCCTGTTTTGATCAATATTACCGATCCAAGATATGAAGCCTATGCAGATAAGGTGCCTGGTGGATCATACGCTCAGGTCGCGGTATACAGCCACCATTTCCACCATGTCGCAATCATGCGTAAGATTTTATTACGTATGTCTGCCTGGATGAACTATCTCTTCCCATTCCATTAAGCTGGTAAGACGTGATTGCGCAAAGCTTTGGAGATGCTCAAATGGTACATAGAAGAAACACCCTAACCGCAATCGGGCTTACAGTATTTCTGACTGCTTGCGCCGCTCCATCACAGGGGCCAACTCAAGCGGAAGTGGTCGAAAAAGCCTTGCCTGAAACCACAGATATTGCCGTTAAATGGGGCAGGGTAGTCGCCGATGGGGCGGTTAAAGATGGTTGGCTTGCCTCCTTCAACGATGAAAAGCTGGAACAGATTGTTACCGAGGCACTGCAAAATAACCGGAGCCTGGCAGCGGCATCCGCTAATTTGGATATTGCGGCCGGACTGGCCACGCAAGCTGGAGCACAATTGTTGCCAGCTGTCAGCGTGGGAGGTAGCGGGCAAAGCACAACTCGTGGAGATAATAGTTCCAATACCGCAGGAATTTCCTTGAATGTGGAATGGGAGCTCGATATCTGGGGCAAGCTTCGTGCGGGAGCCAGCGCAGCCGAAGAATCCTTTCGCGCCACTGAAGCTGATTTTGAGTTTGCTCGCCAGTCCCTGGTTGCACAGACTGCCAAAGCCTGGTTTTTAGCCACCGAAGCAAATTTACAGAAACGCTTGTCTGATGACTCAGTAAAAATCTATGGAAAAATACTGGAAATTGCGCAAGTTCGGCTAGAAGTTGGCAAAGCACAGCTGCAGGATGTTTTTCTCGCCAAAGCAGACCTCGCGAGTGCCGAGGAACGGCAACGGCAAGCACTGGGCGCTTTCGAACAATCGGTGCGTAGCCTTGAGGTCATATTGGGCCGTTACCCCTCAGCCGAGTTGGAGGTGCCACGCGAGTTCGTTCCTGTACCTTCCAGCATACCCGTCGGTGTTCCATCAGAACTACTCGAGCGACGTCCGGATTTGCTTTCAGCAGAGCGACAAGTGGCAGCGGCTTTTCAAAGGATTCAAGTAGCAAAGGCAGCAAAACTGCCCAGTATTTCTCTTACTGCTTCAGGCGGCGGCTCCAGTAACGAGTTATTGGATCTGGTTGGCGCAAGCAGTGGCTTTTTCTCGTTGGGTGCTAATTTCCTCGCGTCATTCGATATCGGAGGGGAGTTGCAGGCACAGGTAGAAATTGAAACGGCGCAACAGGAAGCCGCGCTTGCGAATTATGGAGGCATTGCATTGCGGGCCTTTAATGAAGTGGAGTCTGGCCTAACCAACGAAACGTTATTACAGGAGCGGGAGGCGTTATTGGCTTCTGCCGTGGAAAATAATGAAAGCGCTTTAAAAGTTGCTGAAACCCAGTATGAGTTTGGTCAGGTGGATTTACTGAGTGTCTTACAAATGCAGACTCGAGCACTTAATTCCAGGATTTCGCTGATCAGAATAAAAAATGCACGATTAGCCCAACGGGTCGATTTACACCTCGCGTTAGGTGGAGGTTTTGGTCAATAACCGCTTCAACGAATAATAACTTGGGGCACAAATCATGTCGATCAAGGACTATTCCGACAAGATAAACCATAGAAAATCATCCATCCTAATGAGGTTGTTTACCTTTTTAGTTGTGGTATTCATCTCAACGGCTGTGCAGGCCGCTTCCTATGCGAAAATCTTCAAAAAAGTAGATTCTGCCGTAGTGGTCATTTACTCACGGGAAAAGGTGGTGGTTAAAAGTGCCGCTGGTTTTAATCAACAAAACACACAAAGTTTAGGCTCCGGGATGGTGATAACGAAGGAGGGGCTGATTATGACCGCAGCTCACGTTGTTCAAGTGAGCGATAAGATTGTTGTCGAGTTTAGGGATGGTAAAAAATATCCAGCTCATGTTGTGTCTTCTTCAACAATAGCGGATGTAGCGCTGATAAAACTCGATCAACTACCCGATCAATTGCGAATCGTTAAACTGGGGGACTCCGATAAAATCCAAATAGGTGATGAGGTTTTTGTTATTGGAGCGCCCTATGGAATAGAGCACACCCTGACCGTCGGCTACCTCAGTGGTAGACGTATGGAGGGTATGCTGGGCCCACAACTTGGAGCGATAGAGTTTCTGCAAACCGATGCGGCCATCAATAAAGGTAATTCTGGCGGGCCTTTATTTAACAAAAAAGGTCAGGTGATGGGTATTGTTAGTCACATCAAATCGGGCTCAGGGGGCAGTGACGGGTTAGGGTTTGCTACATCCATAAATGTGGCTCGCAGACTGTTACTAGAAGAAAAGGCCGTATGGACGGGACTTGAGCTCATTCCAGTTGATGGAGACTTGGCAGCGGCATTGAATGTACCGGGCGGCGGTATGCTAGTGCAACGTGTGGCCAAAAATTCATTGGGCTATTTTCTTCGTTTGCGGCCTGGGAGCATCCCCGTCGTGATAGGCAACCAAGAAATCCTGATTGGCGGCGATGTCATACTTTCTCTTAATGGTATTGAGCTTAATGAAATCGAAGATGCACTAAAAGTGCGTGATGAATTGATTAAACTTCCCTATGGCTCGCGTATTGATGTGGAGATTTTGCGTGAAGGGAGAGTCAAATCGCTCTTTACTTCTAAACAGAAAAGAAACTAAGAATAGTTAGCATGCCTTTGATTAACAAAGATAATGAAGCTAAGTATCCGTCACCAAACCACCTGGCAAAAGAGCCCAAGCTAGGGTTCTTGTTGTTGTTGATTTGTCTAATCGCGGTACTCCTAATACCAAGTTACTTCGATCGACCTCTGACGGGCGGTTTAGTAACAAATATCACTCTTTCCGTAACTTTGCTATCAGGCCTCTACTTGGTTGCCTATCAGTTAAAGGAGCTATTAATAGGCGTAATGTTGGCTATTCCCGTATTGCTAAGCAATTGGGGCGATTCGTTATTGCCTACGCCATGGAACGTTTATGTCGCTAACACGCTGTATGTAATCTTTCTGTGTTACATAGCAATACTGATAGGCCGTTTTTTATTCGAATCGAGTCGCATCAGTCTCGATATGATATTAGCGTCTATTTGTCTTTATCTGTTGATCGGTTTGATTTGGGCGTTTATCTATCAATTAATCGAAACCAGCGATCCCGGCGCCTTTAAATTTGTGACTATAGATGCAATACAGATGGAAGCCGTGCGCTACATGCGCGGCCAATTTGCTTATTATAGTTATGTGACTCTCTCGACTCTCGGTTATGGTGATATAACACCAGTCTCTCGAGTAGCTCGTAGCTGGGCTGTATTAGAAACCTTATCGGGGCAGTTTTATCTCGCTGTCGTGATTGCTCGATTGGTAGGTCTATACATTACCCAGAAGACAAAATAGATCTCGTAAGGGCTGCCATGTAAAAAATGCGTTATGTCTTTTTATTTGAAGATGAACAGCAAAATACCGATAGACTATTGCTATTAGTTAAAGGGTGATAACGCAGTTATTTAAAGTAAATTCTATGGATGTACAACTGAAGTAGGAAGCTTGTTAGTCGATAATTTAATGGACAATCTCCCTGATTGTTGAGCTGATCACGAATGTAGACTTTCAGGAAGGGGGCTTTTACTATACGGCTTCGTTCTGCCGATCAAGCAGACTCTCCCATCTATTCCTCCTGCACAGACTGGATTTTTCCGCTGGAGCAGGTCAGTTTTTGAGGCAACTTTCATGTTTGCTGCGGCCCGTTCACTCATCGCTCTGTTCAGCAGCTATGGTTTGCTGATTCTGGCAAACGGACTCTTTACCACTCTGTTGAGCCTGAGAATAAAGACTGAAGGTTATTCGACATCGGTTGTTGGTCTACTGATGGCCGGCTATTTCCTGGGTATGTTTCTGGGCGCGCGCTACGCTTCTCGGGTGATACGGCGAAGCGGGCATATCCGCTCTTTCGCAGCTTTTGCCTCTGTGATGTCGATGTCGCCCCTGCTACATATGTTCTGGATAGAGCCTGGATTCTGGCTGGTGTTAAGGCTGATTGACGGTTTTTGTCTGGCGGGCCTGTATGTTGTGACCGAGAGCTGGCTCAATGCGCGTGCCGGTAACAGCAACAGGGGGGGTGTTCTGGCGCTCTACATGGCGATCAATTTTTTCGCCTACGGACTCTCTCAACTGCTGTTGCAGGTTGCCGATGTAGGCGGTTTTGAGCTCTTCGCTCTCTGTGCGGTGTTTTTCTCCCTCTCGGTTTTACCTCTGTTGCTGACTCGCGCTGATGCACCGCAGCTGGAGATTCTTGACAAGTTGGATCTGGGACATCTCCTGCGACAGGCACCCGCAGGGTTCTGGGGCGCGACTTGTTCCGGCGCAGTCTACGCGTCCTTTTTTGCCATGGCACCGGTGTTTTCCCAGGAGCTGGGTCAGAGCACTTCACAGATTTCGTATTTTATGGCAGCAGGGGTGCTCGGTGGTGTGGTGTTACAGATTCCTCTGGGCA
>Ga0209396_1006004_pt1 | contig 11283 bp, 7 predicted proteins | sample GOMGulsemesocosm_6_FD_184638 | JGI IMG/M metagenome (GOLD analysis project Ga0209396, IMG submission 184638) | Methane-oxidizing microbial communities from mesocosms in the Gulf of Mexico - GOM8C Gulf of Mexico (SPAdes) (version 2) | ecosystem: Environmental > Aquatic > Marine > Cold seeps... | reverse complement strand
CTGATCATTACACCACCAATAGCACCTAAAACGATGTATAAACTGAGTTTGGTATTTTGACCTAAGCTTGTAACTTCAGATTCGTTTTTTATTTCAAAGCTAGGTGTTTCCGATAAATACTTTGAATACTGTCTTTCACTAAATCGCCAGCCAACATACCCAAATAACGCGCCCCCTATAGCCCATACTCCGGCTTGCCACAATAGTGAAACTAGATCTAACGGATCGGAACTTTTTAGCGCTGGCAAAACAGCCATAACCAAATACATGATCAAACCCCAGCTCAAAACACCAGTCTGTAAGACATAAAAAAACATGCCGATTTCTCTTTTCTCGCCCCAATTCTCCATTCTATTAGCCATTGCAGTTTCTAAGTTCTGATTTCCTTTTAACCAGTTATCCGGTACTTGAGATCTTAGATATACATTTTTTACTTTATCTCTATCCCAACCTAAAACAGTCGAAGAAATCAGAGCGTTTATTAACCATCCTAAAAGATAAAATCCAATCATTAGAATTACCATAAGGCCAATAAATCCAATAACCCAAACTAGGCTATTGTCGAATTCTCTCACGGGGGTATCGGTGTCCAGTTCTAACCATATTGATATAAGCCACATAACACCGAATGAGGAGAACATCAGCGTGAAAGGAAGAGTAGCAAGGGCTATCGAATACCTAGTTTTGATCATTGAACTGATATCGGTATTGAATGCGATGTTTGTCATAAGTTCCCTTTATTAAATTTTTATTATTATTCTTCTTCTTCCAGATTAAACCACATCGACACGTTTTATGCACTTTGAGTCTTAAATGATGTATTAGATTACTTTTTTATAGATTCAGTAGATTATTTTTTCATCCGGCTGTTAATGGCACTGAACGGCCCCACAGACTTTTCTAATGTCAGCTTTGGGCTATAAGTGATCATTAAGATTGCAGACTGAATCCTAGATAGTGTGACTGAAATTTCGAAATATTTAGATATCAGTAACTCTACAAGTTAGAGCTGAAAAAGCTCTATTGATGGAAAAATCTCACGAGTTATGACCAGTCACAAAAGCAATGTTTTTCCGTGTTCAATTATCTGATTTTTTTTGATTTTTTGACAAATTTTCTTATTAGTTATGACGTGAAATAGTAAATACTATTTCACGTGTTTCTCTACAGAGCCTAACTACTCTGATCATCAATTCTTAAAATATACGGAGATCCACAGTTAATCCCGTCGGGAATGAGAATATTCTCGGTATTCTCATTTATATACATCAATTGAGATCATAATTTCGTTCCCTGCTTGTAATGCTCTAGAGCCAATAGCAGATGACTCTAAAGTCAGTCAAATTAACCTGTTTTCGGCTAGTCATTTTCTTTAGCTCTAAGTCTTATTCTGGTGTTTCAATAACCTTTGCTTTAGGAATGCAAGTGATTACTTGGTTCTATGTAATTCAGTTGAAGTATACTTTAAACTACTGTATACGATAGTGTTATCAACAACATCAAAACCATAGCTGTCGCTAAGTGGGTGAGTTTCTATTATTTTTGCTGGTTGATTAATATTCGATATGTTCAATACTTCTGTATTATTTGGAATTTGGTATAACTTGCCACTATTAATTTTTGTATCACGATTAACAGAGTGATTAATTTGGCCAATATACGTAGGTAGCTGCATATCTGAAAGCATGAGCTTAATTGTTGTTTGATGAAGCTTTCTTTCGTTATCTACTAGGAATATCTCTGCTTCTTTGTGATTATCTATCAAAATACTCTGCCAATGACTGGCTAGTGTTTTTAGCGCTTCACCCTTTTGGTTGTAAAGTGTAATAAGTGACTGATCAGCGTCATAGTGAGTAACGGCAATCACATCTTTGCTTACCCAAACGGCTGAGCGAACTCTGTTGTCGAGGTGAATTGTGCTTGGCTTTGATGTATTAGGCGTTTTTTTCAATTCGAAAATGTGTACTCGGTTTGCTTCTGTTGCTAATAACTTCGTATCATCAAAAGAAATATCTAAATTACCGAATACTTTGTAGTTTTCGAATGCCGATATCGCTCGGGGACTATTGTCACCTTGCTGAACGTAAATTTGCGCTCGTCCATCTCTTTTTGAAACAAAGGCAAGTGCAGGTTCGCGGTGAAACAGCTTAGGTAACATGTCGTATACCGTCGAATTATTAATTGAATACTCGCCCTTTGTTAACCAGTCAATGCTGAAGTTTCTGATGTTAGTTCGATAGATTAAATTTTTTCCATCAGGGATCCGTGCCATATCACAGCATAAATACTCACTTGAGCTTATTGTTATTGCTGGCTTTTGTTTTTTTACCGCATTTATTGCCATGAGTTTCTGTGCTGGCGGAGGGGTTGTATAAAAAACACCTTCGCCGTTATGTTGCCATATAGCATTACGAACAATAGCTGCGAACGTATGGTAGTGCCTTTGCGCATAGTTTTCGATATTCAGTTGGTAAAGCGATGATGAGTCATCATAATTCTGAGACAGCAGTAATATGCGGGTTTGCTGGGGGTTAATATCGAGTCGGCTTAATATAGCGTTGTCATTTATATTAAGTGGAACATGTTCAATGTCGGGTTTAAAGAAGTTGAAGCTATAAAGTGCGGGGATATTATGTCCGGATGATTTTGCAATCATAAAGAACTGGTTGTTTTTTATGGCGGCTATATCATAAATTCGCCAATCATTTATGTTGACCATGCTTTGGCTTAATAAATGAAGTTTGTTCGCAACTACTTGCCCGCGCATTATCTGTTTTTTACCTTTGTTGCGCACCAACAATACAATTTCATTACTATTTTCCCATTGCACTATTTGGTAGATATGTTCAAAGCTGTGCAGTATTTCGCTTAATTCGTTGCTGTTAAGTGCTTTTATCCATAATTTATCTATACCAGCTTGGCGTGTTAAAAAGGTTAAGGTTTTTCCATTTGGGGCAACAAAAGGTGAAAATTTATTTCCAGCCATGCGCGTTAATGTCTGTATATCGGTGGCATTTTCTTTATCAAGCGCGATGTCTGAAAACAAATACTTCCAGCTAAGCAGCGATAAAACGATCACGGTAATGACGAGAGAAAAAGTTAATAAGTGAAACTTAGCAGACAATTTTTTGAGCGATGAATTTGGCAAATTAGTTTTAGCATTGCACTGTGAATTGTTTTTTTGATGACTTTCCGATTGAGTCACGGGACAAATAAAACGATAACCTAACTTAGGCACGGTTTGAATAAATGTTGGAGATTTCGCGTTATCATTTAAAGATTTACGTAAACTGGCAATTAATTTATTGAGAGTGTTTTCACTTACGATCGAGTTTTTCCAAATTTCTGTCAGTAGCTCTTCACGTGAAATTACCCGATCAGTATTCACACAAAAGAAACATAGTACTTCGAACATTTTTGGATCAATTGAGATAACTTGTTCTTGGTAAAATAATTCTACGGTGTCGATTGATAATCGAAATTGACCAAAATAATACTGCATTTTCACGCTACTCAGAAATTTTTCTAAGAGTATATTGCCACCCAACTGATATCAATACCATGGCCAGCGTTTTTAGTTTTTATCTGGTTGTTTACCTGTTTCGTACAAAAACCAACCAATACCACATATTTACCACTATATTTTCACCCTTTATTCATTACTTAAGGCAGTAGAACCCTTAACTTGTATTGCAATTAAACACGATTATCAGGAAAACAAATGAACATTCTAAAAATTATATTAATAACATTATGTTTTTGCCTATCTATAGTAAATTCGAACGCTAACGCGCAAACGATAACTTATGGTGACGGTGAGTTATTTCAAGGCAAATATGGCAAGTTGTATTTTGAAGCGGAGGGACAAGGAACACCTGTAGTCTTAATTAATGGGGGGCCAGGAGCGGGTCATGCAGTTTTCTTAGGTTGGTTTGATTTTCTGCTGAAGAATGGTTACCAAGTTGTCTACTTTGACGAAACGGGACGAGGTCGAGCCACAAGGGAAGCAGCAGGTAAAGCGTTAACTCCCCAAATGGGCGTAGATGATTTAGAAAGTTTGCGACTGCACTTAAAAGCAGACAAGTTAATTTTATTAGCTCACTCTTATGGTGGTATTCAAGGACTGCAATATGCGTTGCAATACCCACAGCACGTAGAAAAATTGATTATGGTTGACGCTTCCTATGATGCGAAAAGCCATCAAATGAATATTGACCATGTAAAGCACGTTACGAAAACTAAATATCCAGAGCGTTGGGAGCAGGTATTAACCTTAAGAGCAAACAAGGTGAAGTCAACTGACAATCGTTATAGCAAATTGTTGTCTGTTGGCTCTGATATGTATTGGTATGATCTGGATAAGCGTAAAACAATGCGTAAAGTACGCACCGGTGACAAACGCGATGGCTCAAATATCCAAGTTTATTTTGACATTATTGGTGATGATCCTGAATGGCAGGTAAATGGCACTTTGTCAGGATTACAAGTTGAGTCGAAGTTGAAAACGTTTAATGTACCAACCTTAATAATTGGCGGCCGACATGACAAAATTACCACACCTGAAATAGTACATCGACTTTATTCTATGATGCCAAAAAATATCGCGACTAAGGTGATGTTTGAAAAAAGTGGTCACTGGCCTTGGGTAGAAGAAACGGAGAAATTTGAATTAAGCATTACAACATTTTTAACGAATGCACCCAATGAATCATTAACGAAAAAATTACCTAAGCAATAGCGTCAATAGAGCAGGAGTTTACCTTATGAAGAACAATAAATTCAGTTTGTTAGCCGTACTCATGGCAACATTATTTAGCACAACCAGTATCGCTTCACAGCAAAACCAATTGGCTGATTTTGCCCTTGATGAACTTAAAGCATCGGCCAATCTCGTTGGGCTATCAGCAGCATCTTACAATCAGAAAGGTGAAAAGTGGTCACGGTATGTAGGTTATGCAGATAAAAGTGCCAAGCTTACCCTTTCTGCAAAAACAGAGTTTCGTTATGCCAGTGTTTCAAAATTTGTCACTACAGGTTTATTGGCAAAGTTAGTGAGCGAGGGAAAAGTAGATTTAGATGAAAGTATTTATACGTATATTCCTGACTTTCCCAAAAAGCAGTATGACTTTACTATTAGGCAGCTGGTGACGCATACGGCGGGTATCCCACACTATCAAGCCTTACATGACTTTAATATTGATTACAGCTCAACGCCTTATACAAGTGTACAACAAGGAGTGAGCTTATTTGAAAATAGATCATTATTGCATAAGCCCGGCAGTGAATATCATTATTCTAGTTTTGCGTTCAACTTATTATCATTAATAATTGAAAATGCAGGTAAAAAACCTTTTCTTGAACAACTGGTTGATATGACATCAATGTTAGATACTGATTCAATAAAAGCTGAACATTTTGACGCACCAAACAACAATTGGTCAAAGCTTTACAATAGTAGCGGTGATAGCCTTAATCGCAATAATATTGGCTATAAATGGGCGGGCGGTGGTTTAATTGGCACGGCAGCTGATCTTGCTAAATTTGGTGTGTCGCTGTTAAATGATTACACGATTAGTACACAAACCTTGCAGCAATTTAACATCCCTCAAACGTTTGATAATGGTGATGAAATTAAAGTGTCTCGTAGTTTTATGGGGGTTGGTTGGCGCATCAAGGAAAATCGTTTTGGTCAACAGCACTTTCATCATTCAGGTAGCATAACTGGCGCACGTTCTCATGTAAGTGTTTTTCCGAAAAGCAATGAAAGTGTGGTTCTACTGACCAATACCCCTTGGGTTGTTGCTTTAGATGAAACCGCTGCCAGTTTGCAAATGTTAATTAATGCTCAGCCTGAGAAAAAGTGTCAGCTAACGCAAGTACATTTTGGTAATAAAACATCAAGAGTAAACCTCTCTTTTACTGAAAAAGATGGCATGTGTATCGCTGATATTAAATTAGGTAAAAAATTAACGAACACTCTCGCAGGTAATACAGATAAAACAAAATTTAGTTTAATGATGACAACTGATGACAAAGTTGCCCTTATTACGCCAATTGGTATCTTTCAGGGGACAATGAACGACAATAAACTGAGTTTAGAAATACTTGCTAAGTTGCATGAGTTTATAATCAAAGATCCCGCAAGCTAAGGCAAAATCTGGCAGTAAAGCAGCTATTAATAAATGATGTTTTACTAGCTATTATGCAAAAAATAGCATTGGAAAGGATTCTGAGGCAGTATTTAATATAATAACTTCAGCCAGTTGTTTGATATTAAAACTAATATAAATACTCTTTATTGCTTGTTACGTTGACGTTAGCTTTTGGTGAGGGAAAAACTACCTATGTTCACTCTTCTAAGGTCATTAGCTTTCAGAAAGCGGAAATTCGCATTTGATAATTATCACTAAAATTTTTAGTATGTTTTGCACTTTCATTTTACATATATGCATAAGAACATCTCTAAATTAAGTGACAAAATTAACTAACCCACTAAAAGGCACTATTACTTACTAAAACCTAAACTTTAATAGCCCTATTTATCTCTATTGTTAACTTCAAACATGATTTTCAACCATCTTAGATCTTCAGGGCCAAGGCATGCTTGTTTGTGCAAAGATGGTGTTTCATAAGCCTCTTTGTACACGTGACATATAGCAACTTCTGTTAACTCGCGCCATCTTTCACCATCTAACTCAGGAATACTGCCATCAGCCAAGTTAGGGCCTGTTAATGGGTCATGCTGAAATTCTGTTGTACGTAGCAGCAACTCCAACTCTTGTAATATTGGATTAATTACCTGAAGAGTATTAGCTCCTGCAAACTCTTTTGAAATGCGCTCTTCCGCTTCTTTAATTGATTTATCAAGCTGGTATTCAGAAAGCTTTTCTCCTGTTGGCCTAAGACCATATTTATTCAGAAGACCACCTACACTCGGTAGTAATGCTTTAGCCGCTATTCCGACGCCTAACAAAGGGTTTACTATGGCGGCAAGACCACCAACCAACAACATGCCATAAGTGAGCTTTTTATCTAGCGAGTCAATTTGATTAGCCAAAGATTCAATACTACTCGGGTTGCCATCGCTTCGATCTCTAACCATTTCTTCGGCAGATTGTCGCATATAGCCTTTAAGCATTTCTTCAGAGTGCTCATTAGGAAAATGAAAAACTCGCCTTTTAGGCAAGTTATTAATTTCAGGTACTGCGTTTGGTAAGCACCGCATGGTATGCAAAGCAAATTTATGCTCTGAAAGCTCAAAGGGGATAACGAAGTAGTGTTTTTCGTCATATTGGATATCGTCATATTTGTCTGACTTCTCAGCTGACACAAATATTGGTAGGCCATTCACTTTTTCTTTAACAATGGAATAACCAGAAGATAATTCTTCAGTTGCTTTGTCAGTAACAGAGCGAACTGCATCCATTCCTTTTTTTAAGAAGTTTTGCATTAAGTCCTGCCAATTTGGGCTTTTAGTCTGCTGTCATTCGCAGATATTTTATCAATAACGTCAAAGTAAAATGCCTTGTACTGATCAGCTAAAACATCCTCTCGACCAATCACTTTTCCATAATCGCCAAAATCTTCCCAAGGTGAGTTATCAAGGTCTTGAATCCAATAGGTTAAGTTTTCTTCATTGTTTTCACCATATAAAACAGCAACACGCGGCGAATCATTTTTAGAGATAGATATCGCTACAGTGAATTTGTTTGAATGTCCCGTTGGAATCCGCAACCAATAATCAGCTTCTACATCGCCAAGCTGATTTTCAACTCGCCCACAATAAAGTTTGATTGCAGCTTCACAGCAGTCACATGACGAAGACTCTAGTTCCTCTTCCTCAAATACCGAAAACTTATCCTTTTTTGTATAGGTGGTATATTCATAAGCTCGGTGAGCTGTTATCCCTTTTGATTGCTCTTCATACAAAGTACAGCTTGGTGTAGTAACATAAAATAATGGACGAGACTTACTATCTTGTAATTGGATTTCTAATTCAGTTAGCCCAACAGATAGTGTATAGGGCATGCTGTTCGACAGTGTCGCTTTAATACGAGGCTCATCAGCTCTTACATCTACTTCCCAAAGTTCTTCAATTTTATCAAAGTCTTGTTCGGAAATTTCTGCCCAAGCACCGAGACAGTAGTCGTTTTGACCTTCGATTGGCAAAGGCAATAACCCACGTACAAAAAAACGATTTCCATCTAATACATAAAGGTCTGTACATCCCTCTGTTCTATCTTCCATATCTTGCTCTGACAAAGCAAAAATATCATCAGGCAAGCCGAAGGTTAATTCCATTTGGTTCGCCGGTAACATCTTGTCGCAACAAGAACACTTTATTAGTTCACTCATTATTTTTAATTACTCTTCAATCTTATTAATATTTGTAATCCATGGCTCTAAGCGGCTTCCCCAGCTGATATCAACAGCATAACGAGGTTGTGTGATATCTCGTCTATTAACTCTTTTAAAATTAGACATAACTTCCGCGAACTCTAAGGGGACCATAATATTTCTTACTGATAAATGCTTTAACAGCAGGCTAAATGTTTTGTCATTGTTGTTGTAATAAGGTTTGGCTAAACCTTTAACAATAAGTATATTTTGCTGACCAGAGAACTTATTGGCCAATGACTCATATTCGGCTGATGCTTCAATAAAAAACAAACGACTGTTACTTTTTATTTCTTTCTCTAAGCTTTCGTTAGATTCCGTTTTCTTGCTACTATTTGTCTCGTTTGGCTGTTCTTCATATGTCGCTAGTGCTGCTTGATATTTGACTTTCGCTTTTTTGATTTCGGCTTTATGAAGAGCGCCGTCAAATTCAAAGGCCCAATACAATTCTCGCGACTCAATCCAGTAATTGTCTTTATTATCAGTTTGAGCAAAGCCAAGGGTTAATAATTCATCTTTGGTCAACTTTATATCTCTAGAGTTATAAGGATAATAGGTATCGTTTTTCCCAGTAGGCGTTCGCCAATTAATGGAAAGTGATATACCTGAGTTCTCTTTTTGAGCACCACTATTGTACGGAAGAGAAAGCTCTCTTTCGGTCAATGTTAATTGTGCTGTTGCTTGGCCTATTCGGTTATATGCAACTCCACCTAAAGCAGCTAAGTTAGTGCCAATAAGAATGGTTAAGCCGATTAATAAGTATTTTTTCATGATGCGACTCCTTCGCTTAAGTTACTTAGACGAATTCGTTTAAATACCATTAATGCAAGCAGTGCAGCTAAGCCTAAGACGAAGAAGAAGATATATTTAGGCATCCAGTCCCACCACCAATCAAAGAATTTTGTATAGAGGAATAAGATGAAAAATACATTGCCTGTGTTGGTTACTTCACCCCAACGGCGTTTAATACCTAGCCAAATTACTGACGCCGACAATACAAAACCAATGAGTTGGTAAAAGCCTTCAATAGTATTGGAATACCAGCTTAAATAACTTATTTTTCCCCAATTAGAGAGTATCAATATTGGCAGGAATATCATTATCATTGCCATAACTCGATAGGTAACTTCAAAGCCAGCAAAGCGTTTGTGATTTACTAATTGAGGCAGTATGAATACAAGCAGGCTAGGGATGAAAAAGTTTTCAGGTCTTTCTCCAAAGCTGATCCAGTACATACCACTCCAAGTGCCAATTTTCATGGCAATAAAGCTACTGACACTCACTATGCCAAAAAATAATAACAATCGGGCATTGCAAGCGTAAGCGAGTAAGAAAGCAAAAGCGGCCCATACAGCAAAAGCGTTGGGTGACGGGGTAATATTAAAGATTTGCCCTAGCATGGAAAGGTTCAATACAAAGCAAGACAGACTTACCAAAGCTGCGATTTTGGAGAAGTAAGAACTTTTCTCTTTTTGAGCGAGGTGTAATGACAATAAAAACAATGAAATGGGTGCAGTAATTAAAATGCCCACTTGAATTGGAGTGCTAATGTATCCCCAAAACTGATAGAACAAAAAGAAGATGCTTATCGCCATGGCCAAAGCACCAAACAGTGACGCTATTTTCATACCTAACGTTAGTTGTTTGGATTGAGTGCTGGTGTCCACGTCATAAGTGGCAGATAACTTTTGTAATAGCTGACTATGATAGCCCTGAACCTTGCTTGTTTGATCAGGTGGAATAGCTAAAACACCATCATTTTCTAGCTCAACCATTTCCTGTTGAAATGCATGGATTTGATCAACGCGGTACTGCGCATCTGCTTGAGAAAACTGCTTTTCTTCCATGTGTTCATTCTCCTTAGTTGAGCCTCATTCTGCCGTATTTAATAATAAAAACAAGCAAATAAAATAATAACCATTTGCTTTATTTAAATAAAGTGATTAATATGCGCTCGTTCAATTAATCACCACTTCATTTCGAACAGGTGAATTTATCAACTAACTGTGAAGGAGAAAATATTATGACAATTACATCAACATTCTTTGCAGGTCTTATCCGATAAGAAATACCCAGTTTAGCCACGTCTCGTTAAATCAAGAAAGCCTAAACACTTTAAACTCAAACTATTAAAGTGACTTGTTTAAAAATTTCCATCGTTTTATTTCTAAAGAAATCCAGACCTGCCAATACGTATTACGTTTTAAATCCTCATTTTCTATAAAGAGAAAGGAATTGGTATTATGGACAAATCCGTCCAAAAAATTACTGAAAACGTTAGCCTCATTGCATCCAAAGAAACTTGGATTGAAGGGCTAGCAATTGATCAACTGATCAAAACATCAGAATTAGCTGGTATGCATCGTGTTGCGGGCATGCCTGATTTGCACCCAGGGAGAGGTTATCCCATCGGTGCAGCATTTTTTACATTAAACAAAATATACCCAGCACTTGTGGGTAATGATATTGGCTGCGGCATGTCGTTATGGCAAACCTCAGCGAAAGTATCGAAGGTAAATTTAGAGAAACTTGCCAAGAAGTTTGAGCATGTTGAACAGCCACTAGATGATAGCTGGTCTTCAATCATTGAAGACAGAAAATCTGAAAAAGGTATAACAACTGATAGCCACGACCGTGCTTTCGGCACCATAGGTGGTGGTAATCATTTTGCTGAATTTCAGGCTATTGACGAAGTTTATGACCAAATAGCGCTTGATGAGTTGGGGCTTAATAAAAAACACCTTCAGCTGCTTGTTCATTCAGGCTCTAGAGGTTTAGGGCAATCAATTTTGGTTGAACATATTACTAAGCATAATCACGATGGTTTAAATCTTATTGATGAAGACTTTCAAGATTACATGGTTAAGCATGATGAAGCAGTACGTT
>Ga0209396_1006003_pt1 | contig 11284 bp, 9 predicted proteins | sample GOMGulsemesocosm_6_FD_184638 | JGI IMG/M metagenome (GOLD analysis project Ga0209396, IMG submission 184638) | Methane-oxidizing microbial communities from mesocosms in the Gulf of Mexico - GOM8C Gulf of Mexico (SPAdes) (version 2) | ecosystem: Environmental > Aquatic > Marine > Cold seeps... | reverse complement strand
AATTATAGAATATTGTTAATCTTGACTTTAAATTGTTTTGATATGTTTTTGTTAAAGACACTATATGATTGGCTTTAGTTTGTGCAATAATTGACCATATCCACTCTTTTTTAGTTTTTAAATGATTGGCCTGATGTTCTACAAAAATTAACTTAGCTTCTTTATACTTTGTACACGTTAAAATTAATGAATTAACATGTAATGTTATTGCATTGGGGTTTATGTTTTTTATATGTGTTAATACGTTTTGGTATGCTTTTTTATCATACCCTGGTTGTTTTTGAATTGATATTACTGAAGTTGCAGTTTGTTTTGCTAGTAACCATTGTTCTTGCGGGACTTTTTCAATACCATAAAACAAAATGTGATGTTCAAAATTAGAATTCTTATCTCCATTAATTAAATTAAAAACATAGTCCGTTGTTCCTCCTAATCCAGAATATAAAATATGTAGTATTTTTTCCATTTTAAAAGTTATTATTATAATTTTGAACTTGGGTTGATATTTGTGCTTTTAACAACTGAATACCTCCTTTTGATTTTTAGAAAAGGTTTTTCAATCACATTATAAGAAAGCCATGAAGTTAATATAGTGCTTAAAATAATTAGTAGTAAGGTAGTAATGTAGTTAGTGTGAAAGTGAAATAAGTTTGCTATATATGAGAGAGTATAGATTATTATCATATGATATACATATATTCCGTAAGAAATTTCACCTAAAAAATTTGTTATTTTACTTTCCAAACTTATTATACTGTTTTTATTTGAAGATATATTTAAAATAATTATGAAGTAGAAAATAGAATTAATTTCGTTGTCCAAAAAACTAATTAAGTGTATGGGTTGATAAAAAATTGAAATAAATAGTACAGCCCAAGCTATTATTTGTATTTCTATCCTAAATATTATTTTTAGCAATGTATGATTTGAGTAAACTAAATATGCTCCTAATGCACCTAAAAACATAATGTCTATCCTTGTAATTTCAATTAGTTTAAAAATTACTGAATTAGGAGTTAGAGTGATGTATGCTAAGGATTTAATAATAAGGTATGTAAGAATTAGAGCGGTGAAAACTCTAATGTAGTGAGTTGATTTCTTTACTATGAAAGGCCAGATTAAATAAAATTGTTCTTCAACACCTACAGACCATAGTGGTGTTATACTTGGTATTGTAATTTTTAATATATAAGCAATATTGGCTAACATGAAGACATACAACGAAAGAGAAGATCCTATGGATTCGTTGCTAGGTATAATTTCGAAATACATTAATCCTAATGTTATCAATATAGATAGATAATAAATTGGCCAAATTCGATATATTCTTCTTAAATAAAACTTCTTAAAGTTGATTGTTTTCGTTTTTTCTTTTTCAGTTAAAAGAAGATAAGTAATTAGAAAACCACTTAATACAAAAAACATATCAACTGCGTTTCCAGCCATTCCGTTTTTATGAAAATCAAATGATGTGATATTAAATAAATAGGAATACTGATCAAAATGCCAAATAACAACTAATATTGCTGCTATGGCACGTATTCCATTTAAGCCTTTAAAATATTTTGGTTTTTCCATTTACTTATTACTATAAAAAGTAGAAATATGTTCTACAACTCTCTGCGAGCTCTTTCCATCACCATATGGATTTTGGGTTGTACTCATTTTTGTATATCGTTCATTATTTGTCAATAAATCATCAACTACTTTGACTATTTTATTCTTTGAAGTTCCTACTAAAACTGAACATCCACTTTCCACACCCTCCATTCTTTCCGTTTTTTCGCGTAATACAACTACTGGAATGTTTAGCGATGGGGCTTCTTCTTGGATACCTCCTGAATCTGATAGTATTAATAGCGCTTCACTCATAAAATAAATCATATCATCATAGGATAATGGATCAATTAATTTAATATTTGAAATATTACCTATTAATGTTTTAACTACAGCTTGTACGTTTGGGTTTAAATGTACCGGGTAAATAAAGTCTAAATTTTTGTGTTTTTTTGATAATTCAATTAATGCTTCACAAATATTTTTAAACCCTTGTCCAAAGTTTTCTCGTCTATGTGCTGTCACTAATACAAAATGTCTCTTCTTTGAAGTTATATTTGAAAATTTATTTTCATAATGTAAATAGTTACTGTTAATCTTATTTTGGACAGCCAATAAGGCATCAATAACTGTGTTACCTACGTTAATTACAGAATGCTCTGGATACCCTTCTTTAAATAGCGCATTTGAAGCTTTACTAGTTGGCGTAAAATTTAATGTTGAATACACGCCAATTACTCTTCTATTCGCTTCCTCAGGAAAGGGGTGTTCCATATCATAAGACCTTAAACCAGCCTCTATGTGAAAGACGTCAATTCTATTGTTAAATGATACCATTGCACCAACCATAGCTGTTAATGTATCTCCCTGAACAATAACGCCGTCATATTTGTTTTTTAGTGTTAACTCATCCAAACTTGTAATCAATTTACCTGCTAAACCGTTGAGTGTTTGATTTTTTGTCATTAACTCTAATGAAACATTTGGTTGAACTTCAAATATGTCAAATACTTGACTTAGCATTTCTTTATGTTGACCAGTTGAAACAAGATCTACTTGAATATTCTGTATGTTTTTAAATGCGAGATATACAGGCATTAGTTTAATTGCTTCAGGCCTTGTACCTACAATTATTGCAATTTTTTTCATAACTGATTAAATAATTTAACTAATCTTTCAACATTATTTGATGCTGAATATTTGTTTGGAATTTCATATGACTTATTAGAAATATTTTCTAAATCTACTAATAATTTAGTTAAACTACTAGTATCCCCGTGATATGCGCAAAAATGGTTAATTTCTTTTAATAGATTATCAGTCGTACTATTTTTTGTTGTAATGGCAATTATAGGTTTTTTTGTTATAAAGTAGTCTAATAGTTTGGAAGGGAAATAAATGGCTTCTGAACTTGTTTTGAAATCAAAATCTACAGCGAGCAATATATCTGCACTTCTTTGTAGTTGTTTTACTTCAGTTATAGATAAAAAACCAACGTAAGTTATAAATGAGGCATTTTTGTTAAGTAGGTTTTCATTATAAGAATCTACACTTCCAGCAACAATAATTTCAATTGTATTTAATATTGATTTCCCACTTTCTTCTAAAGTGTTTAAACTATCAATTAGCATTTTTAAACTTCTTGATCCATTTAGACTACCAGTATAGACCAGTTTAATTTTACTATCCCTAATTTTGGAAGGAGAGGGCTGAATATCGTCACCATCATACACATTTGGAAAGTATTTATATTTATGGTTATACTCAGGATATTTGGTTTTATAGATTTCAATTGTAGGTAAAGATGTAAAAGAAATAATATCTGCACTATTAAAGCACTCTTTTTCTTTTTTTTGATGATATTTAGATTTGTTATAATCAAATAATGGCGATTCAACCCAAGGGTCACTAAGGTGTAACACCCAAGGTACATTGTAATGTTTTTTTAGCTTTTTAGCCATTATTATTGAGCTTAAGGGAAAGGCTCTTGAGTAAATAATGTCTGGTTTGTTTTTTAGTTGCTTAATTACTTTTTTATATTGTAAATGAAAAGTGAACCTAGTATCTGGCCAAGCAAATCTTTTTAATAATTTATTAATAAAAATACTCAAATACTTTGGTTCTATAATTCGTATTGAAATTATTTGTTTTACGTCTTTAATATAGCTTAATAATTTTTCATCAAAAGGCATCCATAGCGTTGGTGATTTTGAAGTCACCACATCTACATTGTTTGTCTTAGCTAGATATTTAACATATTTTGCGGCTTGTAATGATTCTGGATCATTTTTAGGTGGTAATGCAATAGATACTAATAGAATTTTCATTTGTGGTTTTAAATTAACTTGACAAAACTCAATGAATAATTATTTAAATTTATGTAATATTTCTTTCTCCTTATTTTTTGGAAGAAATAGATAATCACAAGCTTCTAGATCTGAATGTATTTCTATTTTTCTAATAGGTTCTAATGATATTTTATTTCCCTTAATTATTCTATATATTGAATATTTATTTTGAATGAGAATTTGTTCAATTTCTATTTGTCTGTTAAGTCTTATTGAATTCTCTTTTTTATAAACAGGTAAAATTTCACAAATAAAAATGGGATTACAGCTTTTAGTATTGAAAATGGACTTAATTATTTCCAATTCTCCACCTTCGACATCAATTTTAATAATGTCAAAATTATATTGGCTTAATAAAGAAAAAGAAATACTAACGATTGGCAATGCAATATTATCATCATTTTCTCTAAAATTAGAAATAATTGAAGCACCAGGATCAGTTGGACTTTTTTTTGCGATATATAAAAAGTTTAGATTTTGCTTATCGCTCAAACCAACAGGGAGTAAAGTGGCGTCTTTAAAATTATTTTCTTCAATTAGTTTGTTTACATAGTAGATACAATTTGGATTAGGTTCTATCCCAATATATTTTGAGTTTGGAAATTCTGATTTCCATCTTAATAAAGTTTGACCAATATTTACACCTACATCTAAAAATGTAGAATCATGAGAACCAATTTTATTAAGTATGGTTTGCATCCAGGGTTCTGGTAGGCTTAGGTTTGTAAAGCCTAAATTATTAAATACAGGTATTCTAAATGTTTGATCTCCAATTTTATTATTATAGACTTTATATATCCCAAGTTTGTTTATTATTCGTTTAATCATATAATAAGTTATTTATTTTATTTATTTTATTTTCGTAGGAATTAAAAATTGCAAATTCTTTACGTTTTTTTACGAATTCAATTTTATTCCAGTAATCAATTTGTGTAATAGCTTTTTCTATGATTTGAATAATATTGTTATTGTTTTTTTGTGAAATAAAGGGAATTATTTCTGATTCTTGAATCCCATAAATGTATGAAGTAATTGTCAACTTGCCACTTAATAAATATTGCATTAATTTATGTGGGTAAATATTTTTTTTGAAATCTTTATAAAGTATTAAATTCATATCAAATGTTTCGATATAACTGTTAATTTGAGATGAAGGCTTACTGCCTAAGAAGTGAACATTCTTCATTTTTTCTAGTGTATTAATGTTAGACCTTATATCGTTATTCTCAATACCTCCTAAATTACCTTTCATTTTAAACGGCCCAATTAAAACTAAGTCTATTGTGTCTTTAAAATAAATTGCTATTTCTATGAGTTTTTTAAAATCGATATTGGAACTTAAAAAATTACCAATTAAACCTAGTTTAATTGAATTACCTTGTGGTAACTCAATTTTTATTTTGGTGCTTTCCGCATTAACATCAGCGCCATGTCCTATAAAATGTAGGTTTGGATGTTCAAATTTAGATCTTAAATATTCTGAGACGATAATCGTTATGGTCGAATTAAGTGAGCAGTTTTGTTCAAAACTTGATTTATGATCATCAACAGCATGGTAAATTGTTTTGTCTGTAATCCAATTTTCTTGATTCCAAAAACGATTTGGATCAAAATTCCATACAATGTCAAATTGTTTAATCCCTAATGAATCTTGTATTTGTTGAGCTTGCTTTTTATAAATTTGGCTTTGTATGAATTTTGGAAAATCATTTAGTCTTGGTAAAAGATTTTGGTAATTTAATTGAACTAAGTTTTCTTTTATATGTTCAACTTTTAAGTTTACATTTCCTAATGGGTTAATTATTGAGTTCTCAACAGGGTTTAAAAAGTAAACTGTATTGTCTTTTGCTAAATAATTTGCATAGTGATGTTTTGATACAAAATTAGCTCCCCACGCTTCAGGTGATATGATGAGTATTGTTTTATTAACCATTAATCATTTGGAATTTGTTAGAGTATTTTGTACCTTTTTTGTCAAATATTACAATGCGATAATGTTTTTTATTTAGTATTATTTGTTCAATGTCGTCACTGATATTGATTGTAGTATTTATTATTTTTGCCATTCTAATATTGGGAAATACTATTTTCATAACAGAATCATTACTTATATTCTGAAGAAGTTCCTTATTTGAATAGCGTTCAAGTTTACTGTCGTTCATTACAATAATTGAAGAAGATAGAAGAATAGACATATATATAATGCCAGTTATTTTAAATAGTAAATTTTTAGTATAATATGAATAATATAATTTTACGATATATAATATGAAAAATGGTACAAACCATACTGAGTATTTAGATAAAAATGATGTAATATGATTTGAGTTTATCGCTAATACAGTGGCAAATATAAACGGTAATACTATGAATATTAATAGTATTTTATTTTCTATTTTTTTAATAGAAAATTGTTTAATCTTTTTAATAGTGAAGATGAATAATACAATGGTTGGAATGGATAAATATAGAATTTCTCTATTTCTAAAACCTAAGTTTTTGTAAAAATTACCAGTGTAGTGTAAGAACATGTCCAAACTTCCTTTTACTAAATTAATTGGAGTCGCAATACTAGTTGTCATTTTTGGAATATCGTTAATATAGTTTTGATTCAATTGACTCATGTATAGTAAACCTTCAGAACCGCCATTATGATACCAAGTAATAACTGTCAAACTAAATAAAGATATGATAAAGAGTAGATATCCAACTTTTAGGTTGGTTTTTTTTTGGATGATATAGATTCCCATTAAACTTATTGGGATAGAAATGAGTAAAAAATGAGTAAAAAAACTTATTATAATTACAGAGGCTAGAATTATTGTGTTTTTTAAGTTAGTAGTTTTAATAAAATTTAAAAAGTAATATACTACCATTAATACTATTAAAATACCTAATGAGTACGTTCTTAATTCACGATTGTGTAGTAAAATTAATGGGTGAATTGAAAATAGAAATAAAGATAGATAAAGGTACTTCTCGTTATAAAACTTTTTAACCAATTTGTAAAAATAAATGAACGATATACAAAAGATAAATACTTCCAATAATCTGAGGTATAAGACTGATTTTCCACCAATGTCTATCCAATGTTTTAATATCAATGTGTGAATTAATCCATTACCACTGTCATCTATTAAGTTGGCTTGAAATATCGACTGGGTATCAGTTGGTGTGTTTATTTTTGAGAAACTTGATATTGTTACCCCATTGGCATTCATAAATGAAAAACTTTCATCTAATGTTAAAGAATAATCGCCTAAGTTTATTAGCCTTAATAAAAGGCCTAGGCATAATATGACAATAATTTTGTAATATAATTTCATTACGAAAATTTGTACTTGAATAAAAATTTTAAATATAACATTGATGTTTTGAAAATTTTCATTTTAGATTTCCCGTTCCTATTATCCGATTTTAACTGCATAGGTAACTCCAATACTTTGGCATCAACTTTAATTGCTTTTAACAAAATTTCTAACATACAAATGAAACCTGTTTCTTCAATTATGTGTTCAGAATATTTTGATTCTAATCTTTTTAATAGGTTTATGTCATAACATCTGTAAAACGAACTAAGTGTTAAAACTTTAATATCGAAAACTGCTCGAAAAAACATGTTAGCTAAAAATGAAATTAACTTTCTAAAAAAACTTGTCTTTTGAAAACCACCACCTTGGGCGTACACAGATGCTAATATGAGATCATATCCTAAATTATTATTGGCAACCATTATTGGTATTAAACTGTAGTCTCCAGTGTTGTCTGATTCTAATGTAATAACTATGTCGTTTGCTGAAGTACTGTGTTTTAATATCAATTGAATTCCTATATTAAATGCATGTCCAGGACCATAATTTATTCCATCTGAAATCACATGAAATTTATCATTTTTAAAATACTTATTAAGTAAGGCAATACTATTATCTTTTGAACCGTCATCTGAAAAAACAAAATAAATTTCTTGCGCTAAGTTTAAGTTGTGAAGATTATTCGCTAGGTTTTCTATATTGTCCTCCTCATTGTATATAGGAATTAGGATATAAATCATTTGTTAAAAATTGATTTTTGCCATTCTATGGTTTTATTTAGTCCTTCAACTAAATTATATTTCGGTGAATATCCCAGAAGTTTTTTTATTTTCGAAATATCAGGTACTCTATTTCTTACATCTTCATATTTTCCGAAAGTTGAATACGGTATGTAAGTCATTTTATCACTCGCATCAACATCTAATAAATTACATATTGTTTCTCCAAGTTCTTTAATGGTGATTTCTTCTGTTGGTTCACCAGCAATGTTAAAAATTTCATTTTTTGCGTTGTCTTCAAAAATGCACTTAACAATTCCTTGAACAGTGTCGTCAATATATGTAAAAGTTCTTGTTTGTAAACCGTCCCCATGAATTTCGAAACCTTTATTTTCTAGGATACTTTGTATAAAAACAGATTGAGGGCCACCCCACCATGTCAAATTTTGATTAGGACCATACGAACCGAAAAATCTCATGATTGTATATTCGAGTCCATTGTCTTGATTGTTGGCAATAATTAGATGTTCTGAATGAATTTTAGATAATGCATATGCCCATCTTTTAACGGTAGTTGGTCCAAGTACAGAGTTTGATTCTTCATGATAAGGTAAATCAGGATTTTTTCCGTAAATATCTGAAGTTGAAGCAAAAATTAATTTGGATTTAGTGTTTAAACATGCCTCAATAACGACATTTATCATGATATCATTCTCAGAAATTGTTTTGAACGCAGAAGAATATCTAGGGATTTTTTGACTCGCTAAATGTACTAAGTAATCATATTCTATGTTGTCAATTACTTGAGGTTTGGTCAAATCATTTTCAATAAATTGAAAGTCGTTGTTATTTATAATAGATGCAATATTTCTTTTTTCTCCATAAGAGAAGTTGTCTATTCCTATTACTTTATGTCCTAAAGCTAACAGTTGAATTGCTAGGTTTGAACCTACAAAACCTGCAACACCTGTTATCAATACCTCTTTTTTCATTATGTTTTATAAATTTATGTGAATATAATAAATTTAAATTAATTCTACCTTTTATAGATTCAATAATATTGGGTTTTAAACAAAATATTATTTAATATATTGATTTCAATATACTTGAATTAATGTTGATTACTTAAATTAAGGAGGAGTAAATTGTTATTTTCGAATAGAGTTGTAGATGTCTAAAACTTTGGTCATTTCAATGTTTCTATCTACTTTATCTAAAAATGAGGTGTCATTTTTTATTTGATTTGACTCGAGAGTTAAAAGTATCGTATTTAACAAAGACTCTAAATTGTTCGGTTTATAAAGGTTTGCCATTTCATATAAGTCTTTGTCATAACCTAAGTCAGGTAATATTAATTTGGACTGTGCAGCTAAAGCTTCCATACCAGATACTGGTGAACCGTCTGAGTTTGGTGTCATAATTACCACCTCTGATCTTGACAATATTTCGAAATAATCAGACGCATTCAGTGAGTCTTCAAAACGTATATTTAGGTCTGTTAAAGCGTTCATACTATTTTGAATTTTGTTTATGTATGTTGTATTTGTACTATTTTTATCTACAAATACAAATTCATATTTTTGTTGTATTTCAACAGGTAGTTTTGAGAGTACTTTCAATGCTAATTCATGATTGTAGAGCGGTTGCATGTTTCTAGGGAAAAAGATAATGTTTTTTTCCTGTTTAGGTACTTTAATGTGAGATACATTTATACCAGTTCTTACGACTTGAGTATCACAGGTAATTGTAAACAATTGATTTAATACATCTAATTGTTTCTGTGATGTTGAAATTATACTGTGACATTTTTTTAATGCGTTTTGGTATTGTTTGGTTATTATTTTATACTTCAGCCGTTTACTCTTGGAAAAATAATTAAGCCCAATTAACACATCAGAACCCCGGGTAGTTAGTATTAACGGTATGTTTATTACTTTGGCCCATAGTAAGTTTGGTTCTGCATAGAATATATGAACTATGTCAATTTTATTGTTTTTAATGACGTCTTGGATGAGTATTTTGCTTTTTTTATTTGTCCACCGTTTAAATATAGAGTAATCGCTAATTCCACCTAACAATTTAATGTTTTTAATTTTTTTTGCGGGTAAGTGAAAATCTCTTACTAATAGAAAGCAATTGTTCTTTTCCTGGTCTGAAAACCAAGACATCCATTTAATGTCATGAATACTATTGGGGTCACCTATAAAGAGTATATTCATTATTAATTATTTTTAAACCAAATTTCTAAACAAATTAATGCCCAAATTCTATGTGTGTGAATAGCTTTTCCTTCTTTATGTTCTTCTAATAGTTCTAAAGCATTTTTGTTTACTACATTTTTTCTTTGCACTAAATTAGTGATATGTTGTTTTGAGAATTCATACAAATCCGTTTTTAGCCAATCTTTAATCGGGATTCCAAAGCCTTTTTTCTTTTGTTCAAATATATCTTTGTACATATACTTTTGGCCCAGTTTTTTTAAAAGGTATTTTGATTCGTTATTTTTAAATTTTAATTTATTCGATATTGAGAATGCTAATTCAGCTAATTCATGATCCATAAATGGTGATCTCACTTCAAGAGAATTAGCCATTGAAGCTCTGTCGACTTTTACTAAGTAGTCATTTAAAAGTCTTGTTTTTAGTGAAGACTTCATTAGCCTTGTGGTAAATGATTTATCTTGATATTGATTCCAACGGGTTTTGTAATACTTTTTAGTGGCCTCCGTTTTTAGAATAATATATTTATTATTAATTGGATCAAACCCCATATTACGATTCAATTGATACGGGTCTTTTATCTTTAAATATTCTATATCGGTCCCAATGTTTTTAATTGTCTTAAATACACGTGACATTAACTTACTGTATGTTGCTACAATTTGTCTAGCGATTGGTCTTTTAATTCTATTCGCTAAATTTTCTGCATCATTTGCATAGCTATAATCAATATATCCCCCAAACAGTTCGTCTCCGCCATCTCCTGATATGGCAACAGAAGCGTGTTTTTTCATTTCTTGTGTGATATAATAAGATGGAATAGCACTGCTGTCGGCAAATGGTTCGCCAAATTGAGCTAGAATATGTTTAATATCCTTTTTTATATTAATATCAATGATTACTTCTGTGTGGTCAGTATTGTATTTTTCTGCTATTAGTTTGGCTTGGCTAAGCTCATTGTATTCATGTTCAAAATTGAAGCCAAGGGTGAATGTTTTAATTTTTTCTTTTGAATTGGTTGCTAACATAGACACGATTAATCCAGAATCAACACCACCACTTAAAAAACAAGCTACCGGTACGTCAGACAATGTTCTTTGTAAGATAGCTGAAGTTAATTTTTTTTCAAT
>Ga0209396_1005999_pt1 | contig 11288 bp, 8 predicted proteins | sample GOMGulsemesocosm_6_FD_184638 | JGI IMG/M metagenome (GOLD analysis project Ga0209396, IMG submission 184638) | Methane-oxidizing microbial communities from mesocosms in the Gulf of Mexico - GOM8C Gulf of Mexico (SPAdes) (version 2) | ecosystem: Environmental > Aquatic > Marine > Cold seeps... | reverse complement strand
TAATTGCAGGGTAAACTCCACCCGGAGCAAGACCAAATAGGGTTTCATATGGCGTGGCTCGCGTTGAAACCGGGTAGGTTGCTTGAGCCTTAGAGCGATTTAAGGCCTAGACGAATGATTGTCACTTTTCTTCGGAAGAGATACAAAACCCGGCTTATGTGTCATCTCACCAATTTTAGTAACCGCTTGAATTTGCAAGCGGCTTGCTAAAATCCTTTCATATCAAGTCGTTACAGTCAAAAAATTGGTACGCAGCCATGAATTTACACTCTTCAATTTAGCTATCATTTTCACTCATGACTTTCTTAATATATTAGCTACTATTTCCCCTATTAACTCTGTTAAGAATGTAAGATTATTAATACAACTAAGTATTCATCAATTTAGTCATAAGAAAGAATAAATCTTCTTTTTCATAATAGGATAGGGTCGAAAATATAGCTTTAATCTTATCTTTTTCATAGATATCGATATCTTCAACAAGTTTAAATAATTTTGACGTTGGGTATATTACATTACTCACCTCACCATTTTTAGATTGTCTCAATTTAAAGTAATCATTGCCTTTCAACCCAAGAATGTGTGATTCCACTGTATTTTCTGTTACACCAATAGCTAAAGCTATTTGCGCCAGTGTTGTATCGTTTTGTTCCGATATAAATCTAATTATTAATATTTGAACTCTAGTCACTTTGAATTCTTTACATGTAGAAATAAAAATTTTAGTAACGTACGTATTAAGTACTCCACTTTTAAAATATATATTATTGTTTATTTTATTCATAACAACTAATCCTAAAATAATGGACAAATAAAATCACAAACACGCTAAATATTTTCAAGTAATTTAGTATCAAAAAATATCTGGTGCTTGCCCTAATCAATTAGTTTATGATTGTATATTTAACGTGTTCGAAGGCTACTTATATCACTTTACTGATAATTCATTTTCAATATTAGTAAGCAATTGTTTATAAAAGCTTTCGTACTCACTGTTTTGCTTAACCGCCAGTTCATAGGCGGTTCTTTGCAACGGTAAAGCAGCAACTAGGTTGTCATCAACCGTTAAGGCAGTGGCAAGGGCTCTATACACGTGTGGTGAGTCAGGATAATCTTTTATATTGATTTCAAAAATTTCTATAGCTTTTTTAACATTCTCTGCACTGAGCATTGCATAACCGAGATCGCGTATCGCGATTTCAGAAGAAATTGCATAGCCGTATTTATTATCTGAGAGCTGTTGGTAATAATTTTTTATTGACTTGGCACCCGCACTAACTACTTTAGAATCTGCTGCTAATACTAAATCTGCAAATAAAGATTCTATTGCGTTTGGCAAGCTAATTAGACCCTGCGACATATTTGTATTTTGATTGAACTGTGCACTTTTCCATTCCAAATTTTCTGGTGCATGTTGTTGTAAAAGCAAGACCAGTTTATGGTAATTGGTGGCTACCCTAGTTTCACCACCGGAGCTTAACCATAAAAAGGCTGAGATATCTTTATCACTCTTTAAAAAGGTTTCAAAGTCGTTTACCAAGCCAGAGTCACCTTTTATCCAAGGACTTATTGCAAAATAGGCTTGAAATAGTTTGGGTTTGTGAATAAGTGCATATAACGGAGCCTGACCAAATCTTTCACTTGACGCCAATATTCTAAAAGGTTGACTACGATAATGTTTATCAATATAGGGAATAACATCGGTTTCAAGGAAGTTAATAAAATCTTCACTCTTGACCCCTCGCTGGATGAAACTTACCGCTGTTTCAGTGGTTAAGGAAACCAAAATAGTATCTGGCATTGGATATTCTTGATTATGACTTAGCGTGTCCAGTGTAGTGGCTGTGGCCGCAAAAGAGCCGAGGCTAAAAAATAACGGATATCTTTTGTTCTTTAATGCTTGATAACTGCTAGGTAGCCGAATATTAAGACTAGCTTTTTTCATTAGGGTTTTCGAATCGATAGTGATGGTTTCACCTATAATAATAGGTTCACCGCTTAGGCTAAAAAAAGACACTAAGCAAAATACTAAGATAAATAATAATTGTAGAGACTTCATATAAATGATTCCAAACTATGTGATGTTAAGCGACTTAGCAGAGCTAGTGATCGCTTTCTATGTTATGTAAAAAGAACAGAAATATAACTCTTGTGTGCCAAAACTAATGCTTTTTATGTGACTTTCATATTCTTTAATCTTCCTTTACATATTGCTGCCGCTAATGCAGTTAGACTGACAGACCTGTTGCGTTTTGACATGTTGAATGGATGATTGATTTCTGATTTTTTTCTGATTATCCAACTAAGAGTATGATTTTATATAATATATGGTTCGCAACTTACTGGATGAAGTTTGCTTTTAAATAGTAGGAAGCTAGACAATGATCGTTATTTGGATTGATAAATAGTATAAGCATCTAAAAGAAGTCCGCATTTTACAATTTAAGCTAATGAATTTCTGATTAGCTTATTTGTATTATGAGTCTGAAATCTATTAAACTGTGAAGATCTTTAGTTGTGAAATGAAACTAATTCCGTTTGCCTTGTTTGAATCTCTGAAGTCAACAGTCGTTTATTTTGGTGGTCCACGTCATTTAACCATGTATCCTCACGTAAAAAGCGCGTTAAATACTCAAGTTTTTTTGATTCCAGATTATATCTCCACAATTCCTTTGTATTACTGAGCAAGTATAGCTCCCCCTTGCGGAGGAAAAATGTTTCTTGAGGCTCAAATTTCTTTTCAAAAGTGATATTTACGGCAACTGAATTATCAATAGAAAAAATCTGCCCATCCTGATTCGATATAACTAAGTTTTCTTCATCCAGTTGTGCCCAATATACATGTCCGTCGTATAAAGTTTCAAATCCACCATTTTCTATATTCAAACTTATTAATTGATACTTCCCTTTGTTAAAAATGCTACATAATAATTGAGTTTGATTAAACCACTGGAAAATACGAGTAACTTTAACGCTTGTATCAACTGGTTTGGAAGCCTGCTGCTTATTACTTAAAGAAACGATTTTTAACTTTCCTCCGTGAAACAACATTAGCTCTTTGCCAGATTGAGACCATACAAACTGTTCAACGCCTTCGGGAATATAAGAAATTTGCTTCGTTCCATTTACTTGTTCAATCCAAACATTTGTCGATCCATTCTTTTCTGACAAAAAAGCGATTTCGTCTGATTTTGGGTTAAATTTTGCTGAAAACTCTTTAACAATGCTCCTACCTACAACTTTGGGGGTTATTTCATTTCTCTCGAATAAGGGGCGAATGTATATGTCCCGGTCAGTCTTCCCCATTGTCATTACAATACTATTTCCCACGGGACTCACGTCAGCTAACCGAAGATCTGGAGAGTCAGATGAATGTAACTCGGTAAAGTTTCCTTCCATATTCATATGGAGAAGATAGCGTCCCACTGAAAAGACAAAGCCCTCGCCCACATGATCCCAGATAGGATGCCAATGGAAAAAATTGCTGTACTTTTGGGGGATATTGAAAATTAGAGGCTTTGATGATTCGTCTTCAATATTATAAATAAAAATTCTGGGATTATGTTGATCGGCCAAAATTGTGAATGCCAATTTTTTAGCCACTTGAGACATAGCTAGAGCATGTACTTTCATCGTTGTATCAGAAAAAATGCTCTTTCTCTTTCCTGACTCAGTATCAAACAATATCACACTGCTTTGTTTATCTGAGTGTTGTAATGCAAAGAATCGCTTGTCATCTAACCATTGAGGCGATTCGTAATTATTATCATCACATTCAACCAATACACTTGTTGCTTGTGGACTGCTAATAGCTAGTGGTACATATAAGCTTTCAACTTGCATACAGTCGTTATTTTTATCGGCTATAACATGGGTGAATGCAATACGCTCACCGTCAGGCGACCAAGCTAAGTTTCTATAGTTTCCTAGATTTTTTGTTAGTCTGTACTCTTCATTAGTAGCAATATTTAGCCACCAAATATTGCTAGCACCATTACTGTTATATCTAAGAAATGTGACATACTTTCCATCAGGAGAGAATACTGAGTTAGCTTCAACTGCGTCAGTGGCAGTTAATGGTGTTAAGTTGTTAAACTGATAAATATGCTTGGTTTCTTTAAATGAAAGGTAAACTGTAATCAGCACTAGAAAAATCAAAAATGCCCCAAAAAAACTGATTGCTGTTTTTGTCGGGGCTACTGAGATAGAATTTGGCTCGACACTTTGCTTTACGTGAGCTTTAGTATCAACTTCTCTCTTGATATCGGCTATTAGGCTATAACCTTTCCTACGATAAGTCTGTATATAGGACTGCTCTTTCACGTTATCACTAAAGGCTTTTCTTAGTTGCCTAATACACCTGTGCAGAGCGTTTGGCTCTACAACTACATCACCCCAAACCTTTTCAATTATATCAACTTTAGACACTACCCTCCCTGGCTGCTCCGCTAGCACTAAAAGCACTTCTAGTACTTTGGGCTCTAAAGCTATTATTTCTCCATTATTTATAATTCGTGAACGTTCTACATCTAACTGATACTCACCAATTTTAAGATATGCCATGTTTTATAATTTTAATATGTATTATTTAGTTTGAATCAACAGACTCTTTAAATATTATGATATCAGATTTTAAAGCGCATAAACCAAAGTTATTTCTGGCACTCTCTTCTTAGTAATCTATCATAATCAAAAAAATGGTCAGTGTGAGGTACATGGCAGTGACTTATGTACTCATCATTTTAAATTCAACGGTGATAGATAATATAGCGATGGAATCTTATTTCTACACGTTTAAGAGTGGAACTATTCAATCTATATTGACCCTTAGTTAACAAACAGTTATTTTGTTGGCAATAATAATATGATTAAGGGAAATCATCATGGGGAAGTTTACAACAGCATTAACATTTACAGCAATTGGAATATTGACAGCATGTCAACCTGCAGAACAAAATTCAACCACTTCAGTTTCAGCAAAAACAGCAGAGCAAGTTCAAACCAACGCTGCCATACAAAGTGAAAGCGAACGCTTAAATCTTTGGTTTGCCGATAAGTATGAAGAACAGCTTCAAATGAGCCCTATTATGCTGACTTTTCTCGGCAGAAAAGATCAATATGACAAAATAGATGATATGTCGGAAGCCGAAGAAAAACGTCAACTTGCTTGGCAATCGGCAGCTGCCCAAGAGTTAAAAGCATCATTTGATTATCAGAAACTAGATGATGAAAGTAAAACGTCTTACGATTTATGGTTATACCAATATCAAGAAGCTGTCGACAATGACAAATTTACTGAATATGGTTATGTCTTTACTCAAATGCAGGGTATCCAATCCTTTGCCGCACAATTTTTGATGAGTTTTCATAAAGTTGATGATGAAAGCGATATGGTTGCATATAATTCTCGTATTGCCGGCGTTGCTAAATCAATCAATGTATTATTGGAACGAGCTAAGAAAAGAGCAAAAAATGGTGTTAGACCACCAAAGTTTGCTTATCAAGGCGTTATAGAGCAGGCAAGTGCCTTAATAAAAGGCGTACCTTTTACGACTTCAGATGATAAAACTGACTCGGCTTTATGGGCCGATGCTAATAGAAAAGTTGCTAGTCTGTTAAAAGATAAAAAAATAGATCAGGAAAAAGCCGACAAATTACTGGCGTCGTCGAAAAAAGCGTTAATGGAGCACTTTTTACCTTCTTATCAGGCTTTGGTTGCTTGGTTTGAACTTGATATTGTCAATACTCAAGAAAACGCTTCCGGCGTTGGTAGCTTACCGAACGGTAAGGCTTATTATAATGCCAAGTTAAAAGTGTCAACCACCACGGACATGTCTGCGGAAGAAATTCATCAAACGGGTTTAAGAGAAGTTGCCCGTATAACGCAAGAAATGGAAGCGATAAAAGATAAGGTCGGTTTTGAGGGATCACTCAAAGAGTTTTTTACTTTTATAAAAACCGACAAGCAGTTTTTCTATGCAAATGATGATGGTGGCCGTCAAGGTTATATTACTGATACAGAAGAGTACTTGGCACAAATCACCGAGCAATTACCTAATTACTTTGGTATTTTGCCTAAGGCTGCTCTAGTCGTTAAGCGAGTTGAGTCCTATCGAGAGCAAGATGGCGCGGCACAACATTACTTTTCTGGAACACCAGATGGTTCACGCCCCGGTATTTATTATGCTCACTTATCAGATATGAGCACTATGCCTAAAAATGAAATGGAAGGTGTTGCCTATCATGAGGGTAGCCCTGGACATCATATGCAAATTTCAATTGCACAAGAATTAACCTCTGTACCTCAGTTTAGAACCCAAGCAAATTTCACTGCTTATGCTGAGGGGTGGGGGCTTTATGCAGAATTACTTGCTAAGGAAATGGGCGGCTATCAAAATGAATTTTCAGACTTTGGTCGTTTAGTTAACGAAATTTGGCGAGCAGTGCGTTTAGTTGTTGATTCTGGCTTACATGCCAAAGGTTGGACAGAGCAAGAAGCAATAGCCTACTTTAAAGAGAAGGCTCCGGTATCAAGTGAAGCAATACAGTCAGAAATACGCCGTTACCTAGTGATACCGGGTCAAGCTACCGCGTATAAAATAGGCATGTTAAAAATCATATCGCTGCGCGCACATGCGGAAAAAGAGTTAGCGGATAAGTTTGATATTAAAGGCTTTCATGACACTATTTTAGGTGGTGGTGCTATGCCTCTAGGTTTACTTGAGCGTAGAGTTAATGCTTGGATTGCCAAGATAAAGTCGGCTTAAAAGGGAGGAAAAGAGCAATTCGATATTGAATTGCTCTTTTTTTGTAATCTATCATTTTTAACATGATCAAAGAAATTAGTATATTTAACGCTAAAGAAAATACCAATTATACAGTTATAAGCAAATCTAGCTGGCTATAATTGAGCAGATTATGTCACTATATGCATCACTTCAACACCATCTAATTCTATATAACAGTTGAAGTTAAATAGTGTAAAAGACGAAAAGTTAAACTCAACAATCTTGTTAAAAAAATTCCAACTATTTAAACAATAGGGCTGCGCACTTTATTTTTATCTGATAATTTTCATTGATAAGTATAAGTTACTTTGGATTTTTAAGAGGGTTAGCTCTTCATTCTTAATGGCGCTATTTATGATATTCTAAATAAATGCCTTACTTGGAAGTTCGTTTGAATGTCTTACAAATGCTCATGGTGTTATCGTGATATTCATCGATTAGTAGGCAAACCACTTTATTTCATAAGGACTTTTAGTTGAATACAAACCTACGTGTTTTGCGTAAGGTTTCAGTTCAATATTTTTAGTCTTTCGATTTGGTCGTTGAGCTTGTATGGCGTCGATTTGAGCGTAGACATTACCCTCAAAAATAGAAACAAACCCCGCATCCATTGAGTGTTCAACAAATCCCAAATTCATGTATAACCTTATTTGTTTTCCTTCACGTACCGCCTCCATTAATTTCTTTATTGAACCGCCTATTTCTTTTTTATCTGCTCCTTGATGAAATAGTAATTGATAATCATTTTTTCCGAGTCCATAGCTGGAGATGGTCACAGATATGAGAATGAGAAAAATAAATAGTTTCATAGGATACCCCGAGTTATATTGTAAAAATTCATAATGTTTATAAACAAGGACGTTTTATCACCCCCTTTCTTTAATTGCTATGAAAAACTAACGTTATTAAATTTAGTTTTTCAGTGTATACAGGTTAGCTTTTATTTAGTTTATTTTGAACTATTTCTACTTTCTCTTTGAAGTAGCTCAAATGAGACGTTAAATTTTCTTCAGCCAACCAGAGTACTTGCTTAAACTAATTTAATAATGGCATTGTTTTTCTGTAGGCAGCTGCAAACCCAAATGCTCTTATATAAAGTGAGACCAATCAATAGGCTTAGTATGAATCGTCATATTGAAAAACGAGCATATGATTAATAACGTTATTAAAATTAACACTATTTAACTTTAGCTAATCGATTATCATATTATGTTCACTATTGTAATTCCTTTTATTCTCAAAAAGTACTTTCACTTCATTAATGACACTATTTTACTGCTTTGTTTACATAGTTTAACGAAATATTTATGCATGGCGTATGTGCATAAATGCAAATATTTGTCTTGATAATTTAATGATATCGTTAGATGAATTTAGTCAATTATATTTAATAAAATAGGTGGGAAATAATATCTAAAAGGAAATTTTATCCGTTGTAATTCATGGAAATACGACTATTCAAAACATCAAGTTCAAGACGGTTAAGCCGAATATAAATAAAAGAGAATATTGTATGATAAATATTAAAAATAAAGTTGTTCTAATCACAGGTGGTGCAACAGGTATTGGTTTTGCAGCTGCACGCATGTATTTGGAACAAGGGGCACAAGTGGTTATAGCTGGCAGAAGTGTAGTCGCAGGAAATGACGCTTTATTGCACTTAAACAAGATAAGTAAAAATGTTGATTTTTTCGCTGCTGATGTTTCAGATGCTAACAGTGTTAAAGCGTTAATTAATCATACAGTAAAACACTTTGGTCAACTTGATATAGCCTTCAATAATGCAGGAATCGATGGCACTTTTGCTGCAATTACTGATATTGATGATGATGTAATGAATGATGTCATTGATATTAACCTTAAAGGTGTTTGGTTATGCTGTAAATATCAAATAGAACAATTTAAGGCACAAAAGTCTGGCGGAGCAATCGTCAATACTTCCTCATGGTTAGCAAAAGGAGCTTTTTCAGGTTCTAGCATCTATTCTGCAAGTAAAGCTGCACTTGATGGCATGACGAGAGCACTAGCGGTAGAGTTGGGTTCTGAAAATATACGCATTAATAATGTTAATCCCGGCTATATTAAAACGCCAATGTTATCTCGTTTCTTTGACCCAGAAAGTGAAGAAGCACAGCCGTTTAAATCACATGCACCAATGCAAAGGTTTGGTGAGTCAGAAGATATAGCCAAGTCAGTGTTATGGTTGAGTAGTGATGCTGCCTCTTTTATCACAGGAGAAACCTTATTGATTGATGGAGGTTTGTCCGTCGGCGGGCAACGATAGTTTTTGATAAAAATGTTACGTTGCAAATAAAGCGTAATCATAATGGCATTATAGAAATAAAAACAAATCAAGATGTTGTCGAGTAATCGTAGCTTAAGGCTATGATTACTGGTTAAATTTGACGTCATATCATACACTTCGAATAAGTTTCTAACATTAATAGATGATCAATAAATGAATAATTGGGATGACATACGCTATTTTTTGTCAGTGGCACGTTGCGGTAATGTAAGCTCTGCGGCTAAAGAACTAGGAGTAAACCACTCAACGGTTTCTAGGCGTATCCAAGCATTAGAGGAGCGACACGGCGTTCGCTTATTTGAACGACTTCCTAGTGGTTATGAAATGAACATTGCTGCCAGTTCTATTTATGAATTAGCATTAGAACTTGAAGCAAAGAATCAACAAGTCTTCCGTCATTTATTTGGGCAAGATAGCCGCTTACAGGGAGAAATAAATCTGACGATGCCACATGATATTTTTGATTATTGTTTGGCTGATGACTTGGCTGAATTCAAAAGAATTCAACCAGATATATTGCCTAACTTATATGTGGCTAAAGGTGTAAAAAATCTCGCTGCTCGAGAAGCGGATATTGCAATAAGACTGACCGCAACTCCTCCGGAGTATTTAATTGGGAAAAAAGTTGCTCACCTACAACACGGCATATATAGCAAAGTTAATACTGATTTTTCAAAGAACACTCCTGTTATATTATGGAGTAATGAAGGTGACTTACCTGATTGGGTACTAGAGCATTATCCACAAGCAAAAATCGCGATGCGAGTTGATGATTTATATTCTATGTATGCAGCGGTTGAAGCGGGTGTTGGTATAGCAAGAATGCCTTGTTATTTACCAGATATAATCAATGGTAATTTGGTAAAAAGAATACCTATTGAACAACCTATCTCTCAATGGGGTGTTTGGGTTTTAAGTCATGTGGATCTTAGAAATACAGCGAAAGTTCGCTGTTGTCGAGAATTTTTAACCGAACGATTATTACAACGAAAATCATTGTTTGAAGGTAAAGAGTCTCAGTATATTTAATAAAATATTGATTTTTTGGTGGGTATTGCTAATTTAGTGTGACTGCACATGATGTTTGAGGCTAGCGATCACAAAATGGGATTGGCTTCTAATGTCACTTTTGCCACATTGTGCTCATTGAGACTTTAAATATAGCAACAGCTCCTGTGAAGAGATATTATAATATTTGAAAACCTCTCGGACTGTTTATAGTGAAAATATAACAGCCAACTAAAAAATGTGTATATGGTTGTTCACATATCAAGAAAAAACTCGTAAAATGCGGCGCATATTGTATATAGAGATTAATATGTTTAAAGCAGTTTCAAGAGTCTTAGTTTGGGCGGTGATACTTGTAGCCTTTATAGGTCAAGCAATGACCTTTAATGCCTCTATACCTTGTGAAACGTCAGTAGAATCTCACTATACTAGTCTCAATGAACTAGTAAATAACTACGATTCAAACTCAATTGATACCGATAATCAAGAAGATTGCTGTGGTATTGAATGTTGTAGTATTAATTGTGCTTGTATTGGCAACGCATGTGCATCATTTGTATATTTTAATGCTGAAGTTGATTCAACTAAATCAGCGCTTTTAAGTGAAGCTGTTTATATCCAGCAGTCTGAGCAACCTAAGTCTATTCTTACTTTACGCTATCGCCCTCCCATTTTTACCTCATAAGAACTTAGAACGCTAAAAATTATATAAAACTAATAACTTCTCAAGTTAATCAGCGCGATTGTGCTGAATTACTACTAAGCAATACCTGAGGTAAAAAATGTTTAAAAAGTCTTTAAGAATGACAGTAGCCATGCTGTTAATACCTGCGTTTGCACATGCAAATGAAAATAACAATGAACATGGTCACGATGAAGAGCACGGTCACAGTGGACATAGCGACAACAATATTGAAAAAATTCAAGTGAGGGCTTCTCGTTTAAGCCGTATTGTCACTGAATCGGCAACAAGAACCGAAATTATTAACGGTGAAGAAATCCAGGAAAAAGCCCTAATGCGCCCTGGCAATATCTCTATGCTTGTAGCTGAAACGGGAGGGGTCAGAGTACAAACCACCTCACCTGCGTTAGGTAGTGCCAACATTAGGCTGCAAGGGCTGTATGGACGTTATACACAGCTGTTAAGTGATGGCTTACCTTTATACGGAGGTCAAACAGCGTCAATT
>Ga0209396_1005997_pt1 | contig 11293 bp, 8 predicted proteins | sample GOMGulsemesocosm_6_FD_184638 | JGI IMG/M metagenome (GOLD analysis project Ga0209396, IMG submission 184638) | Methane-oxidizing microbial communities from mesocosms in the Gulf of Mexico - GOM8C Gulf of Mexico (SPAdes) (version 2) | ecosystem: Environmental > Aquatic > Marine > Cold seeps... | reverse complement strand
AGAGAGATCATCGGTATTATTGGCCCTAATGGCGCCGGTAAAACCAGTCTGTTGCGTTGTATTACTAACCAAGTTAATAGTGCGCGTCATGCTGCAATGTCTGGTGATATCTATCTCAACAATAAATCAATCTCTGGCTATAGCGCCAAAAAATTAGCGCAACACTTTGCGGTGGTTGCGCAAAAATCTGAGCCGATTTTTTCATTATCGGTCATTGATATCGTTAAAATGGGACTATTGCCTCACCAAAGTTTATTCGCAATCGACAGCGACTATGACAAAGAGCAAATTCAATTGGCGCTCAAGAAGGTCGGTTTAACTGCAGCCAGCAGTAAAAGTTATCATCAGCTTTCCGGCGGCGAGCAGCAAAGAGTACTTATTGCTAGAGCGTTAGTACAAAAGCACAGATACTGATTTTAGATGAGCCCACTAACCATCTTGATGTTTATTATCAACACCAAATTCTGCAATTAATTACCCAGTTAAATATCACCGTGATCATGACAGTGCATGATTTAAATTTGGCTAGTCAATATTGCCAGCGGCTGTTGCTGTTAAATGAAGGACAACTGATCGCGGATGGCACACCTAAATCGGTACTTACCGAGGCACAACTCAGCCAAGTATTCAAACTCGATTGTGCGGTAGAATTTATTAATAAAGGTACCAATAAAAATACCCACCAAGAGACCACGCCAAGAGTGTTCTTTTCTTTACCTGTGCCCGTGAAAAGTGATGCTAACCTAGGGGCAACTCATGACTAAATTATCTGTGCTGCTAGCTGCACTGTTCGGTTTTATGTTGTTATCAATTATTGCTAGCCTCAATATTGGCCCGGCATTACTCAGTGGTAAGCAAGTATTTCAGTGTTTACTCGGCAACTGTAATGATCCAATAACCACTATGGTGGTGTGGCAAGTACGCGTACCGAGAGTGTTAGTGGCGCTAGTTGCCGGTATGGGCTTAGCCATTGCCGGCGCGATACTACAAAATACCACCCGAAATCCATTAGCCGATCCTTACCTTTTTGGTATTGTTTCAGGTGCCGGGTTGGGCGCAACCATAGCGAACATCACCTTAAGCGAGCAACTGGCTATCGCCCTGCCGCTAGCTGCATTTCTCGGCGCCTTATTCGCCATTAGCATAGTAGTAGTTATTGCCAAAATGGTGCAACGGATGGAGCAGCTATTACTAGCCGGGGTTGCCGTTTCTTTTATGCTCGGTGCAACCACGCAGTTTTTACTTTATTTTGGCGAGCCCTTTGCCACTAACCGGGTACTCTTTTGGTTAATGGGTAGCCTTGCCAGAGTGGAAATTGGCAATTTTTATGTCATCAGTGCAGTACTGCTGTGCTCCTTAATATGTATTGTCGCATTACATCGCCATATTGACGCCTTGTTATTGGGGGATGAAAGTGCCGCCAGTTTAGGGGTTAACGTTGATAAATTAAGACTGTTAATGCTAGGGCTATGTGCAGCCCTGAGCGCGACTATTGTTGCCTATTGTGGTGGTATCGGCTTTGTTGGCTTGATGATCCCGCATATTGTTAGGCGCTTACTTGGTGTAACCACTTTAAAACTGGTACTTGGTAGCGCACTAATTGGTGGCTCATTTCTTATTTGGGTAGATATTATTGCTCGTTCAGCATTAACCGATGCTGAAATTCCTATCGGTATTATTACCTCAGCATTAGGCAGTGTTTTCTTCCTGTTTATTATGATCCAAAGCCGCCATTCAACTTAACGATAAGATAAAGACCATGACAGATAAAGCAGCACAACATAAGAAGCGCATGCAATCAGTAAAGGAAAAGGTTGATCAGCGCATTGAACAGGCTCAAGAAGAGCGTGGCTTAGTTATTGTTATTACCGGCAATGGTAAAGGTAAATCGACCTCTGGTTTTGGCACTATTGCCCGTGCAGTTGGTCATGGTTTAACCGCTGCAGTAGTGCAATATATAAAAGGTACTTGGGCGTGTGGTGAACGTAATTTACTTGAAAGTGCCGGTGTGAACTTTGACGTGATGGCAACCGGATTTACCTGGAATACCCAAGATAAGACACAGGATATTGTCGCCGCACAAAAAGTATGGCTCAAAAGTAAAGCATTGCTGGCTGATAGCAACATCGATGTTATTTTACTCGACGAAATCACCTATATGCTGGCGTACAAATATATTGATGTTGATGAAGTGATTACCGCGTTAAATAATCGACCTAAAAATCAACATGTGATCATTACTGGCAGAGCCTGTCACCGAGCGATTATCGACTTAGCTGATACCGTGAGTGAAGTGCAATCGGTCAAGCACGCCTTTGATAATGGCGTTAAAGCACAACAAGGTATTGACTGGTAATCATTATGACCGCTAACGACATTAAAACTATCACTAAAACTATGCCCAAAAATATCACTAAAACAGTGACAGTTAATGCCTTAACCTTATCAATACTCACGGTATTACTAATGGTATTGCTAACACCAAGCACTGCTGCTAGTAGCATCAGTGACTATCTCGTTAACTATGATCACGTTAGTGATAGTACGATTAATGAGAGCGCGTTTGATAATACTCTGGCGAGTAAAGCTGACACCAAGAGCATAGCTAAACCGACCATTATCGCGCTATCACCCCATATCGTTGAAATGCTTTATGACATTGGCGCCGGCGAACAAATTATTGGCACCACTACTTTTGCTGATTACCCTGAGCAAGCAAAGCAGATCCCGGTGATTGGTAACTACTTACGCTTACAAATAGAAAAGGTAATAACCTTACAACCTGATTTAATTATTGCCTGGAAAAGTGGTAATCCTAGCGATGATCTTACCCGTTTACAGCAGCTTGGTTTTAAGGTGATATATTCTCAACCCAATTCGTTTGCCGATGTTGCTAAAGAAATGATTGCTTTCGGTGAAATAACTGGTCACAAAGCCGTAGCAGAGCGTAAAGCTAACGACTATTTAACCCGTTTAAATGCCCTGAAAGCGCAATATCAACACAAAGAAAAAATCACTGGTTTTTATGAATTATGGTCACGGCCGCTAACCACAGTAGCGAAAGGCAGTTGGCCGCAACAGTTTTTATCACTGTGTGGTGTTAAAAACCCTTTCAAAGATATAGCGACGCCCTACCCGCAGATCAATATTGAATCGGTACTGAAAACGCCAATTCAGCTGATTATTCAGCCATTATCTGAAAACCAAACGGATAAACAGGCGTTTAACTGGCACGACTGGCCAGTGATCCCGGCGGTAAAAAACAAACAAATCATTCAACCTGACGCTGATGCCATGCACCGCATGACCATACGCAGCTTGAATGCACTAACTGATTTATGTGTTGATATTGATAAAGTCAGACTAAATATATTTAGTGACCATGAAAAATAAGAAAGTAGAGAACACCATGAAAAACCTAATTATATCGTTATTACTCGGTATCTTACCAAGCATAAGCTATGCGACAAATGATATTGATAAAAGTACAGCTGCGACGACTGAAACAATAGAAATCATCAACCCTCATACTTTTACTAGTGTTAATTATCAAGTTTTACACCGTGAAGAGTTTATTAACTCAGCGCAATCACTTTCAGAAGTACTTAAAAATATTAATGGCATTCAAATAAGAAAAATTAGCGGTTTAGGTAACCCCGTTTCTATTTCTATCAGGGGCTCAAATACTAAGCAAGTCAATATGTATATTGATGGTCAGTTAATTAACGATAGTCAATTTGGCGGATTCGATCTCAATCAAATACCTACTGAACAAATCCAAAGTATTGAAATAAGTAAAAATCAAGCCTTAGGCACTGGCTCTACGCCTATAGGCGGTGTGATTAGAGTTAACACCTATAACCCTAACCAAAATATAAAAAAGCTAAGTTTGGCTTTTGGCTCTTTTGGCTATAAAGCGGTTAACCTCTTAGTAAATAACGCTTTTGAACAACATAGTTTAGCGTTTGGCGGTAGCTATTTAATTAGTGACAATAATTATGATTACTTAGTGCCACAAAGCTTTAATAATCCATCTCAGTCTATTGAAGAGCCATTAAGAAATAATAACTTTAAAAAAGCATCACTATTTATTAATGATAATGCACAGCTGTTTGATCAAAAATTTAGATTCAACTTACAATACAACAAGCAAAATAAGGCTTTAGCCAACTACCAGAACAACTCTCCTGAAAATAGATCTAATCTAACAACTGAGGGTATTAGATACGGTATTCAAAGCTATTTAGACAGTGACAGCTCCTCTTTTTTTAGCATTAAATTCGTTGGGTTGGAACTAGATTTCTATTCGGATTACAAAGATGAGCAATATATCAATCGCTTGATAGAAACTACACAAAGCACTAATGATTATCGCAGTACTAAACATCATTTAGGTATTAAACCCAACATTGTTTGGCGAAACATCAACGTAAACCCGTTCATTGAAATGAACCAGCAAACCTTTACTTCTATAAGCCTTTTTAATGGCCAAAAAAATCAATGCAACGGTATTAGTGCTTGTGATATAAAAGCCGAACAAACTCAACTACTTTTAGGCACACGACTTGAATGGCAAAGCGAGCAATACCCAATAAACACTTATTTATTAGCAAGTAAGTTATCTGAAAAAAGTACTAATAAAGCATTTAATAGCGGCAATAATATCGAGAAGAAAGAAGATAATAGTTATAACAGTCAAGAGCTTGGAATAAACTATCACAATGCAGGTTTTACTAGCAGTGCCAATCTAAGTAAAGGTATTCGAACACCCACTATGTTTGAATTATTCGGTGACAGAGGCTCTTTTAAAGGCAATGATGATTTACTGCCTGAGCAGGCTAGCACTATTACCTTAGGGGCTAAATACCGACATTCACTCGGTAGCTTTTCTGCTTCGCTTTATCATCAAGAGGTTGATAACTCCATTGCCGCTATATTTAACGCTAGCGGTGTTGGTACCTATACCAATATTGGTCACGCCAACATAAAAGGGGTTGAATTACAGGCAGAGGTTACTCTGTTTCAAAACATTACGTTATCAGCCCAGCTAAATGCTATTGACAGTAAAACACAATCTGGCATTAAAGCGTTTAATAGTAAAAAGCTACCTGGCATTTATCATCAACAATACCAACTAGCACTTAGTTATGCCCTCAATGAGCAGTGGCAGCTAAAGCTACAACACAATTTAGATGAAGAGCTTTATTTCAACCGTAGTAATAAATTTCAAGCAACTGCAAATCAATCAAGTAGCGGTAATCCTGCAGATCGTAGCTTGACCGATTTATTACTAAAGTGGCAATTGAAAGATTACCACTTTAGCTTATCTTTCAATAACCTATTTAATAACACCTATCAAGATCTAGCCAATAGGCCTGCTCAAGGTAGCAGCATTCAACTCAAGTTTTCAATAGAGGATATATAAATGTCGTTCATGCAAACCAATAAAACTTTTTCCATCAGTTTCCTGATGTCAGCATTAATACTAGGAGGCTGTGGTTCAGATAATCACCCCCCTGAACTTAGTGGTGACTCAACAGCGATTGTCGCTGAAAACTCAGTAAATGTAGCACAATACACTGCGACAGATAGTGATAATGATGCTATCAGCTACAGCTTATCCGGGGTAGATAATGCCCTTTTCAGTATCGATGCTAATGGTTTATTAACGTTTAATAATGCCCCTGACTACGAAAATGGCGACACAGGCCCTTATAGTGTTACCATCATTGCCAGTGACAATGATAAATCAGATGAATTAACTATCAGCGTCACTGTGGGTGATGTGACCGACACCCCTTCGCTTGCCGTAGTGCAAACCATCGCCTCTGACTACAGTAACTCTGAAGTAGTTTATATTGATGGTAACAGCGAGCAAGTTAATGGTAATTACTACCCTAAAGACGCTTCAGATTACACCGTAGCCAGCTATAAAACCGATGTTTTTCATATTGGTCGTTACTTTATTGATACCATCGATAAGTATAGTGCGGTAACCGTAGATGATCGTGATACCCAATTATGGGCATACTCAACGCAGGATGCCCAAGACTCTACGACTCGTAACCCATACACATTAATTTCTTTAAATGAAAATAAAGCTTATTTACTACGTTACGGTTCAAGTAAAGTATGGATTGTTAATCCACAAGCAACTAATAGTGAAGAGTTTAAAGTGGGCGAGTTGGACTTAAGCGATTATGTTGTCAATAGCGATTCCAACGACACTCCAAACCCATCTGCTGCGGTAATAAATAACGGTAAGTTATTTATTGTGATGCAACGTCAATATAATTATAGCCCCAATACCACGTATGTGGCGGTATTTGATACCAGTACTGATACAGAAATAGAAACTAACGCCAATAGTGATGATGCCGTTAAAGGGGTTCCTCTACAAGGTTTAAACCCATTAGAAGACAGCATTAGTAGTCATGACGATAAAATATATATAAGTTCACGTAGTGCTTACGGCAATACCGACTCGTCATTAAGTCGTATTGAAGAAATTGATACCACTGATTACAGCCTACGCCAAGTACTTAACGCTGGTGATTTAGATGCTCCTTTATCTTTTATTAAAGCAACCGTCATAGTTTCACCTGAACAAGGTTATTTCTATGCTTCTGATAATGGCTGGCCTGAATCTGCAGCGTTATATCAATTTAATCCAACTACAGGTGCAATCACCGCAAGCAACATTGCTGACACTGGTACTGAAACAATTAGCTTTATTGCTTTAGATGCTGCTAACTATTTATGGGTGAGTGTACAAACCGATGCCGCACCAGGCATTGATATTATTGACAGCGCCACTAATGAAAAGGTAGGTCAACGTTTACCTACTGATTTAAATCCAGGTACTATCCGTTTTATTGAAGAGTAAGTAATTAACGTCGAAAAGCTTAATCTACTAATTAAGCTTTTCGAAAAGACACAAGAGCTGAGGAAAAATCATATTCTCAGCTTATTTATTGCTCTGACAATACAGCCACATTTTTTTGTTATAGTACTTCATAAAAATAACCCTTTCTTTACGCAGCGCCTTATCTTTCTCCGAAGTGATAACATCCCCGGTACCACTAAAGTATTTACTACCACACAATTTGACAGCCAGCTCTAATTCAGCTAAAGGTAATCCAGGTATATTAACGCCCCGGGTAGCTGTTTGTAATAGACGATAATCTTTATTCTTCTGAGCTTGTGCTAATGCCTTTGCAATTTCATTATTTAACTTTTCAGGAGGCTCTAAGTTAAGATTAATAAAATCTTTAGATTCGTTAATTTTAGGAGGATGCTCATTAATCGTATTGAATTTAGGTGCTATATTACAGCCCGATACGAAAAATAAGCTGCTAAGGAGCGATATAGCTTTTATAGGCAATGAAAAGTGCGTCATTATTAATAACCTTCTTTTACAATATTTTTTGATAATTGTTTACTGCGAAACATCAATACCCAAGCTACTAATAACCAGAACACACTCCCTGAGGAACTACTCTTTTTAACTTCCGTGGTCGGCTCTGGCTCTGTCGGTTCTGGTTCTGTCGGTTCGGGCTCCGGCTCAGGTTCTGGCTCTGGCTCAATAACTTCTGTCACCGTGATAGTTGCAATAAAATCGTCGCTATTATCACTGTCAAGCTGAGTGGTTAAACTGACACTCAAGGTGCCAAAAAAATCGCTGCTCGGAGTAATGGTATTCTCCGAAACTGTATAGTTATCACCTGCAACAATAGTTAAACTGGTTGGTGTTTGGCAACGATAAGTGAACATACTGGTGTTCAGCGTGATGCTTTCACCTTGCGCTATCGACAAGGTTTGTTGCGCAGTAATGCCAATATCATCCGCAACCGTATTTTTACTCACCGTAAAGTTACCGCTATTTACGGCGAAAAATATATTATCACTACAAGCAACTTTCACTCTAGCAGTTGTGCTATCTATACTGCCACCACAAAAAGGTGCTAAGGAAATATTCCCACTGCCACTGTTGGGGATAGCGGAAGCCAAATTATGCTCAAAAATATTGCCACCATCGGTAGAGAGCGAGATATCAACCGATGCACAATTTATTGGATTAGTATCCGTTTGTGCTACCTGCCAATTAATTACTTGCTGATTTGATACCCAAAGATCACTGCTTAGCGGGCTATTAACGGCAAAAGCCTCACCGGTATTGACCACAGTTAATACGTTGTCATCGTAACTAACGCCACCTTGATCATCACGCACTAGTAAACGAAAATTTATGGTTCTATCGGTGGTCGGTAGTACCTCACCAATGGTTGAGCTATTTGCTAATAAATCATCTAATTTCGGTAATACTCTATTACTAGTACTCACCGGTGACCAAGCTCGAAATAACGGCCTTGAACCATCATCAATGTGTTCAGCACTTGATGAGCTCTCTGTGCCTAAGTCAATTTGTTCCCAGCTATACGTTAACACATCATTATCTTCATCAGTGGCACTGCCCACTAGTTCAAACGGTGTATGAGCAGGAATAGTATAATCATTACCTGCATCGACAATAGCGGTATTATTGGTTTCAGATACCGTAGAACCACATCGTCGGCCATTGCCGGTAGTAATAAAGTTAGTAATAGTTTCAATTGATTTACTATGAAAATAGGCATCTGAGCTACCTTGCAAGTTCTCATTTCCGCAAAGACCAGCGTAGCCCATAATAGTTGAGCCACTGCCTACTTCATAAGCAGCACTACTTACTCGATTGCCTGAGCAGGCTGAGTTAGTGCCATTAAAAGAGTGATTGGCACCGAATTGATGACCAATTTCATGGGCAACATAATCGATATAAAAAGAGTCGTTGTTAGGTCGATTAGCGCCCGTTACACCATTGCCTTTATTAAAGGTAGAGCACACTGCACCAAGTACCGCTAAGCCACCTCCTCGGGTGCTAACAATATGACCAATATCGTAATTAGCATTGCCAATAATACCGTCAATGACATCGGTATTAAGATCGCCATCATCACTGTTATTTTCAAAAGGATCCGTACTACTATCAGTAAAAATCAATTGGTCATTGTCGGCCACTAATTCAAGTTTTACCGCTAAATCACGTTGATACACTTCATTTAAACGATTCACTAAGGTGATAATTTCAGCCATGGCACTATCTACTGTGCCGCCATTGTACGTGGTGTATTCCGCGGCTGCCGAGATAGCGAGTCGATAGGTTTTTATCGCGCTTTGGCTCGGGGCACTTTTGGCACTTTTCCCACTGGTTTCAACGGTTTCAGCGCTAATTGCATTATCCATTTCATTATAAAGGCCCCGTGACTGTTTCGGCGGATGAAATTGATAATCACCTCGTTCAGTGAGTTGTGTTTTCTTACCAATATAGCTTGAATAACTGCCTTGCTGGCTAAAATCACGTACTAACGTTGAGGATTTCGCCGCTTTACTGTGGTTATTGCTATCAGTTATAGCAGCTACTAACGCGGTTTCAGGCTCAATAAAGATCCACTGCCCTTGATACAGAAACATGCTATGAAAACCGTTGGGGGTAATATCGAAACGACCACGATGAGCTGGATTATTAACTTCCACGCCAGTATAGGTTTTTATCTGGCTATACTTCGTAGCAAGATCAGGCGCCATAATCCCACTAGGGGTTAAGATAAAATCAACCAGTTCACCATTGGGTAACGGCAAAGAGAGGGTAATGCTGCCCTCGTTATTGAGTAGTAAAGTACGTAGTTGCTCTGGCTCAGTAGTAAAGGTTGTGGCTGTATTTGCTATGTCATCTATGCTGCTAGTAACTAACGATTCAGAAAATTTAGCTGAAGCTTCGGTTAAAGGTTTAGCCGCCATAGTTGGGTGCCACGCTTTAAATTGGCTTTGGTGTTGAGGAGTTTCTTGCGCGTTAATATTGGTAAAATAACAAGAAAATATTGCAAGATAACACCAAACCACTTTTCTATTCATTTAATCCACCTAGAAACAACAATGACAACAACAATAATGACAGTAGCAATATAGCAAACTCATCGCTTAGTATAAGTTAAAGCTAAGTTAAACACATAAAAAAACCACAAATAACATTTGTGGTTTTTATTTACTTTCTCGATTGCTGGAACCTAATAATTAACGCTAGCTAGATTAATATAAGCGAATATTCATCCGGATCTGCTATCTATTCTTTTACAGCATTATCACTAAACAGCATCGTTTTAATGGCGTTAATGCCGCGCTTAATAAGTTGACGTAGATCTTCAACAATCAAATACAGGCTTGGAATAAATATTAAGGTCACTATGGTGGCAAATAGCACCCCAAACGATAACGATACCGCCATCGGAATGACAATTTGTGCTTGGGCACTAGTTTCGAAAAAGATGATCGGCACTAAACCGATAAAGGTAGTTAACGAGGTTAGCAATATTGCTCTAAAACGTTTGGTACCTGCGTGTATTACGGCATCTTTTAATCTGATACCGCGTTTTCTGGCATTATTAACATAATCAACCATCACTAAGGAGTCATTCACTGCAACCCCGGCAGCGGCTAAAATTCCCATTATCGATAATGCACTCAAATCCATCCCTAAGATAAAATGCCCCATTACAGCACCAATCACCCCAAATGGGATCACGACCATAATCATTACCGCTTGAGAGTAAGATTTTAATGGGATCGCTAACAGTGAAAAAATCACCATTAACGAAATAACAAAATCTCTAAACTGATCACCGGCACCATCCATTTCTTCCTGAATACTGCCAGACAATTCACTTTTTACTAGCGGATATTCTCTGAGTAACTGCGGAATAAAATTATCACGGATATCGTTGGCAACTTCAAAGGGCTCGACCTGCTCAGCATCAACACTTGCCCAGACATTAATGGTACGGTTACCATTTTCACGGCGAATACTGTTAACACCCTCAACCAAGGATATTTCAGCTAATTCTGATAAAGGCAACTCTGCCCCATTCGGTGCCTGGATCATGACATCTTCAACATGCCCGAGGCTACTGCGCTGCTCAAGCGGATAACGTATCATGACTTTGATTTCTTCACTGTCTCGCAAAATACGCTGAGCTTCTAAACCATAAAAACTATAATTCACTTGTGAAGCTATATTGGCTAACGATAAGTCTAAACTATCGGCTAACGGCTTAAGGTTTAACTGCACTTCTTTGGCACTAGTTTGACGTGAATCATTAACATCACCAACCCCTTTAAGGCTGTTCAATTTAGCTTTTAATTGCTGAGCAGCAGCTAACAGCTGAGCATCGCTTTGACTTTCTAATCTAAAAGCAATATC
>Ga0209396_1005994_pt1 | contig 11301 bp, 7 predicted proteins | sample GOMGulsemesocosm_6_FD_184638 | JGI IMG/M metagenome (GOLD analysis project Ga0209396, IMG submission 184638) | Methane-oxidizing microbial communities from mesocosms in the Gulf of Mexico - GOM8C Gulf of Mexico (SPAdes) (version 2) | ecosystem: Environmental > Aquatic > Marine > Cold seeps... | reverse complement strand
CCTTAGATATTCTTAGCCAATATGCGCACTTGATCAGTAAAAACAGCGTGTTTTGGGATGTATCGGGAATTGATATATCTGGTAGTTTGAGTAACTTGAAAGTACAAACTGAATCGTTACTGACTATAGCCGCTGGTGGCATTAACTTTGATAACATCAAACCGGTTAATGAAAATAAAGTCAGCCTTTCTAAATCAAAAGCGACACATTACAAACTGTTTCGCAATTTTGCTGCCGCAACCGATGATCGTCCGACAGTAACATTAACATTGGCGTCGGGTTCTGATATCAATGTAGGTACCGAAATTAAGCACAAAGGTATTAAGGTTGGCGAGATTAGCGATATAAAACTAAAAGTAGAGCTAGGTTTTATCGAAGCAACAGCGAAATTAGAAACTGACTATGCAAATTACTTCACACAGCAGGGTAGCCAGTACTGGCTAGAAAGAGTTGAAGTAGGCTTAGACGGTATCAAAAATGCGAATACATTGCTTTCAGGTGCGTATATCAACGTGACGAAAGGTAAAGGCAATACCGTCAAGCGATTTAAAGTCCTCAACGGCGCGCCAGATATTGCTAATGAAGATGTCGGGTTATCCGTCACCGTCATTAGCGAACGACTAATGGGGTTAACTGCCGGTACGCCAGTCTACTTCCGTCAGATAGAAGTAGGCTCAATTACCCACTCAGAATTGTCCGCGCAAAGTGATAAAGTACTCATCACATTGAACATCGAGCCCAAGTATCAACACTTAGTTCGCAATAATAGTCAATTTTGGGCTGTTTCAGGATTTAATGTTGACATCGGTCTTACTGGCGCAACACTAAAAGCAGAGTCCCTAAAAACGATTTTATCTGGTGGTATTGCGTTTGCGACACCAAACTCAGACAAAAATAGTCAGGTTGCAGCGCCGTTTTCAACATTTGATTTAGCCCAAGAAGTTAATCCAGATTGGCTTAAATGGAATACCAAGATAGAAAGACCCGCTATGTAACCCTTTCACCTCAGCTACTTCAACAATCTCAACCTTGAAGTAGCTGGGGTATATGATAAAATGCCCCCTTATTATTCAATTGAGCCTGTAAAGTGCATTCCAATATACAACTGCCAGAAGATTACCTTACGTTAATGGGTAACATTATTCCCGACCATCTCTCTATGGATGACTTTATTGCTTGCTGCAAAACACCACTGAAAACCAGTGTACGTGTCAATACCCTTAAGATTTCTGTTGAAGCATTTAAGCAACTAGCTAAAACGAAACAATGGGTATTATCCCCTATCCCATGGTGTGAAGAAGGTTTTTGGTTAGAACAAGAAAATACCGATACCAAGCTCGGTAATAGTTGGGAACATATTGCGGGCCTTTTCTATATTCAAGAAGCAAGCTCAATGCTGCCGGTTACGGCACTATTTAAAGAGCAAGTTTCAGGTGCTACTGCACAATATAATACCATCCTTGATTGCGCATCTGCTCCAGGGTCAAAAACGAGTCAAATAGCTGCATTATGTGATAATAACAATTTCATCGTTGCTAACGAATTATCATCTAGCCGTTTAAAAGTACTGAGCGCGAACATCAAACGCTGTGGCATCAAAAATATAGCGCTTAGTCATTATGATGCCAATGTATTTGGTACTTGGTTACCAGAAATGTTTGATGCTGTATTATTGGACGCGCCTTGTTCTGGTGAAGGCGCTATCCGTAAAGACGACAAAGCAATGCTTAATTGGTCCTTAGCAAGTATCAATGACATCGCTGATATTCAGAAAGAATTAATTGAAAGTGCATTCAAAGCGTTAAAACCCGGTGGCACGTTAATCTATTCGACCTGCACATTAAACGAAACCGAAAACCAAGAAGTTTGCCAGCACTTACTTGATTTGTACCCAGACAATGCAGAAGTTATTCCACTTAACGATTTATTCCCAACCGCGAATAATTGTTTAACTGCAGAAGGTTTCTTACACGTTTGGCCACAGATTTATGATAGTGAAGGTTTCTTTGTAGCCAAGTTCACTAAAAAGGAATCACAAGGCTTACGCCCAATTAAAAAGAAAAAACGCTTAATATTCCCTTTCAGTCCAGTTAGCCGTATCGAAAATGACGCAATCCGTGATTATTTCCGTGATGCATTCAGCTTTGAATTTGAAAGTGGCGTTTTCTATCATCGCGATAGTGAAATTTGGTTATTCCCGAAAGAATTTCCAGCTTTCATCGGCAAGTTCAAATTTGACCGTATCGGTATTAAGATTGCTGAAAAGTTCAAAAAAGGCTTCCGAGCTCAACATGAATGGGCGCGTACCTTTGGTCATCATTGTGATAAAAATACCGTGTCGCTGGACATTGAACAAGCAAAACAATACATCATGGGGCGCGATATTAACTTTTCTGATATTGAGGTTGAAGATCTAGATGCACTACAAGGTGAGCTTGTTGTATTACTTGAAGGGAGTGTGCTTGGTTTAGGTAAACGCGTAAACCAACGTTTAAAGAATAACTACCCTCGAGATCTGGTTCGTGATAACAATTTGTTTAACGAATAATTTCAGCAATTATTCTGTAACGTTTTTACGGTATGGCGCACATTAACTTAATGGTAATTTGATATACGTAAATAATTTACTATATTTAATATTACAGCTATACCAATTTCCCTAAGCTCATTACATGGATTTGTACTGGGCTTTTTTTTATTTATTTTAAAAAACAACTAAGCTTAAAAATACGTTTCTAATTAATCCCGCTAAAATGGCTATTCTTTGTTCCTAAGTACAGGCTAAATAAGCTAAAAAATCACATTATACTCCGCAACATAAATAACTATGGTAAAATCGCCGATAATATTGATTTATACAAACTTGAGTAAAATATATGAACTTCGACCTTACAAATATCTCTGAACTACCGACAGGCCCTGATGCAGCACATATTGCCTTGTTCGCACTTACCCTAATCCTGCTATTAATTACCCTTGTTAGAGGTGGTAAAAAAACAATTGAAATAGAAAAAATTGTTGAAAAAGAAGTGGAAGTTAAAGTAGAAGTTGAAAAAATTGTAGAGGTTATCAAACACGTAGACATTGAGAAAATCGTTGAAGTTGAAAAAATTGTAGAAATCAAAGCTCCACTACAAGAAGCAAGTCCAGCGGCTGCTTGCCAGCTTTTATCACTACTACAAAATGAAGCACGTTTCGTCGACTTTATCCAAGAAGATTTAACTGGTGCATCTGACGAACAAATCGGTGCAGCTGCACGTATTATTCATTCAGGTAGCAAAAAAGTAATCAATGAATACTTTAGCTTCACGCCAATCCGCAGTGAAGAAGAAGAAAGTCAAGTAACTGTCGCAGAAGGCTTTAACCCATCTGAAGTTAAGCTAATTGGTAATGTATTGGGTTCTGCCCCTTACCGAGGAATTTTAGTACACGCAGGTTGGAAAATTAGTAGCGTTAACTTACCTAAACTGGCGCAAGGTCATAATGCTAATATCGTTGCAGCTGCAGAGGTGGAACTATGAGCGACCTATCTATGAATGAAACAGCTACGAACGAAGTATCGGCAAAGTACAGCATTGGTATCGATTTAGGCACTACACACTGTGTATTATCGTATATCGATTTAGAGCAGGAAGGTGATAAAGCTGTTAAACAGCTGTTTGCAATTCCTCAATTATCTGCACCTGGTTCTGTAACTGAAAAACATCAACTGCCTTCTTTTGTCTATCAAGCGCACGAAGATGAGATCAGTCAAGATCAAACGCCGTTACCTTGGAATGCGGACAATACAGCACTTGTTGGTGATGTAGCACGCAACCTTGGTCTTAAAACACCGATTCGTCTAGTGTCGAGCGCTAAAAGCTGGTTGAGTCATGCAACAGTCAGCCCGCATGATGCGATATTGCCCTTCTCAAGCCCTGAAGAAGTTGAAAAGATTTCACCAGTAACAGCAACATCTCAGTACTTAAACCATTTAGCTGAAGCTTGGAATAATGAAAACCCGGACTCACCGATTGCAGAACAAGATGTAACAATTACCATTCCTGCATCGTTCGACCCAGCAGCACGTAACTTAACAGCACAAGCTGCACAGGATCTAAACCTTAAACATTTAAATCTACTTGAAGAACCACAAGCGGCAGTATACAGCTGGTTAGAAGCATGTGGTGATGAATGGCGTGACCAAGTAAATGTTGGTGATACCATCTTAGTTGTCGATATCGGCGGTGGTACAACGGATTTATCATTAATTTCGGTTGCAGAGTCAGAAGGTAATTTAACATTATCACGCGTTGCAGTAGGTGAACATATCCTACTTGGCGGTGATAACATGGATCTTGCACTTGCGTATCGTCTAAAAATGAAACTAATGCAAGAAGGCAAACAATTACAACCTTGGCAAATTCAAGCCATCACACATGCTTGTCGTGATGCAAAAGAGAAATTGTTGTCAGAAGGTGACGTTGATGCAATGCCAATTGTTATTCCAAGTCGTGGCTCGAAGCTGATTGCCGGTACAATGCAAACAGAATTAACGCGCGATGAGGTTAAGCAGACTATTTTAGATGGTTTCTTCCCTGCAACTGCAGTAACCGAGATGCCACAGCAAAATACCCGTACTGCATTAACACAGATTGGTTTACCTTATGCACAAGATGCTGCGATCACTAAACACATCGCACACTTCTTGAATAAACAGCATGATGCTATCGAATCAGATGCTGGTGATTTCATTAAACCAACTGCAGTACTGTTTAATGGTGGTGTGTTTAAATCAGATGCGATTAGCTCTAAGCTAATCGGTATCATTAACGACTGGTTAATTGCTGCTGACGTTGAAGAAGAAGCAAAACTATTAACCGGTATAGACCTAGACCTTGCCGTTGCCAATGGTGCTTGTTATCACGGTTATGCGAAACAAGGTAAAGGCGTTCGTATTAAAGGTGGTCTAGCGAGCTCTTACTACGTGGGAGTTGAAAGCTCAATGCCAGCAATCCCTGGTTTTGAAGCTCCACTAGAAGCTGTATGTATCGCACCATTTGGTCTTGAAGAAGGATCGAATGTTGATGTCGCAACACATCAATTTGGTTTAGTTGTCGGGCAACCAGTTAAATTCAAATTCTTCGGTTCAACTGTACGCCGCGAAGATGTTGTTGGTACTCATCTTGATTTCTGGCAGCCAGAAGATCTTGAGCAACTACCTGACATCGAAGTGACACTTGATTCTTCTAACCGCAATAGTGGTGACGTAGTGCCTGTATCTCTGTCAGTGACAGTAACTGAAGTTGGTACACTTAAAGTTGAAGCTATCGCGAACGACAGTGATGAAGCCTGGGAAATTGAACTAACTGTTCGCCAATAAACATTAAATCAGACGTCAACTATTATCAGTGCGTCACTAAATATGATTTAGCATCATCTTTACACTGACATTATAGTGATAAATGTGTACTTAACTCAGGGCGCTTTGCCCTGAGTTTTATTATATGGAGTTTGTAATGCCCTCACCTGTTTCTAAAACAGCGCAATATGTCATTGGCATCGATCTTGGTACCACCCACAGTGTCCTTTCTTATAAAAACATCGATGATTATCAAGCCAGCGCTTCTGTTTTTCTCGTTGACCAATTGGTTGGTCCTGGCGAAGTCGCAAGAAAACCGTTATTGCCTTCATTCCGCTATCACTTTAATGACAACGAAATTGCCACAACAGATTGTGTTTTACCTTGGCGAGCAACACGATTCGATGGTGAAATAGCCAATGTGATTGTAGGTCAGTGGGCCAGAATTTTAGGGACTAAAACCAAAGGCCGCTTAGTTTCAAGCGCTAAAAGTTGGTTGTCCCATCCAAGTATTGATGCCCAAGCTGCAATTTTACCTTGGGCAGTTGAAGATAATATTGAAAAAGTATCCCCTGTTACTGCTAGTGCCAGCTACCTTGCACATTTTCAAGCATCTTGGAATTACCACAATCCAGACCATTTACTTGCCGATCAAAATATCACCATCACAGTACCAGCTTCATTTAATGATACGGCTCGAGCATTAACACTAGCAGCAGCAGATCTTGTTGGCTTAACCAACGTAACTTTATTAGAAGAGCCACAAGCCGTTTGTTACGACTGGTATCACCGTAATAAACAAGCCAAAACTGATTTGATCGAGCAAGATAAAACTATGCTTGTCTGTGATATTGGTGGTGGTACAACGGATTTAAGCTTAATCGAAATGTCATTAGAACACGGTGAATTGAATTTAAACCGTGTAGCTGTTGGTGATCATTTGATGCTCGGTGGTGATAACATAGATTTAGCCTTAGCACATATTGTTGAATCAAGAATATCACCAGAGCAGCGCTTACAGTCGGCTGCATTAGGGCAACTGATACAGCAAACACGCCAAGCAAAAGAGCTATTTCTATCTGAACAGCCACCAAGTACCACATCAATTACCTTACTCGGTCGTGGTTCAAAACTGATTGCTCAGTCGAAGAAGTGTGAACTGACAAAGAATGAAGTCACCGACATGGTGTTTAATGGCTTCTTGCCAAATAGCGCATTTAACGAATTACCTACACACAGAAAAAATGCGGTTGTTGAATTTGGTTTACCTTATACCTCAGATCCCGCAATATCAAAACACATTGCCGAATTCATCCATACTTATTACGATGTAGACGCAACAGAAGATTACGATCCAGCTGTCGTGCCAGCAGCAATACTAGTTAATGGTGGTATCTTTAATAGCCAACAAGTAAAACTGCAAATTGAAAAAGTATTATCCGGTTGGAAGCAAGACAAAGTTCAGATGCTACATAATGGCAACCCTGATTTGTCGGTTGCATATGGCGCTGTTGAATTTGGTTTTGCTAAAATGGGTAAACAAAAACAAATTGGCGGTGGTAGTCCACGTAATTATTTCATCGAAATAACAGATCGTTCAGGTCAACCGCAATCTATTTGCCTATTGCCTAAAGGTACAGAAGACGAGCAAGTTATCAATTTAGATAGCCGTTTGTTTTCATTAACTATCGGTGAACCCATTCTTTTTAACCTTGCTACCACAAGCTATGAAAGCAATTTAAAACCTGGTGACATTATTGATAAAAAGTTTGAAAAAGAGTTTGAGGCTGAGCTTAAAGGTAAAACGCCTCTACCGCCTTTTGTCGTTACGATCCCAGAGCACAAAGATCATAAACGTTTTGAGTCAGTGTACTTGTCTTGCAAGTTGAGCAGCATAGGTACCTTACAGCTTGAATGTGTTAGTGAAACCAACAGTAAACAACGCTGGGCATTAGAGTTCTCCGTACGCCCAAGCCTAGCAACGAAAACGTCCGATAGTGGCACCAAGAATATCAATGATATTAAACAACGCCACCCTAACCTACCTGATGCTATTAAGTTAATTGAAGCTGTGTATGGGGCCAGTAGTAAAAAGAGTGATCCTAAGTTAGTTAAATCATTGCGTAACGACCTAGACAAGCGCTTAGGAAAACGTGATAGCTGGGACACAGACCTATTACGTGAACTTGCTGCGCCGTGTTTACAGTTTGCTAAAAACCGCCGCCGTACCGAGCAGCATGAACGCAATTGGTTAAAACTAACCAGCTTCCTGCTTCGTCCGGGTTTTGGCTATCCTGCTGATGACTGGCGTATGGAACAGATTTGGCCAATATTCAAATCAGCTATTCAGTACAACAAATCGACACAATCATGGAGTGATTGGTGGAATTTATGGCGCCGTATTGCTGGTGGACTAAATGAACAGCAACAGATCGAAATATACGACACTATTTCTGTCTACTTTGTTGAGGACAGCAATAAACACGCGAAGATCATCAATCAAGCTAAGCAGCGCAGTTATGATGATATTATTCGACTTGCAGCCTCACTAGAGCATATTCCAGTGGCACTAAAAGTGGAGTTTGGTGAATACTTGCTGGAAAAATTAAAGAAACCACAAAACCAACAATTACATTGGTGGGCGATCGGGCGTATCGCGTCTCGTGTTGCATTTTATGGTAGCCAACATAATGTTATTCCACGGCATATTGCTGAAACATGGCTAAATACATTGCTTGAAGCTAACTGGCAAAAAGAAACACACATTGCTTTTGCGGCTGTGATGATTGCCAGAAAAACCGGTGATAGAGAAATGGATATTCAGGATAAGGTCAGGGATGCTGTTATAGAAAAATTAACGCAGCATAAATTATCTGAATCTTGGTTAGAATTAGTACGTGATGTGCAAACTTCTGATGAGACGGTAATGAAGCGTATTTTTGGTGACAGTTTACCAACTGGTTTAACGTTACTATCATAGTGTGCAGTTAACGCTATTTTAATAGGTGGTCTTCATGGACCACCTATTATTTAGATTTAACAATTCGTAGATTACTAATGAATGGTTAAACCTACTTTTCTTATTTGTTATTCTTCAATACCATCTTTAATAAACCAAACGTTAGTAAAACCTAACTTAGTAAAATGGTTTTTACGGAACTCTCTTACCGCTTTAGTACCTTTAGATACGTCTTCAACTTGTTTTTCCATTATCAAATATTGCGTTAGGTCGATGCCTTCTGCTGCTGCAGCCGCTTCATAGATATGGTGGAACTGTCTGTATGAAAATGGAATTTTCTTATCTTCTTTTTTATACGTATAGGTAACTAGGTGAGCCAAAATGCCTCCAAATAATAATTGAATTCGATAGTTCGTCACAAGAATATCGAGATAATACTGTAATTTATTAAGTATTAAGATAGTGCTGTTAATTTATCGACCTTGTAGTATTAAATGATCGAACAGCACCATAATTTGCGGAGATAATAGCACACTCTACTGTTTCGTCAAAAGTAGGGCTAATATCACACTCAGACCGATATTACTTTTTAGCGTTAAACAGCTTAAAGTAGTTATCTGTCGTTGATTCCGCTAATTCCGCAAAAGTTACCCCACGCAAATCAGCAACGAATTCGGCAACTGCACGAACATAAGCAGGTTGATTCTCTTTACCACGATATGGTACTGGCGCTAAATATGGTGAATCAGTTTCGACTAATAATCTATCAGCAGGGATTGTTTTAACTACTTCTTGTAAGTCTTTTGCAGATTTGAAGGTCACAATACCCGAGATAGATATATAGAAGCCCATTTCTAATACCGCAGCGGCCATTGCATCAGACTCAGTAAAACAATGGATAACACCACCGATTTTTTCTGCGCCTTCTTCTTTTAAGATACGAATTGTGTCATCAACAGCACCACGAGTATGAATAATAAGCGGTTTATTAAGCTCAATGGCAACTTGAATATGATTACGGAATGACGCTTGTTGAATGTCTTTGTTTTCAGGTGAATAGAAATAATCTAACCCTGTTTCACCAATAGCAACGACTTTTTCATTACGTGCAAGTTCCAACAATTCTGACTTTTCGTACTCATCTTCAAGGTTAAGCGGATGAACACCACATGAGGCATGAATATTGTCAAATTCGGCAATAAGCTCAATCATTGTTTTGAAGCGCGGCAAAGTCACCGATACGCTTAATAAATGCGATACACCGCGTTCTGTTGCTTTGTTGACAACATCGGCAAGACCAGTATGAATACTATCGTAATTTAGGCCATCTAAATGGCAATGAGAATCTACTAACATATTAATTTATGAATCTTTTTAGTTTAATTAAAAATGACAGAACCAATGTTTCAGCGGTTAAATTATTATTTTGCATTAACAACTGACGAAGTTCTGTTAATTCTGATTGTAGTTGAGTAATTTTATCTTGAGATAATTGCGTTGAGAAATGTGTTAACCATTCAAGCTGATCGGTATTCACAATATAATCAATACTCACTCCGCGCTTAACTTTCTGTAAATCAAGTAAGATAAATTGTAACCAAGATAATTTTTCTAATGTACGATCAGAAATTATTTCGCATAGTCGGGTGATCGCCGCAGGCTGCTGTGTTAACAAGGTAATGTTTGAAAATATTTCTTTCCGTAAATCATCATCACCGTTGTTTAAGTAACTCAACGTGTGTAAAGGTGCACCATGGTTAATGCGAATAGCAGTCAACGTTGGACTTTCTATCGGAAATTGTTGTTGTAACCATTCCATTGACTCATGTTCTTCTGGCGCAGCCAGATGCAATTTTTGACAACGGCTATAAATAGTAGGTAGTACCTGAGATTTATTCTCGGCAAGTAAAATGAGATAGCTACCATCACTGGGCTCTTCTAATGTTTTAAGTAATGCATTAGCAGATGCTAAATTAAAACTTTCAGCATGCTCGATGATCACCACTTTATTGCCAGCAAGTTGTGAACGTTCATTTAACTTCTGACTGATATGGCGAATTTGGTCCACACCAATGATTTTTCCGGGTTCAGTTGCAACCAAATAGTAATCTGGGTGGACACTAGTTTCGAATAGCTGGCAAGGATGACATTGATGGCAGGGCTCCCAACCGATAGGTTCTTTACATAATAATGTTTGAGCAAGTGTCTGGGCGTATGACAATTTACCCATACCGCTAGCACTGGTAATAAACAAAGCATGATGTAAACGGCCTGCTGTCATCTGCGTTTGTTGTTTTTCCCAATGAGGTAGTAACCAAGGATATAACATCTAATTAATCAACATTTCTGTTATGGCAATCAAGATTATTTGCTAATACATCACGGATCTGTAATTGAACATTGTCAATATCCTGTCCCGCATCAACGCTATAAATAGTGTCATCAGCTGCTGCAAGTTCTTGGTATTTAGCACCAATACGTTGGAAGAAAGATAATTGCTCAAGTTCAATACGGTCTAATTCACCACGAACTTTTGCGCGTTGTAGGCCAACAGCAGGATCGATATCCAACAATAATGTCATATCAGGTTTAAAGTCACCGATAGCAACTTGACGTAGCGTATTCAACACACCAATATCAAAACCACGACCACCACCTTGATAAGCAATAGATGATAGATCGTGGCGATCACCCACAACCCATTGACCTTTAGCTAACGCAGGCTTAATAACATTTTCGACTAGCTGTGCACGAGCAGCATACATTAGCATTAATTCTGCAGAGCCAGTCAACGCCTCTTCAGTATCAACCTCTTTAACAATGGCTCGCATCTTTTCGGCTAATTTTGTGCCACCAGGTTCACGTGTTGTGATTACATCAGTGATCCCCTGCTCTGCTAGCCAATTGATCACAGTGCTTACTGCTGTACTTTTACCTGCGCCTTCTAGGCCTTCGATTACTAAAAATTTTGCTTGCACAATAACTCTCTTCAATTTATTTC
>Ga0209396_1005992_pt1 | contig 11306 bp, 8 predicted proteins | sample GOMGulsemesocosm_6_FD_184638 | JGI IMG/M metagenome (GOLD analysis project Ga0209396, IMG submission 184638) | Methane-oxidizing microbial communities from mesocosms in the Gulf of Mexico - GOM8C Gulf of Mexico (SPAdes) (version 2) | ecosystem: Environmental > Aquatic > Marine > Cold seeps... | reverse complement strand
TATAAGGGCTACTAAGCTATAAACATTATCAGGCCATTTTTCTAGCCTTTTTTGCCAGAGATCTTCACTTGGATAAGGTAATTGTAAAGTGCCAGCAAAGCAGCTAGTTTGCTCATATATTTTTTTGATCGCTAAAAAATCAGATTTCTCACTGTGTCGTATTTGAATATCCATTTTAATAATCTCCTTATTCTTTTATAGTAACTGAAACGATACCGCTAATGCTTTGGTTGTGATAAATAAGACAAGTATAAAAATACTATAAATACTGTAAGCCAAGTATTTATTTGGTTTATGTGTAAATTTAACTAAAAAAAACAGCATTAAACTATAAATGATGAGTTCGCTAGAGAATTTGATTTGTGTAAGTAAGCCCTGTTTATCTTGGGTCCAATTTTCAGTTAATACGTGTGTGAAAATCTGGCCCCATAATAGTTGATAAACAACAGCAATAGGCAAGAATATAACTGTAAAAGTTTTGTAGATTGATAATTTATTTTTCATTGGTTAACTTCTTTGTATCTACCGTTTTTTATTGTAAAAACTTATCTTTTTCATTTATATCACATTGCACTTTTGCATATTTGATTATCGCAGGACCAGTACCATTATTTGTAACTGCATATTCAAAGCTTTTATCTGAGTTAAAACTTCTAAAAATTTCAAGTCTTGGCCAAACTGAGGCTTTGGCATATTTGCGATCTGTTGAAGCTGAATAAATTGAAACAGCTGCAGTGACTATACTTATAAAAAGCACTGACATAGCAACTAACATTTCAGGGCTATGGTATAGATCTTTATTGCTTATTTCTTAGATTATCCAAGTATTTATTTATTATTTTTATTATCAGAATTGATAATAAAGTATTTATTTCATTTAAACACGGGTTTATCAGTTGATTGTTTAAAAATAAATTAAGAAATAGTTATTTTAAATTATGTTTTTCAATAATAAATGCCATATAAATTAAACAACAAAATGTTAGTATATGTTCACTTCTTTTATGCGAGAAATCGAATTGAAATTTGAAAATAAAAATGTGCTGCTTTTTGATTTAGATGGCACTTTAGTTGATAGCGCACCTGATTTAGCATTAGCTGTAAACCAAACATTAACAGAGCTTGGTATGGCTACATTTGATCAAAATATAATTCATGGTTGGGTAGGCAATGGCGCACAAATGTTAATTGACCGTGCTTTATCAGGCTCAGTTGAAATATCAAAAACACTTGATGCTGAACTTAGTCAAAAAGCGTTAACAATATTCTTAGCCGCTTACGAAGCTAATGTATGTTGTGAAACAGTCACTTACCCTAATGTATTTGAAACTTTAACGGCGTTAAAAGAGAAAGGTTTGAGATTAGCTATTATTACTAATAAACCTGAAAAGTTTATTGCACCGATTCTATCTGGTTTAGGTTTAAATGGTTTATTTGAACTCATAATTGGTGGTGATACTTTAGCGAAAAGAAAACCGGACCCACTACAATTGAACTATGCATGTGAGAAGTTATCTGTAGCGGCTGAACAATGTATTATGATAGGTGATTCTAAAAACGATATTTTGGCTGCGAAAGCCGCTAATATGCAAAGCGTAGGATTAACTTATGGTTATAACTATGGTGAAGCCATAGATGTTTATCAGCCGGAACTTGTTTTATCTGACTTTGCTGATTTATTAACTGTGATTTAATATATTAGTGGCACTTAACTAAAAACAAATAATCAAAGGCATATCTACTCGACTGATTTAGTCGTCACCAACTGTCTAGATATTGAATACGTATATGCATCTGAAGTCCTGGTGACAACATTTGACTTGTTACTGGGTTTTTTCTTTAGAATATGTCGCAAGCTAAAAAAGCATACTAACTGTTACCATAAAATTTCGTTTTGTCTGTGGAATTAGTGAATTTGCCCAGCCTTGCGAACGATGCTCAAAATCGTCACCGCTAGCCGCAGCCTCAGCACCAGAATGGTAATAGTTTTCATCAAATAAATTTTTAACCTTAAAGCCAATTTGAAAGGGTTTAAACCGATAGGTAATATTTGCATCTACGGTTAAGTATGCTTTATTTTCTGTATTTTTTGCACGTAGTGCATTTCTTAAATAAAGCGGCTTACTTGCTATCCAATTGGCTTTAACATTTACATTGAAAGTCTCATTTATTGGAATATTGATACTTGCATTAATTTTGTGAGGAGAAATATCTCCAAGTTCTGCATCCATATCATTACAGGGGTTATATGTAAGCTGGTTGCTTTGGGCGATTTCATCGCAATTTTCGATTCCCTTACCGACCCATAAACCTATTGTATGGTCGTAGCTAACACTACTTTTTGACTTAGTGTAAGTATAGTAAAAGTGCCCTGTAATATTGTTCGCACCATCAATAAAGTTAGCGTATTGAAATTTACCTCGATATTCCAAACCAGTTGTACTGCGTTCACCTGCGTTTTCAGCTTCTTCTTTTACTACATCGTCATATCTGGCGGTGAATAATGATAAGTCATGGAGCCAACTTTCTTGTTGATACATGTAGATAAATTCAAGGTTTTTAGCTTTTTCTGGCTTTAGATTGGGATTTGCTGAGCGGCCGCTCCAGCCTCCCCAAAGTTGTATTGGTGCAGGTTCTTGAGAAGCAGAGCCATAAATTAATTTGATTGTTGATTTGTCAGAAAGGTAATAAATAGCGGAGGTTCTGGGGTTAAACGTACTACCATACAAACTGTTTTTGTCATATCTAAGGCCTGCATTTATTCGCCAATCGCCTATGTTCCAAATAACCTGTGCGTAAGTACCTCTATCAGTTAATGCTGCTAAATTTTCGTCTGGCATTTTACTTAATGTATCAGGCTGAATATCAATAGTACTATCAGTGTTAAGTGCAACACCATTTCCTGCGGTTTGGGATGTACCAGATGAGCAAAAAGCTTCAGCATAATAGCTGCACGCATCATAAGCTTTTGTAAGCTCTTTACTTTCAAACTTTATACCGCCACTGATCTTTAATGTATCACTATAGTCATATTCGTAATCTTGTTTAAATAGCCAGCTTTTATTACTGGTTCTCCAATCTGAAATTGTAAGGAATGACAATACGTCTTGGCCAGACAATGCATTAGAACCAGGAAAAGATTCGACCCAGTAGCCGCCATTACCACTATTTCTAGTAAGCAAAAGAGTATTCACTTTAAGTTTATCGTTAATCGGCTTTTTATGCCGTACATAATATTGCTGAGAGTCTCGATACCATTGAGCTCCGGGTTGAGCTCTGTCATGGGGGTATTGCGGTCCCCAACCATGACGCATATCCCACATAATCATACCCAGTGTAAAGTACTTGAAGCTTACATCAGCGAGAATCCCCCATTCTCTTTGAGGGTCTTGATAACTCCCAAAATCATTGTTTTTAGAACTATGTGGACAACCGTCGGCCATACAATTGTTAGCCAGTGCAGTGTCATAAATGACTGGTCCCCAAATATCTCTGTTACTCAATAGGTCTTCACTGACAAACCCCCAAGAAGATAGTTCATCTATATCAGCTTCATCACTTGAGTAATATTTAGCAGAAAAATTATAGGTGAAATCGTCATTGTTTCCGCCAGCTGTTAAGTCAACACTTTGACTATCGTAACTGCCTGATTGAATGTTAACTTTAATAAAATCATCATTTTGGTGAGTATCTTTGGCATCGAATGTGATCACGTTTATGATACCTAAAAATGCATTTGGACCATAAACCGCACCTGCAGGGCCATATAAAACTTCAATCCTGTTAATGTTTGATAAAGGGTAGTTTTTTGAAAGAGTCGCTTCGTGATACCATAAATGATTATCTACTATGCCATTAACAAGCATTAAGGTTCGTTGAGTTAATGGGGTACGATATCCGCGTTGATAAGTGATAACACCACCGTTTCCGTTGGTGACAGTGCTATCAAAACCAGGTAAATCCAGAATTATCTGGTCAATACTAGTGTAACCGCGTTGCTGTATATCTGTTGAGGTAATGATAACCATTGCGGCGGGAGCATCGCGTAGCGTTTCTTCAACACCAGATGCCGATGATACGTTTAAATCAAGTAAGTTTTCTAAGCTAAGATTAAGCAACATGTCAAATTCTTTGTTTTGTGCAAAACCTTTTGAATTGACCAATAGACTGCTGAAAAATAACAAAGCGACTAATTTTTTTATGTGATGTTTCCGAGCCATATTTTCTCTTTAAATCAACAAAGTGTAGTTTACTGATTGCTTTTTTATACTACCAAGATTCTGATACAGCTTAGTTAATTAATGACTTACTATAATAATTTAAAGATTAGAAGAAGACGTTTGTATGTCAAGTATTGAGAGGGTCTTTGCTCTTTGTAAAATTCACTTTATACAATGACATATTTGTCTTTAAAAAAATATTGAATACATGACTGATATTATTGAAAGGTGTTTTTTGCACAGTTTACAAAATATTTAGTGCGTACAAAGGTGTGCATAAAATGATTATATTTTATTACATTTACAATAATTTTATTTTGAGTCTATTTAATCTCGAGGTTGCCCTATCATTTTAGCTAAATCAATTGGGTAATTTCTTTGTTTTGCTAATTCAATCGCAAGCTCGGTTACTTCTTGCTTATTTAATGATTGAGTTACAGAAAATTGCGCTTTCGAATCTTGTGCATCCAAGCTTAATAATCTTGTTTCAATAAGCTTTTCAATAATTAAATCAGCACCATCTAAAGCTGATGAAGCTTTTACTATTTCAGCTCTGGCATAATTAGGGCCACTAAAAGTAACATCTGCGGCACGTAAATCAGGATCGTCGCCTGGAATTTGTTGTGCGCCAAATAACGGGTTTCCGCCCATTTGTGCTGAGGTGAAACTAGGTAAATATTGACTCATATGTGAAATAGACTTATTTGTTCTGACATAAACGTTGTCTGCTTGCCAGGTTTTGTCAATTTTATTAATAAACTTTTGCTCTAATTGAGGCTGAGAACTGTTACCTGTGGTTGCCACCAAGCCATTTTTAAATAAAGTGATATCTTGTGTCATACCATGTAATTGAAAATAGCCATTAGCATAAGGTGTTAATTGTGCCATGCCTTGTGGTGTACCGCGCTCACCATAAAAAATTACTTCAGGCCATTGACCTTCACATTGTGCCCAATGAGTAATATAAGCCGCTTTAAATTCCACCATACGATCACGTTTCAATGTAAGTATGTCATCAATTTCACCAGTTTTAAAACCACAGGCATTGATCAAATAATCAACTTCAATTGTGTTTTTTGTATTGGTTGTTAATTGCCACTTATTGTTGGTGTTAGTTATGTTAGATACTTTGGTGTTGGTAAGTACTTGGCAACTTTCTAATTTTTCAGTTGCTAAAATAGCCGTAGCTGCAAGACGAAAAGCACTTAATCCATATTCTTGTACTAATACTAGAGGGAATTTAACTGTATCAAAATCCAAATTTTTAGCAACGGGGATCATCCAATCATCAAGTGTTTTAGCTTGTCTAGGCAATTCTTTTTTAGCGAGTTTTATTAATTTACATTTACTATAAAGCGAAAAATAATCTTGTGCAGGGCCTAAAACTTGATTATTTATGTCTTGTTCAATTAAATGACTATATTCAGCTTGTAGTTTATTTAATCGTGGAATTAAATCTTCAGGATGGCCTTTATCTTGTTTTGGAATCGCAACAACAGTAGGGCGAATATTTGCGCTATGTTTATAAAGTTTTAAGGTATCAATTGATTGTCGCAAAAGCGTGATGCATTGCTGCTCTGAAATTTCTCGATATAAATTACCGCCAGCATGTAGATGACAAATAGGTGGACCATTGACTAATGAAGGACCTTTTTCTATCAAGGTTACTTTTATATCAAGCTCTGCTAAGCGTAATGCTATGGTAGATCCTGCAATGCCACCACCAATAATACCAACATGAAGAGGCTTAGGTTGTGAATTTAACGGATAAATCTCAGACATAACGAATTTTTAGATACCTGCAATCAATAAACCCGCGCATTTTACGTGTCAATGAGTTACTTTTACAGTATTAAATATAAAATAATGGATTTATTTCATATTTAGAGCAAGTATCGTTAAAACCCTATGAATACTAGGGTTTAAAGACAGTTTAATAAATTAGAAAGGCATAGGAAATTGTTTTAATACTTGTTTAATATCTGATAAAACAGCATCAGTTAATGGCGCTTTAAAGGCTGATATATTTTCCTCAAGTTGCGCCATTGTAGTGGCACCAATGATAGTTGAAGTAACGCCGTTTATTTGGTCACACCAGCCTAAAGCAAGCTTAGCAGGAGAAATATCATGCTGTTTAGCAATATCTAAATAAGCATCAACTGCTTTACTTGAATGTTCGGTATCTCTAAATAAACCATTGCGTTGCATAAAGGTCCAACGGCTGCCTTGTGGACGTGCACCATTTTGATATTTACCCGTTAATAAACCTGTGGCAAGTGGAGACCAAGGTAGGTAAGCAATATCTTCATTTACACAGTTTTCAATTAAATATGGCCAATCTTTAGCATGTAATAAGCTAAATTCATTTTGAATTGATACCATGCGAGGCAAATTATGTTGCTCGCTTAAGCGTAAGTATTGGTTAATACCCCAAGGTGTATCATCAGACAAACCGCAATAACCGATTTTACCTGCTTTTACACACTTATCTAATCCTTGCAAAATATCTAACATTTGCTCTGTTTGTTCAGTTGCATTTACATCAGTGTAAGTGATATTTCCAGGCCATTGATTACCAAAATGTGGTGATGTACGGTTTGGCCAATGTAATTGATATAAATCGATATAATCAGTTTGTAAGCGTTTTAAAGAATCTTCAACGGCTTGTACAACTGTTTTACCACTGATTTTGCTGCCTTCTCTTATATATGAAAAGCCAGGACCTGCAATTTTAGACGCTAAAACGATTTCTTTACGACGTGACGGGTTAGCATTAAGCCAGTTTCCAATGATGGCTTCAGTCTTACCATAAGTGTCTTCTGATGGCGGTACAGCATACATTTCAGCAGTATCAATAAAGTTAATACCTTGCTCTTGAGCGTAATTTAGTTGGGCATTGGCATCTTCTTGATTATTTTGTAATCCCCAAGTCATACTGCCTAAACAAATGCGGGATACTTCTAATGGGCTACTACCTAAACGAACGTATTTCATGCGTATTCCTTAATTATTTTCTTGAGCAGTGAAGCAATTCTATTCTATCTGCTAAAACCCCTGTATCCTAGACGTTAAAATTAAATATTGATGCTAAATGGATATAATTTTTTTTTTAAAATTATTTATCTAGCAAATAAAAGACGTAATATAAATTAGATGGCAACTAAAAAAACATCAGATAAAAATACCCCTGCAAAAGAAAAAGCAGTAAAAAAAACAGCTGAAAAGAAAGAGCCAGCAAAAAAGCCTGCCGAGAGAAAAACAGCAAAAAAATCACCCGCTAAAAAAGTAAACACAAAAAAAACAGTTAATAAAAAAACAGTTAATAAAAAACCAAATAAAACGCCATTAAAATCACGAATATTCCGTTGGATTTTTTCTGTTACCTGGAAGTCGGCTTTAGCGATTTCTTTGGGGGCGATTTTATATTTTATATATTTAGATTCAAAAATAACCCGCCAGTTCGAAGGTAACAAGTGGCAGTTACCAGCACAAATATATGCACGTGCTATGACGTTTTATCCTGGTCAGTATTTATCTAGTGATGAAGTGATATGGGAACTAAAAAGACTCAATTACTCTGAAGTAAATCATATTACTAATACTGGGCAATATGTCATAAATATAAGTAATACCAGACATGAAATTCGAATTCATCGCCGTGCTTTTGAATTTTATACTGGGGCTGAATCGGATATTATTATTGAACTGGTATTTGGCTCTAAGCGATTAGTGGCTATTAAAGATAGCAGAGGAAGACAACTCGGTGGTGCCAAACTAGAACCTGTACAAATTGCACGTTTGAGTAATGCGACAGGGCAAGATCGTGAGTTTGTGCCACTTGATCGTATGCCTGATATGTTAAAAGAAACCTTGCAGGTTGTGGAAGATAAAGATTTTTATACTCATCATGGCGTATCCCCTTTTTCAATATTACGTGCTTTATATACCAATATAAAAGCGGGACGTACAGTCCAAGGTGGCAGTACCTTAACGCAGCAGCTAGCTAAAAACTTTTATTTAACGCGTGAACGAACTTTAATGCGTAAAATCAATGAAGCCTTTATAGCGCTTATATTAGACTATCGTTATAGCAAAGATCAGATTCTAGAAGCGTATTTAAATGAAGTTTATTTAGGACAAGCTTATAATCAAGGTGTGCATGGCATGGGATTAGCCAGCGATTTTTATTTTGCAAAACCCATAGATGAACTTGAATTTGACCAAGTTGCATTATTAATTGGTATGGTTAAAGGCCCATCTTTTTATAATCCAAGACGTTATCCTGAGCGCGCTATGAAACGACGTGATTTAGTACTTCGTTTGATGGCTGAAAACCAACTTATTAGTCCTAGAGAATATAAACAAGCATTAAATCGTCCGCTTAATATCCAATCATTAAAACGCAGTGCAAAAGTGGCTCACCCAGGTTATTTAGATTTAGTGAGTCGACATCTAAAAACTTTACTACCTGATGTGGATACGATAGATGCGGGTGTGCGAGTATTCACTTATTTTGATTTACAAAAACAAACAGCTATGGAGCATTCTGTTGTAAATAGTTTGTTTTATCTTGAAAAACGTAAAAAAGCAGACAAACTTCAAGCGGCTATGATCTCCGTGAATTTGCAATATGCGGGTGTATCAGCGCTGGTTGCAGATCGTAAAACGGGATACTCAGGCTTTAATCGCGTATTAGATGCAAAACGCAATATTGGTTCTTTAGTAAAACCTGCTGTTTATTTAACTGCATTGGAGGAACCTGAATATAGCCTAGGCACTTTATTGCAAGATGAAGCAATCACATTAAACGATGAAAGGGGCCGTAATTGGAAGCCGGTCAATTACGACAGAAAATTCCGTGGGGCTATGCCGCTATATAAAGCATTTAGTAATAGTATTAATTTACCAGCAGTGCACTTAGGTTTAGAAGTTGGAGTTGAAAATGTAGCAAAAACTTTAAACAAACTAGGTGTTGAGCAAGATATTCAAACATATCCTTCTTTATTACTTGGCGCAGTTGAATTGTCGAGTTTTGAAGTGGCACAAATGTACACAACACTAGGATTGTCGGGTTATTATCAAAAGCTGACTTCAATTGCTGCAATAACAGATTCAGTTGGTAATATATTGCATCAACATAAAGCAAAATCTAAAAAAGTATTTGACCAAGAGTCTAGCTATTTAACACGATATGCAATGAAAAAAGTAACCAGAGAAGGCACAGCAAAACGCTTAAAATCACATTTTCCTACATTGCAATTAGCCGGTAAAACAGGGACTACCAACAACTTAAGAGATAGCTGGTTTGCTGGGTTTGATCAAAATACAGTTACGGTTATTTGGGTTGGACGAGATGATAATAAATCAACTTCATTAACTGGTAGTAGTGGTGCATTAGAGCTTTATATTCGATATTTAAAACAGCTTAATCCTGAATCAATTGCCGAAACGAGACCTAAATCTATTAAGTGGGCCTTTGTAAATGAAGAAACAGGTAAACAAGCACCTCCAGGTTGTGGCACTGTCATTAAGCTCCCTGTTAGGGTGAGTGAATTTAATCCTAAACCTAAGTGCGAGGATTAAACATGTTTGAAAAAGAAATTAAACAAACAAAAACATTGATGGTGCAGGGCACAACTTCTGATGCTGGTAAAACAACATTAGTGTGTGGTTTAGGACGTGTATTTAAGCGTAAAGGAATTAAAGTTGCACCTTTCAAACCTCGGAATTTAAGGTGTGCTAAATATGAATAATAAAGAACTCATACAAACAAAAACATTGATGGTGCAGGGCACAACTTCTGATGCTGGTAAAACAACATTAGTGTGTGGTTTAGGACGTGTATTTAAGCGTAAAGGAATTAAAGTTGCACCTTTCAAACCTCAGAACATGGCCCTAAATAGCGCTGTTACCATTGATGGTGGTGAGATAGGTAGGGCACAAGCATTACAAGCACAAGCTTGTGATTTAGAACCGATATGTGACTTTAACCCTGTATTATTAAAACCTAGTTCAGATATTGGTTGCCAAGTAATTATAAACGGTAAAGTCGCAGCACAACTTGATGCGAAAAATTATCACGATTACAAACCGACAGCTATGAAAGCAGTGCTTGAAGCACATAAACGTTTATCCACTGAATTTGAAAGTATATTAGTTGAAGGGGCTGGTAGCCCAGCTGAAATAAATTTGCGAGACCGAGATATTGCCAACATGGGCTTTGCCGAAGAAGTTGATTGCCCTGTAATATTAATTGCAGATATCGATAAAGGCGGCGTATTTGCACATTTAACAGGAACTCTAGCCTGTTTAAGCGAATCAGAGCAAAATCGTGTAATCGGTTTTGTGATCAACCGTTTTAGAGGTGATCGTTCTTTATTAACGTCAGGCCTTGATTGGCTTGAAGAAAAAACCGGTAAACCTGTACTAGGCGTTTTACCTTATTTACAAGGTTTGCACTTAGATAGTGAAGACTCAGTTGCACTTGAGCAGGTAATAGATAAACCTAAACTTAATGTTGTCATTCCTGTTTATCCAAGAGCCAGTAATCATAATGATTTTGATTCTCTTCGTGCACACCCCGATGTAAATGTGCAATTAGTTGGCCCGCAGCTAATTGGAGCACAAGCAACAAACAGTGAGTTACAATTAAATAAACCTAAAGCCGATTTATTAATTTTACCGGGCTCTAAAAATACTCAAGCAGACTTAAAATGGTTTAAAGAGCAAGGATGGGAAGAGTACTTAAAACGCCACTTAAGATATGGCGGTAAAGTACTGGCTATTTGTGGTGGTTTACAAATGTTAGGTTTAGAAATTAAAGACCCAGATGGCATAGAAAGCCCTGAATGTAGAACGACTCAAGGCTTAGGGTTATTGCCATTAATAACAACATTACAAGCAAATAAAGAACTGAGCTTAAAACAGGGCACTTTAGATTTACCTGATCAAGAGAAAGTTGACATTCAAGGTTATGAAATTCATGCAGGTGATACTTTAATTGTTGATTCACTTCCCAAAACTATGACGAATATTCAGCAAGTTGTATTTGATAACGATAAACTAAAAACGTCTTTTGGCTCAGGA
>Ga0209396_1005991_pt1 | contig 11308 bp, 10 predicted proteins | sample GOMGulsemesocosm_6_FD_184638 | JGI IMG/M metagenome (GOLD analysis project Ga0209396, IMG submission 184638) | Methane-oxidizing microbial communities from mesocosms in the Gulf of Mexico - GOM8C Gulf of Mexico (SPAdes) (version 2) | ecosystem: Environmental > Aquatic > Marine > Cold seeps... | reverse complement strand
TAAAAGTGCCATTAGATCATAGAACTAACCTAATTAAAAGTTGTGTATAAGAGATAGACCTATATCCATATAGGCAAGGCGCTTGATTGAGCAATAGCTGGCTATTGGGATTGAAAGCAACGCAGCTATTGTACATTTAGACCATTTAGATTGATCACATATTTATTGGGATTGGTATAAGGACATATCATATGAAATCAATTAAGCGTCGTAATTTTATAAAGACTGCAATATTTGGATCCATAGCAAGTGTACTCACTGCTAAAGCACACGCTAAGATGGCAACGCCAACTGATGCGCAAGGGCCTTTTTACCCTATTACCCCACAAAAAGATAAAGACGCAGATTTAACACAAGTAAATGGCAAAAATGGTACAGCCAAGGGCCAAATAATTGAAATCTTTGGTCAAGTTTTAGATCAAGACCTTAATCCGATTGAAGATGTAACAATAGATCTGTGGCAAGCAAATACTTTTGGTAAATATCACCACCCTCATGACGACAGCGAAGCCCCTATTGATGAACACTTTCAATCATGGGCTATATTGCAAAGTGGCACTAAAGGAAAGTATAAATTTAAAACTGTAATGCCTGGCGCTTACCCTTTAAATAGCGCAAATCAAAGAACACCACATATTCATTTTAAAGTCAGTAAACGAGGGTATCACTCACTCCTTACACAATTATATTTTCCTGATCAGCCTTTAAATGAAAAAGATGGGTTATACACAAGTAAAAATGCAGAGCAGCAATCTATGATGACAGCAAAGAAAACTAAAACAGATAATGTACTCAAATACGATATTATTTTAGCTAAAGTGTGATTAACAAACACCTTAAAGAACTACAAAAACTAATTGCCTAACCCATAAAAAAGGTCATTCCCGAAGTGTTTTATCGGGAATCTTTACTTTTATGTTTAAACACGCAAATATCGACTACAAAAAACTCGAAGATGACAAGGTTAGGTTTTAATATTAATTACAGACTCTATGATCTTAATATCATTTTTTACCAAGCCAAGTATTACTTGGAGATTCCCCTTTTAATTTTAGTTCAGCCTTTACAAAATCAATAAACAACCGTGTTCGTTTAGGTAGAAAATCACGTTTAGGGAAAACAATATATACTGCAGCCCCTTCAAAACCCTCAGCCTGACATACAACACTTAAATGACCTTTATCAACCATATTTTTAGCCGTAAAATGCGGCATAATTGCTAAACCCGCACCACTTGCACATAAATGAGATAAAGCTTCACCATCATCGACAATTGTATAGTTTTCCACTTCAACATTTATCTTTTGTGATTTATATAAAAAACTAATTGGCATTGTCTTACCGGTCTGTTTAAAACGGAAAAGTACCCAGGGTAGTTTTGATAAAAACTGAGAAGTGATTTCTAATGGATCATCATCAAATTTACTTGAACGGCATACAATAAAATCTAAAGGTGTCAGTTTTTGTGCAATCAATCGACTATCAGGCAAGCTACCACTTCGAATCGAAACATCAACCCCATCGCCAATCATATCAACATAGGCATCATTAAAACTGATATCCAATTTTATATCTGGATAAATGGCTTTAAACTTTGCCAACATTGGCAATATATACTTCTGTCCATAAGATACTGGTAAATTAATTTTTAATAACCCGTTGGCATCTTCGTTTTCTGATTTTAAATCATCTTCAACTGTTTCAAGTTCTTGATAGAGACTCCCGACCGTTCGCGCATATTTTTCACCAGCAGATGTCAGACTTAATTTTCTTGTGGAACGAAAAAAAAGTTGTATGCCAATTTGTATCTCTAACCTTTTAATCGCTTTACTGACTGTAGAGGGATCGGTTGCATGTTTTTTAGCTGTTGCTGAAAAACTGCCGGTCTCTACCGTCGTCATAAATAGAGCCAAACTTCGGAATTTGTCCATACAAAAAATCAATTCATGAATATAATTCATTAATAATAAGAAATATTGCCACTTATCACAATTAATATTTAATGTAGTGTTTATCCACTTTAAAAAATGTATTAAACGTTTAATTTTTCAAGGATTGCTATGAATTTATTTAAGATAATATTTATTACCACTTTATATATCGTGACAGGTAATACAGCAAATGCAGCGAATATCCCCGACAACATTTTAAATATGCCTATCAAATTAATGAATGGCGACACTGTCACGCTTAAACAGTTTCAAGGTAAAAAGCCTGTATATTTAAAGTTTTGGGCTAGCTGGTGCCAGCCCTGTTTAAAACAAATGCATCATTTTGAGCAAGTTCAACAACAATATGGTGATAAATTACAGGTAGTAGGTATTAATTTAGCGATAAATGACAATTTAGAAATGGTTAATAAAATTAAACAAAAATATAAACTGACAATGCCAACGGCTATGGATGATAACAGTGCGCTTGCCAATGCCTTATATTTAAAAGGCACACCGTATCACCTGCTATTTGATAAAAACAGTAACTTAGTACACATCACTCACAAAGCAGATGAAATTTTAGATAATAAAATCGCGCTAATTAATCAAGATCAACCTATTGAAATGCTGGCTAATGAAACCTTAACTCAGCCTACAGATTCCAATCGTTTTAAAACTCAACGTGATAAAACGTATGCTTTATTTTTTAGCGCGACATGGTGTGATTGGTATTTTAAGGACTCACGCCCTGAAATGTCACAGCAATGTATAAAAGCACAAAATTATATTGCTAACGCAAGTGAGTCCTACAAAGAGTTAAGTTGGCAAGGGATCATATCAAGGCTATGGACCGGAGCAGAAGAACTTACGCAATTTAAAAATAAATACCAAATACAATATCCAATAAATATCGATAGTCAAAATCAACTGTTTTATCAATTTAAAGTAACAACATTGCCCACTTTAGTCATAGTAAAAAACGATAAAATAATATTTAGAACATCTAGTTTTGATCAACCTCTAGCCTTAAATAAACAACTTATAAAACTGTAACTTTCAAAGGAGATTTAAATGAAAACACAAGTTATCTTAGAAGTGATTGCAAAACAGGGAAAGAAATCAGAACTGCTAAATTTCTTACAAGAAATAATACCAGACACACGTGCTTTTAAAGGCTGTAATGAAATATCAGTTTTTGAAGAAGAATTGTCAAATAACCTGACATTAATATCTCATTGGGATACAAAACATAATTATGAGTCGTATTTCGAGTGGCGTTCTCAAACTGGTGTTATACATCAACTCAGTCAGCTACTAACAGAACCACCAACGATTAAGTTTTTAAATAAAAGGTTTTAATATTTCTATCCTAAAGCTTTATTAATAACTAACACAGGGGCTCAATGCCCCTTTAGTATAGTTAAACCATTTAGAATAACCTATCGAAATTAGTGTAAGTCACAGTTCACAATATCTCGCATTACAGGTTACCCCATATAAATACACTGTATTAGTCGTAGTCAATACCATAACATGGTGCAATAATGTAAAAATAACAAGTTAACCTTTGTAATATTGAAATGAATTCAAATAAAAATCAAATAAATTCAAAATTACCCCATGTTGGTATTAGTATATTCAGTGAAATGTCAGGGCTTGCAAATAAACATAACGCCATTAATTTATCGCAGGGTTTTCCAGAGTTTGATACACCTGAATTTATTAAACAAAAAATAAACCAATATATCAGTGATGGCTTAAATCAATATGCGCCCTCTTCTGGTTTACCACAACTACAAAATGAAATTGCTAATTTAGTAAATAATAAGTATCAAGCTAATATTGATGCCATAAGCCAAGTGACAGTGACATCGGGTGCTACTGAAGCATTATTTGTTGCTATTCAAACTTTAGTTCAGCCAAACGATGAAGTGATTGTTTTTGATCCTGCGTATGATTCATACGAGCCTGCAATAGAACTTGCTGGTGGCAAAGCAATTCATATTCAACTAAAAGCCCCTGATTACGCAATTAATTGGCATGATGTAAGCCAAGCGATCACACACAAAACCAAAGCAATAATTATTAATACACCACACAACCCCACAGGTACTATTTTAACTCAATCAGATATAGACTCACTTTCAAATATTATTAACGACCATGATTTATATTTAATCAGTGATGAAGTATACGAGCATATTGTTTTTGATGAAAAAACACATTTAAGTGCTTTACGTTTTGATGAATTAAAAAAACGTGCTTTTGTGATCAGCAGCTTTGGTAAAACATTTCATTGTACTGGCTGGAAATTAGGTTACTGTATTGCGCCAGCTAAACTCTCAGAAGAATTCAGAAAGGTACATCAATATGTTACCTTCTCTTCGTTTACACCTGCACAAGCTGCGTTAGCCGATATGCTAAGAGAAAACAGTAATCATGTTTATGAACTAAATACGTTTTATCAACAAAAGCGTGATGTATTAGTGAATGCGCTGCAAAGTTCTCGTTTTAAATTACTCACAAGTCAGGGTACTTACTTTTTATTATTAGATTACAGTGCAATAAGTGATATGAGAGATGTTGAGTTCTGTCATTGGCTCACAAAAGAGCACGGTGTAGCAGCCATTCCTTTAAGTGTATTTAATCAATCAAGTCATTGCGATAAAATTATACGCTTATGTTTCGCTAAAAATGAAGATACGTTAATAAAAGCTGCGGAGCGTTTATGTCAACTTTAAACATCACAACAGTACAAACCGATATAAAATGGTTAAATGTAACTGACAATTTAAATTCACTTTCAGTAAAGCTGCAAAACATAAAAAACTCTGATTTGATATTATTACCTGAAACTTTTGCAACAGGTTTTGCTATTAATTTAGATACAGCTGAGCCTGCTAAAAATGGCCCTATCATTTCTTGGTTAATACAGCAGGCTAGTAAACTTAATACAGTAATTGCTGGTAGTGTATTAGTGAGCCATAACAACAAAAAAGTTAACCGCTTTTATTGGGTTTGGCCTGATGGCAACATAAAATTTTACGATAAACGCCATTTATTTAGACTTGGCAACGAAGGCGATCATGTTATCGCGGGTCAAAAACGTGAAGTTTTCACAATCAATGATGTCAGAATACTACCTTTAGTATGTTACGACTTACGTTTCCCAGTTTGGGCACGCAGTAAAAATGATTATGATGTCATGGTAAATGTAGCAAACTGGCCAGCAGCAAGGCGAAATATTTGGGATACTTTATTGCAAGCACGTGCAATGGAGAACCAAAGTTATGTTATTGGTATAAATCGTGTGGGTGACGATGGTAATGGCACTGGGCATAGTGGCGGCACAGCTATTTACGATTTCACTGGCAAAGCTTTATTTAAAGCAAATGACAATGAATCAAATATAAGCACTACAAAGATTGATATTACAAAACTAAAAGAGTTTAAAGAAGCTTTTCCTGCGTACTTAGATGCTGACGAATTCGAGATTATTTAGCTAACATACTAAATAGTCGCCTTTTATAATTAAACGCTAAGCTATCTATTTTAGTAACTGATAGTTATCATTCATATGAGAAAGATAACTATGTTACCTATCAACCAACTTAAAATTAATAATTAAAGAGTTATGACCAAAATCACTTTTACCCCTGAATTACTAGAAGATCATTTTACCAAAAACGAATGGAACAAAGGTGCAAGGATATTTAATGCTAACGGTATTAAAACCTGTGATCTAGACGGTGATACAATTCGAGGAGTCGTTTTTAGTGAGCGTTCTAACGAGATGGGGTATGCTACGCGTTTAGTCTTTAATATTAAATATAATAGTATCGCCAGCTATTGTGATTGTTATGTAAGTCGCGATTGTAAACATGGTGCAGCTTTAGCGCAGTACTTTATTCACAAACAGTATAAAAATAGTAGCATCGCTTCACCAGAAAAGGTGATTGATAAGTGGCTCAACAATTTTAAAGCTCAACCAAATAGATACCAAACTAATAGCTTACAAAAAGCGTTATTGTATTTTATAAAACCTAATATTTATAACGAAGACGATTATTTAACGTTAGACATAAAATCAACTCGCCCCAAAAAAAATGGTGGCTGGAGTCGCTCACTTAACAGTGAGTATACTACAAGCTCGTTAATTAATAGCCCTTATGCGAACAATGACGATGTCGCAATTCTGACTGAACATATGCGCACGAATCAATATGGCGATAGCATCAAATATTTTGATTTATATGAACAAATTATAAAAACAAATCGCTGTTTTTGGCATTCAAACTACAACTTAGATCATCCGATCACATTAGGCGAACCAGTAGAAGCACAATGGCAGTGGTTAGCGCTCGATAATAATTTACATACCTTACAGCTCGTTTTATCTCAGCCATCAAACAGTATTCTCATTATAAAATCGCAACCACTGTGTTATTTTGATGAGCAACAAAATTGTTTTGGTAAGATAAATACAAATACCCAGTGTGAATTTGAAGCTGATTTACTCAACTCTCCAGTTTTTGAAGAAGATAAATTACCTTGGGTAATGAACAAACTGTCACTATCGTTAGGTGAAGCGGTCGAACGTTTACCTAAACCAAAAACAAAATTTTCGCAGGAACTCACAAAGCCTGAAGTGTATTTACATTTCACTACGCCCATAAACGCAGATCCTCACACAGGTTTGGTAGCTGTAAACTTTTCATATCAAGGCAATTTAGTTAACCCTCATAATGAAAATACGACGATCACACTATCAAACCAAGAATCTAGCGAGATAAAAATTTATCGCGATTTAGCATTCGAGGATATGATAATTGAAAAACTGACCACTTTGAAATTTAACGCTCAGCCTAAGCGTTACAGCTATAATAACTTTGGCTATTTTGATACTGATAAACCGGCTATATTTTCAATGATGATGCCAGGTCAAAAATTGTGGTATCACTTTATACACCACGAGTTACCTTTACTAAAAGAGCTTGGTTGGCATATTAGTTTTTCAGATGATTTTTATTATAAAGCACTGTCGACTGATACTGTATTTGAAGCAGAAGTGATAGATACTGACGATCATGATTTTTTCTCGTTAGGGTTAAATTTGACCATTGATGGTAAAAAAATGCCCGCGTTCCCTATTCTCCTGAGCGCCATAGATCAATTACCAAAATCAGCATTGCTTGATAGAGACAAAGAACAACTCATAGAGCCAGACTCACCTATATATGTTGATTTAGAAAATGGTGATTTTGTAGCGTTACGTTATAAAAGTGTACAACCAATATTAAAGCAATTTATTGAACTATTTATGCCAAATGCTTTAAATAATGACGGTACACTCGCACTTTCACGCTTCCAAGGACATCAAACTTTATCTATATTAGATAACCAAGAAATCATATCCAAAGGTACAGCAGAGCTTAGATCATTAGCTGATAAATTAAAAAACTTTCAACAAGTGACAACTGTTGCTGTTCCAGATGGTTTAAATGCAACTTTAAGAGCCTATCAGCATCAAGGTTTAAACTGGCTACAGTTTTTACGGGAATACCAATTAAATGGCATATTGGCAGATGACATGGGACTGGGTAAAACCATTCAAACCTTGGCTCACCTATTAATAGAAAAACAACAAGGTCGGCTTAATAAACCGATATTAATAGTGGCGCCTACCAGTGTTATATTTAACTGGGCAAATGAAATAGAAAAATTTACGCCACAACTATCTTATCAAGTATTGCACGGCGGGAAACGCAAACAGCATTTTGGCTGTTTTGAAGAAGGTAATAATCAAGTTGATATCATCATCACAAGTTATGCACTAATCACTAAAGATTTAGAACATTATAGTGAGCAGAAATTTTATTATTTAATCCTTGATGAAGCCCACTACATTAAAAATTCAAAAACAAAGTTATACCAAGCATTTTTAACACTAAAAGCGCAACATAAGCTCTGTTTAACGGGCACGCCGATGGAAAATCATTTAGGTGAGTTTTGGGCGCAATTTAATTTTTTACTGCCAGGGTTTTTAGGGGGTCAAAAGCAGTTTACTAAACTGTTTAGAACCCCAATTGAAAAACATGGCGACCCAGAACGTAAACAATTATTAAATCAGCGTATCAAACCGTTTATTTTACGTAGAACCAAAGACAAAATAGCGACAGAGCTACCGCCAAAAACAGAGATAATTCAAACTTTACGAATTGAAGGTAAACAAGCTGAACTATATGAATCAGTGCGATTAGCCATGGATACACGCTTAAAGGACATTATTGCTGAAAAAGGATTAAAACGTAGTCAAATAGAAATACTAGATGCATTATTAAAGCTAAGGCAAGTATGTAATCACCCTAAATTATTATCACTTAAAGGGGCTAAAAAAGTAAATCAATCAGCGAAACTTGATCATTTAATGGAAACATTACCAGAGCAAATTGATGAAGGCCGTAAAATAATAATCTTTTCACAGTTTACCAGTATGCTTGCCTTAATAGAGGAAGCACTGACAGATGCTAATATTGATTTTGTAAAATTGACCGGCGCAACGACAAAAAGACAACAAGTGATTGATAAATTCCAACAAGGTGAGGTCCCTGTATTTCTAATTAGCTTACGCGCTGGTGGTGTGGGCTTAAACTTAACCGCTGCCGATACCGTTATTCATTTTGATCCTTGGTGGAACCCTGCAGTAGAAAACCAAGCCACAGATAGAGCTTATCGTATAGGCCAAGACAAACCAGTTTTTGTTTACAAATATATTATTGAAAATTCAATCGAAGAAAAAATTCAGAAAATACAAAAAAATAAAGCTGCACTTGCCAAGGCCTTATTGTCTGAAGAAGCAAGTGAAAACAAATTAAGTTTAACAGACGACATATTACACTCATTACTTGAACCACTGAGCTAATGTAAAAGGGAATAGTGAACGCCTACATGCATGTTTATATATTTAATATACCAAGTACATAACATAAGTCATCTCTGATGACTTTCTTACCTCAAATTGATAAATCGTACTTAATATTAAATTATGTACGATTCGGGTCTATTTACATATATCACCAACACTAGCAGAACAAAAAACAACCAATTTGATTGGTGGTAATAAAAAAGTAATGATATACGTATAAAAATCAATCAAGTGAAATTAGCTTTATTTAAATTTAAATTTAAATAAATAATTAAAACACATAAATCTGTACGTTTTTTAATCAAAACACTTTACTTCACAATATCCTTGTATATAATAGGCCCCAGATTGAAAGCACGCAGTATATTTATGTTATATCATTTCGAAGATACATTATTTGTTCCTCGTTCTGTTTTTTATAAGTAACAGTAAGACTTCCAGCATCATCGCCATATGGCACATTTACTTTTAAAAAATAGGATTATATTATGTCTACTACAACTACTGGTACAGTAAAATGGTTTAACGAAGCTAAAGGTTTTGGTTTTATCGAACAAGCTTCAGGTCCTGACGTTTTTGCACATTTCAGCGCAATCTCAAGCGACGGTTTCAAAACTTTAGCTGAAGGTCAAAAAGTACAGTTTACTGTTACTGACGGCCAAAAAGGTCCACAAGCTGAGAACATCGTAGCTCTATAACTTTTAATAAGTTTATAGTAGCACTACCATTTAGATAATATCTTAATGGCCAAAAGGTAAGACTCATGTCTTACCTTTTTTGTTTTTTAAAGACTATATATTTCAATGACTTCACTAACGCCTTTTAGCTGATGTTTACCATGCGAGATTAACTTGAAGTCTATCTTATTAATCTGTTCATAGATTAATGATGAAACTAAAATATCTTTCTCTATCTTTGAACATAAACTTTCAATTCTAGATGTAACATTTACAGCATCTCCAATAACCGTAAAATCAAGTCTTTGCTGAGTACCTATATTACCAAACTTAACAGTGCCATAATGTAAGCCCACCCCTTGCTTAAGCTGTACACCAAACTTTTCAATGATTTTATCTTGGTTTAATTTCACTAAGTTGCTTAAAGCAACAGCAGCATTAAATGCATTTACACAGACTTGTGTTTTGTTATATGTATCACTTTGAGGGAATACGACAAGAACAGCATCCCCGATAAACTTTAAAATTTGACCACCTAAAGGTGAAATACTTTGTTCAACAAATTCGAAATAAGTATTTATAAATTCAATTAACTGATCTGGTTTAAGCAATGTTGATATATGAGTATATTGACGAATGTCACAAAACCAAATAGCCGCCTTTAAAGCATGTACATCCCCTCTTTTTATAGTGCCATTTAAAACAAAGTTTGAAGCTTGTTCTCCTAAATATAATTTCATTAAACTATCGGTTAACCTTCTTGACTCTAAGATTTCTAATAATGGAGAGATAAGTTCCACCAGTTCTTTAATATCATCAATATTTTTATCCGAAAAACCTCCAGTCTTATTTACCAATAAGGTAATACAGCTCCTTACACCAGAATTAAACATAATCGGTAGCGCAATATAAGCAGTTCCCCCATCCGCTTTAAATTCGTGCATAATTGGGAATTGCGTGTTTGAAATATCTTGTTCTAAATTTTGATGTATAAAATTTTGATTTTCAAAAATTATTTTATTTTGTGGACTCACTAAAAAAGCAGGATTTTGAAAAGTGCTATTGCCTAAATATATTTCTTTAACAATACCATTTGGGAACTCACGCTCTATAAAATCAAATACTTGAGCTTGTTTAGATGTATCAACATGCCCTTTTTCTTTACGCCAAATATATAACTTTATAAGTATTTCTGGATGTAATGCACCCACAACTAAATTAATCCTTTGCGGGGACATATTTGATGCGATTAATAACTCTGCAATACGATTTAAAAGTTGGGGTACATCATTTGCGTTTTTATACGTGGTTAATAAAAAATCAGATATATCCATACACACTACTTTAAACTTTATAAGAAAGTGTAGGATATAAATTAAATTAATTGTAGCTCTTCTTGACCCAACACCTGTAGGAGATGCTTTGCCTGCATGGATGCAGGTACTAGAGCAATGCAGGGAGCAATTTCCGGTAGCTTTTCATTTCCAAACAACAGTAGCCAACTTTAGTCAGCCTAAAGGCCAACCTACAAAAACAAGTGTAAGACTTTACTGCAAACACTGAATTTGTAGGAGATGCTTTGCCTGCATGGATGCAGGTACTAGAGCAATGCAGGGAGCAATTGCCGGTAGCTTTTCATTTGTTATTGCACAGTTATCAGCTCAGTCAGCCTAAAGGCCAACCTACAAAATCAAATCAACTTATAAATTGGAACTCACAATACCATTTTCTTGTTTTTTTGACGAAGTCTTATCTTGTAAACTACTTAAACT
>Ga0209396_1005990_pt1 | contig 11308 bp, 7 predicted proteins | sample GOMGulsemesocosm_6_FD_184638 | JGI IMG/M metagenome (GOLD analysis project Ga0209396, IMG submission 184638) | Methane-oxidizing microbial communities from mesocosms in the Gulf of Mexico - GOM8C Gulf of Mexico (SPAdes) (version 2) | ecosystem: Environmental > Aquatic > Marine > Cold seeps... | reverse complement strand
TTACTGAGATTTACGGACTCTTAAATACCATTCAGAAAGCAATCTAACCTGTTTCTCTGTGTAGCCACGCTTAACCATACGTTTTACAAATTCATTATGTTTGGTTTTATCTTCAGAAGAAGATTTAGCACTGAAAGAGATTACAGGTAACAGATCTTCAGTATTCGAAAACATCTTACGTTCAATCACAATTCTCAGTTTTTCATAACTCAACCATGAAGGATTTTTACCGTTATAGTTTGCTCTTGCTCTTAAAACAAAGTTCACTACTTCGTTCCTAAAGTCTTTGGGGTTACTTATACCTGCTGGTTTTTCTATTTTTTCTAGTTCATCGTTTATCGATGCTCTATCTAGAATATCACCCGTCTCAGGGTCTCTGTATTCTTGATCTTGAATCCAAAAATCGGCATAAGTTACATATCGGTCAAAGATATTCTGCCCATATTCAGAGTAAGACTCTAAATATGCAGTTTGTATTTCCTTACCTATAAACTCGACATACCTAGGGGCTAAATACTCTTTTAGACTTCTTAAGTATCTATCGTGGCGTTCTTGTTCGAATTGCTCTTGGTCAATTTGTTGCTCAAGAACATACATCAGATGTACCGGGTTTGCAGCCACTTCAACGGGATCGAAGTTAAACACTTTCGATAAGATTTTGAATGCAAAACGCGTTGAAAGGCCATCCATTCCTTCATCAACACCCGCAGAATCTTTATATTCTTGTAACGATTTTGCTTTTGGGTCTACGTCTTTAAGTGACTCACCATCATAAATCCGCATTTTTGAATAAACAGACGAATTCTCAGGCTCCTTAACCCTAGATAAGACAGTAAACTGAGCTAACATTTTCAACGTATCAGGCGCACAAGGTGCTGATTTTAGTGAACTATGTTCAAGCAGTTTTTGATAAATACTCATCTCTTCAGAGACGCGCGTACAATACGGCACTTTTACAGTATAAACACGATCAATAAAGGCTTCGTTAGTTTTATTATTCTTAAACGTTTGCCACTCAGATTCATTTGAATGGGCAAGAATAATGCCATCAAAAGGTATGCCCCCCAAGCCCTCAGTGCCGTTGTAATTCCCTTCTTGCGTTGCTGTCAATAAAGGATGTAATACTTTAATGGGGGCCTTGAACATTTCTACAAACTCCATGATCCCCCTATTCCCTCTGCATAATCCTCCCGAGAAACTATAGGCATCCGCATCATTTTGTTCAAAGAACTCCAATTTTCGTATATCGACCTTACCTACTAGCGCTGAAATATCTTGATTATTCTCATCTCCAGGTTCAGTTTTTGATATGGCAACTTGCTGTAAGATAGAGGGATATACTTTCACTACCTTAAATTGGCTAATATCACCATTAAACTCAGTTAGACGCTTAGTAGCCCAAGGTGACATAGCGCCTTTTAAATAGCGTCTAGGTATACCGTAAACTTCATTAAGAATGTCTCCATCCTCTCGCACATCAAAAACAGATAAGGGTGATTCGAAAACAGGCGACCCCTTTATTGCGTAAAAAGGTACGCTCTGCATCAACTCTTTCAACTTTTCAGCAAGTGATGATTTACCACCCCCAACAGGTCCTAATAAATAAAGGACTTGTTTCGCTTCTTCTAAACCTTGAGATGCATGGGTTAGAAAGGCAACTATCCTTTCTATTGCCTCCTCCATTCCATAAAAATGCTCAAAGGTCGGGTATTGCTTGATTAACTTATTAGAGAAAACTCGGCTCAACCTAGGCTCTTTCGATGTATCAATGATTTTAGGCTCACCAATTGCTTTTAGCAGCCGCTCAGCAGGTGTTGCATAGGCTCCTAGATCTGTTTTACATAGGTTCAAGTATTCGTCTAATGACATCTCTTCATCTTGCTGAGAATCATAACGAGATTGAACATGGTCAAATATACTCATGTTATTGTCCCCTATAATCAAATTTCTCTTTGCCGATTATTGACAAAGCTTTGTTGATTCCATACCTAAGGTTTAGCACAGACCTAAACTTCGGCAAGTCTATTAACAAATTGATGCAAAAAGAATAATGTTAGATAACAGGATTCATTTAGGAAAATATGCATGCTTTTTAAACTCGAAAATATGTCACCTAATCAGAGGTACCACTTAATCACCCAAACGGTTTTGCCCAGACCCATTGCGTGGATTTTAACCGCCAACCTAGAAGAGACATTTAACCTAGCGCCCTTTTCATATTTTGCCGCTTTAAGCTCTGACCCTGCGTTATTGGTTGTCTCCATAGGCAATAAAAATAAAAACCTAAATAAAGACACTAAAACTAATTTATTAAGAGAAAAGGAATGTATTCTTCATATTCCAAGCTTAGATCTAGCTAACGAGGTTAATACCAGTGCTGCTACACTTGCTTATGGGGAGTCAGAAGTCAGTCAACAAGGACTTTCACTCCTCCCCTTTACCACAACCCTGCCTAGGCTTAGTAAAGCTAAAGTAGCTATGCATTGTCGCTTATACGATGTCCACCAACTCGGTGAATCCCAAAGTGCCTGTTATCTTGAAGTATTAAGTATTCATGTTGAAGATACGCTCGTTAGCGAGGAGTCAGGACGATACTTTATCGATAGCCTAGCATTGTCACCTCTGAGCCGATTAGGAGGGAACCATTACGGTGTTCTAACAGAAACCTTATCATTAAAAAGACCAAGCTGAACTAAACCAATAAAAGAGGGTATAGAGTGAATTTAACGAGGCAAGTAAAACAACTGCCATTTTTAGAAAAAGCCACACCAGACGTCATTAACAGCTTGATACAAATTGCCGACATCATAGAACTAGATAAAGATAGCTACTTAGTTAAGCAGTTTGATATCGGTAACCATTTGTACTTTTTACTTTCTGGGGAGTTAAATGCATTAATTCCATTAAAAGAAAACAATGTGGAGCATAATGTAGGCAGTATTAAACACAAAAACACGCCGATTGGCTGGTCTGCTTTTCGCTCTCCTTCACGTTACACAACCACCTATGTTGCTCATAAAAAGTCCCAGCTTTTGAGAGTTCCGATTCAGCCATTAACTGAACTGATTCATCACAGCCCAGAATTTGGAAATGACTTTTTATCCTTTATATATGCCTCTTGTTTGCCGATATTAGAAGAAGTTCAAAATCAAACACGACCCTTCTTTTCAAATGAGAGCTTGGCATTTGATGAAACAAGACCCTTAATCCATAGTGAGAGTCAGGTACTTTCTGATAAGGAAGCCTTTGATTCAATCAACTCCAGCGCTTTCTTTGAAGGCTTTAATCAACAGGAAAAACAAATATTTAGTCAATCGGCTAATCTCTGCCTCGTTAATCAAGGCGATATAATTAGTCAACAGGACAAAACCTCAGATGGTTTATATATACTGCTTAGAGGTAAGGTAATTGTCAGCTATCAAACGAATAAGGGACGCATTCTTACAACACGTACCATCTCACGAAAAGGTACGATTCTCAGCTGGACGGCTCCCAATCAAAACATCAATAATCGAACGTCAATTATCGCTTCAAGAGACAGCAGCTTACTTTACATCCCTCAAGACAGGCTCAATAACCTACTAGCGATATCACCCAAAATAAAGCACAAATATTGGTATCGCCTCATTTGGTTGGTTGGTACTCACTTACTAGCAGCTAGAATGCGTCTTTTATCTCAGACACTCAATAATGAAGTCACTGCGGTTAGTAATGTAATAGAGCAAAATGCGGCCTTACTCTCAGTAAGTTCTCCTCTCTATAAAATTAGCGAACTGCTTAAGAGTCAGATTACTACTAATGAAGCCTTTGGACTTTTATATAAAAGTTTACACTTTGGCACAGCATTAGAGAAAACCATTGCAGGAATGTGCTTAGATATTCTAAAAGATGTACAACGTGAAAACGGCTTTTACCTGCATTTACAAAAAGCCTACGATACCGTTAAGGAACTTGATAGCAACACTCCGAAAATGGATATTAGACGAGAAAGCGCTCAATTATTCAAACAGGCCTTTGAAAAAGTCCCCTATGTAATCAAAGGTTTAGAAAATCTTCCCAAACATGCCGGCAGTTTATTTATTTATAATCACCTTGCCAATGCAGAAAGTACTCGACTCCCTAATGGCTTTAACTTTCCCTTAGATGCTCAATTTATCAGTTCACTCATTATAGATAATCAATATGGTGTAACAGGATTAAGAGTCGTAGGCAGAAGTCGTAAAAATGAATATTGGCGTGATGATTATTATCAAAAATTTGGTCATATTTTTGTCGATAGCTGGCAGCATTTAAGTCAAGATTCAAATGCATATAATGTATTTTTGGACGAGGCTGCAAACGTCATCAATTCAGATATCCCCCTGCTTATCTCACCAGAAGGGGCTAGATTCTCAACAGAAGACTCACCCTCTTCCTTTGGTGAATCCGCTTTTTCACTGTCACAATCCAACAAACTTAAAGAAGAACCTTGGATAGTCCCTATTGCTGTTGCCAATTTTGATAAGCGTGTTGACCATACTATTTATTCTGTCGTCATTAAACCTGCGTTTAAATTATCCGACAAAGTCGATATAAACAAAAAAGGTGCTCTCACTCGCTTCTTAAACAAGTACCAAAGCCAATATAAAGGGTATGTTGATGAAGCAAGAGAGCTTGCCAAAGAGATTGCGATAACACCGTCTTTGAGCCACCAGCAGGGCTATCGCTCAAACATGTTAAAACTTAATCAAGTAGAAGCTGAATTTGAGTCGGACGTGAGAGCCCTTGAATATCGACTCGCACAAGTTTCAAACCAGAACCAAGCGGTTGCCTTTTTAGGGTCCTCAACCTTCAAACTTTGGGATACTATGCAACACTCCCTTGGTCATATAAATACCATCAACTTAGGCTTTGGAGGAGCAACAATAGAAGCCTGTGTTTATTACTTTGAGCGCCTTGTTTTGCCTCAACAACCAAAGACACTGGTACTTTACCTAGCCGATAATGATATCGGAAACAGACAAAGCTATAACCAAATTACGGAGCAATACATACAACTGTTAGAGAAAATTGATCACCATTTTAGAAACTTACCACTTGCCATTATCAGTGTTAAACCTAGCCCAGCTAGAATGAAGCATGATGAAGAAATAAAAGAGGTTAACCAACTACTAAAGAGACTGGTTTACACTCGACCAAACACACAATTCATCGATATTTATTCTGCCTTTTTTAATTCGGATAATAGCTTAAAATCTGAACTTTTTTGTGATGATGAATTACACTTAAATGAAATGGGGTATCAGTGTGTGAGTCAGCATGTATTAGCATTTGAAGACTTTATTTTTCATAAAAACACATGACTTTTATTGATATTCTCTTTATATAAATCAATACGTTATGCAATTAAATAAATTTGAATTAAACTATAATTATATTGTTTGTATTGTGAACTCACTATATTCTTTAAAGCATATGAAGTAGTAACTTATATACAACTATTTGGAAAACATCATGTCCGAAACAAAATTTCGCCTTGTTACCCGTAGTGATTTCGATGGTTTAGTCTGTGCCGTACTCTTAAAAGACCTTGATATTATTGACGATATTTTATTTGTACACCCTAAAGATATGCAAGATGGCAAGATAGAAATTACTGAAAATGACATCACCACTAATCTACCTTATGTTGCTGGTTGTCATCTTGCCTTTGACCATCACTTAAGTGAGACAGTGAGAAACGATTCAGATATAAAAAATCACATCATAGATCCCGATGCCCCTTCTGCCGCTCGAGTTGTTTACGACTATTATGGCGGTTGGAAGAAGTTTCCAAGTATCTCAATTGATATGATGGATGCCGTTGATAAAGGAGATTCAGCTCAATTTTCAGAAGAAGAAATCATCAACCCCCAAGGTTGGGTTCTGCTGAATTTCATCATGGATGCCAGAACGGGTCTTGGCCGCTTTAGAGATTTCCGTATTTCTAACTATCAACTCATGATGAAGCTAATCGATTATTGCAAGAACCACACTATTGAGCAGATTCTTCAGTTAGATGACGTTAAAGAGAGAGTCGAACTTTATCGCGAACATGATGAGCAGGCTAAATTGCAGATTCGCCGCTGTGCGACAGAGTATGACAATCTGATCTTGCTCGATTTATTAGATGAAGAAACCATCTATGCAACTAACCGTTTTATTATCTATGCCCTATTTCCCAACTGTAATATTTCAATTCACAAAGTATGGGGATTGAAAAAGCAGAATACTGTTTTTGCCATAGGTAAGTCGATTCTAGACAGAAGTTCTAAAACAAATGTTGGTGAATTATGCTTATCTTATAATGGTGGAGGGCATATGAACGCGGGAACATGTCAGGTATCTAACGATGATGCTGAGAAAGCTCTTACAGATATAATAAAAACGATTAATTTGCAGGGTTAATATCTACCACTCTTTCACTCAAATAAACCTGGACGTCTTGTTTCCAGGTTTATTTAGGTGATTGTAATACCAAGGTGAGCAATGACCTTATCCTATCTATTGTTGACACCTGAGCAACTAAAATCATGGGCAAATAAAGACTTTATTACGCTTAGCAGCAGCTTACCATCGCCACTGCCAAAAGAATTAGAGGACTTTGATTGGTTAGCAAGGTTACGATTAAATCAAATACTGATGGATGCTAGGTATCAAGCTTGGTCGTTACGGCTGATTTATATACACCAAACAGACTTAGAGCCACCGACATCGGTTGGACTCATTGGTTTTCACTCTCCACCGAACCCTCAATACCTTCGCCCTATTCTTAATAATGCCATTGAACTTGGTTACCATATTGTAAAAAATAAACGGCGTCACGGCATTGCATCCCAAGCGATAAACGACATGATGCAATTGGCTGCAGAAGACGGAGTTAATTTCACGGTTTTATCTATTTCATTTGCAAATATTGCGTCCCAGTCTTTAGCCAAGAAACTATCCTTTACTCACTTCAATAATAAAGAGGTTTATATTGAAAAAAATGAGAGTGTTTTTTATAAGAAAAATAGCTAACTGACTCTCAAAGCACTAAAGGTATTCCTGTTTAATATCATCAATACATTTGGCTTTAGAAAAATAGAAACCCTGAGCTTTTTCAATACCAAGTTCAGCACAAACCGATATTTGCTCCTTAGTTTCTACGCCTTCAGCGACTATGTCACGATCAAGCAATTGAACCATTAGGGTTAATCCCTTGATCAAAGCCATACTTTGGCTATCATCAAGATTTTTAGGCATAAGTGACTTATCAATTTTTACCAAGGAGATAGGGAAGGATTTGAGATGACTAATGGATGATGAACCTTTACCAAAATTATCTAGCGCTATTTTGCAGCCCATTTCATCTAACTTATTAATGATATTTAATGATCCGTACGTATTTGTAGAAAAAGCACACTCAGTTAATTCGAACGCAATTAATTGAGGTGGCACTTTAAACTCATCTAAACAACTTCGTATAAACTCAATCAACTTAGCATCTTGAAATTGAATCGTTGAAAAGTTCATCGTCATAGTAAATAGCTCATCACGTCCTTTATTAAATTGAGCCAAGGTGCAGATAGCCGTCTTAATGATCCAGCGCCCAATGCTTATCATCTGCTGACTTTGCTCAGCAACAGGTACAAAGTCCCTAGGAAAGCGTAATCGGCCGTCTAGTCCCCATCGAATCAAGGCCTCAAAGCCTAATACCATTTTGTTTTGGGGGTTTACGATAGGCTGATAGTGAAGTAGAAACTGCTTTAGTTCTTGTGCTTGTTTCAATTCATTTTCTAACAAGGCTCGCAAATGAAACTGTTCCTGCATTTCTTCTTCGAAAAAGCATACTCGACTGCGACCTAACTTTTTAGCGCGATACATGGCGATATCAGCTTGTTTAAAAAGTTCTTCCGCGTTATCAGCATTATCTGGGTAAATAGAAATGCCAATACTGGCGGTTGAATGAATTTCTGATTCATTAATAAGAAAGGGCATGGTGAGGGTATCAACCACCCGAGTAGCTACCTGACTGGCATGCTCAACAGACTCTAAATTAGATAAACAAATACTAAATTCATCCCCTCCTAACCGAGCAAACAACTCATTCCCTCTCAAACAAGCCTTAATGCTTTCAACCACCATAATTAATAATTTGTCACCAACGGCATGACCATAGGTGTCATTAATAAATTTAAAGTTATCAAGGTCAATGAGCAAAAGAGCCAGTTTATGATTACCACGAATATTATTTACAATATTTAGTTTCAGTGACTGCTCAAAATAATATCTATTTGAAAGGCCTGTTAACGGGTCAGATTCTGAGAGTAATTTAACTTTTCGATAACTATCAGCAAGTTTCCTTTCTAGTTCAAATCGTGTTTTTGCATGCAAAACAGCACGACGTAATCTGACACCAGTGACTTCTGATTTCATTAAAAAGTCTTGAGCGCCTGCTTTTAAACAATCAATAGCAAGCTGCTCATCCTCAGAAGAGCTCATCATGACTATAGCGGTACTGGTATTTTGAGCTTTCTGCTCTAATTCCTGTATCATTTCAATACCATCGCGCTCAGGCATACGATAGTCTAACAATATGATGTCATAGGTGTTTATACGGTATTTCTCTAGACCTTCGTCTACAGTCTTAGCAGTATGAATAGACACATCTAGGTTACTTTTCTTGAGTGCTCTCTGCACCAACTCCTGATCTACTCTATCATCATCAACGATTAGAACATTCAATACAGCCTCCATTAAACCCCACTCACAACTAAATAGGATTAGGGAAATGCGCAATTTTCATATAGGCATCTAAAAACTCAATAATTGAGTCATAACCCGTGCCTATTTCATTTTTGATAAAATAACCGGCGACATTTTTATCAAAACTGAGCAAAATATCCTGCTCTGACTTCGACGTTGTCAGTACATATACGACACTATGTTTGAATTTATCATACTCTCTTAAGTAAGTGAGAAACTCCAACCCATCCATCATTGGCATATTGAGATCTAATAAAATAATAAAAGGATAAGCCACTTTATTCTCTTTCAATAGGCTCAAAGCCTCTTTTCCGTTTTTTGCCCGTACTATGTCGTTTTTCAACCCTCTTTTATTAAAGCTCCTTTTAATACCGATTGCATCGACATCATCATCTTCAATTAATAAAATTGTAATATCCATTCTAACCTCTATCTAAAAAATCATTGAATAGGTAATGGCCAGTTAATAATAAATGAGGTACCTCTAATACCATCAGAATTAATTGATAATTCACCATTATAGTGATTGACTATACGTTTCGCCATGGCGAGTCCCATTCCACTCCCTTCTACATCATCCCTTGGTTTAAGTGTTTGAAACATTTCCAATACTTTCTTTTGCATTTCAGGAGGAATGCCAGGTCCATCGTCTGTCACTGTTATGACTTGATTATGTTCATTTTTGTTAAATTTTATTTCAATCGTGCCTTTACCAATATCATGATGCTTAATTGCATTTGATAAAATATTTCTAATTACTATTTCAAAAGGCACACGGGGGATTAATAAAAAAGAGTTTGGAGAGATGCAATTAAAGCCATCTGGGTTATCAATTAAACTAAATTGATCAAGAACAATAGCTTTTAACTCAATTGCTTCATATTTATATTCATAACGACTAACCCTAGAATAGTTTAAAAGGTCATCCAATAATTTAATCATTCGACTTGAGCGACCAATCATCAAACTTAAATGCTCTTTTGAGTCTGTCGGTAATATCTCTCTACAGTCTTCTTCAATCCAATGAGCAAGCTGCTGTATTGCATTTAGCGGGGATTTCAAATCATGTGATGCGATATAGGCAAACTGTTCTAAATCAGAGTTACTTTTCTCTAGCGCTTTGTTTTGTTTAATTAAATCTTGAAGAAGCTCTTTTTCCTTTTGTATGTCAACAATATGAAAAACGATATTTGATATGACATCATTCTTATCTATTACTAATGCGGCAGTCAGTAAGCCCCAAATCAGCTTACCGCCTTTTTTTATATATTGGCTTTCTACATGAATAGAAGACTGCTTTCGATTAAGCATGTTTTGAATCATATTTTCGATAATAGGGGCACTTGTATCCGATAAAATATTTTTAACATTCTTACCGATTAAGTTTTGTTTATCATATCCAAGCCAACTGCAAATTGATTTATTTAATTCAATAAATTCACAGTTTAAATTTAAAATTGCAAATCCCGTTGACGAGGCATTAACTGCGGTATCCAAAAGAGCTTCTGATGTCTCTAATGCCTTTTCGGTTTTTAATTCATTTGATAAATCACGAATAAGAGCAATATAATAATTAATTGAACCAGAACTTGCCTTAGTAAGGGTCAAATCAATAGGAAGCAATCGCCCCTCTTTATTAAGCACATTTATTATTTTTTTCTCTTCATACGAATGTTTGTTTTTTACATTTAAATAGTGATTTTCTACCCCATCACCTGATTCAATATTTGGATCGGGTAACAATGAAATATTTTTACCTATTACTTCTATTTCTTTAAATCCTAAGGCCAGTTCAGCCGCCTTGTTAAAGCTTAAAATTTTATTTGAATTATCAATTGTAATTAAAATATCCCGCATGCTATTGATAGTCGTTCTTAACTTGTTCTCACTCTCCTTAAGCTCAAAGGTAACTTCATCAGCATATACAATGGCCTTTTTGTTGGATCGAGCCAAAATGACAAATAAAATAAGCAATAAAATATCAATACTTATACCACCGACCAATATCATCAGAGGTTGATCATTAGACACTTGGCCTCTAAATAAATTGGTGGATTGAAGCTCAAATAGCCAATTTCGCCCGTACATTCCAACCTGCAGCTTTTTTGAAAACAATGGATTGTTATCGTAATCCGCCGATTCCGATTTAAGCTCATCATAAAGTACTTCAACACCATCACTGATTCGAAAATTTACTAAACGGTTTTCATTTTTAAGCGTACCTTGCATCAGTTTTTCCATGATGAAAGGGGCGTAAACATTTGCAACAAAGGAAATCCGTCTTAATGCGAGGCTTTTTGGAGGCTGTTCAATTTTATAATAGGGGGCAAAAAAGAGGAATCCTGGGGTTTTTTTAGCATCCTGAACCAAGATGATTGGGCCTGTGATTTGCGCTGTCGCGGTATCTCTCGCTTTTGTTGATGCCGTATATCGATTTATCTCATGGGCCATATCTAAACCCACTGCTTTTTGATTTTGCTCTACCGGCTCAATATGGGTAATTGGCCAATATTCATTTTTATTATGCTTGGGGTGAATTTGA
>Ga0209396_1005989_pt1 | contig 11310 bp, 8 predicted proteins | sample GOMGulsemesocosm_6_FD_184638 | JGI IMG/M metagenome (GOLD analysis project Ga0209396, IMG submission 184638) | Methane-oxidizing microbial communities from mesocosms in the Gulf of Mexico - GOM8C Gulf of Mexico (SPAdes) (version 2) | ecosystem: Environmental > Aquatic > Marine > Cold seeps... | reverse complement strand
ACTATTATTAGCTCCAAATGTTAATTTTATATTACAAAAACGATAACATCAAAAGGTAGAGTTATTACTCAAGTTAATATGTAAAGATATAGGTACATAATAACAATATAAAACTAAATTAATAAATAGGTACAAAATTAACGGTCTGTTTTATATGATTTTTCACGACAACAAATGCAAAGACGACTAATCTATATAAAATAAAAAGCCATAGAATTGAGTTAATTTATATCATGATACTTGCAATCGATCAGGGCACCACAGGAACAACTATCGTTATCTATGATCAAAATGGAGTGCTAAAAGGTAAAGCCTATAATGAATTTACTCAAATTTATCCTAAAGCCTCTTGGGTTGAGCATGATGCTTATGAAATTTGGCTATCTACTTTATTAAGCATCAAGCAAGCATTAGAAAGCGCTAAGTTAACACATGAAGATATAAAGTGTATTGGCATTACCAATCAAAGAGAAACAACTGTTTTATGGAATAAACAAACCGGTAAACCTGTACATAATGCGATTGTATGGCAGTGTAGACGCTCTGCCGATATCTGTGAAAAAATCAAAATAGAAGGCAAATCCAACTGGATCCAAGAAAAAACAGGCTTAGTTGTTGATGCATATTTTTCAGCTACAAAAATCAAATGGCTATTCGAGCATAATCCCGAAATTAAAGCTTTAGCAGAGCAAGGAAATTTAGCCTTTGGCACTATAGATTCTTGGTTAATTTGGCAACTCACTGGCGGCCAAAGTCATGTAACCGATCATACAAATGCTTCTCGCACTATGCTCTACAATATAAATACAAAAGAATGGGACCAAGATTTATTAACTTATTTTGATGTACCCAGTTCAATTTTGCCTAAAATACAAAACTCAGCAAGTTACTTCGGTAAAGCTGATAAACAACTATTTTCAGGTATAGAAATACCAATCACAGGCGTAGCCGGAGATCAGCAAGCCGCATTATTTGGCCAACGCTGTATTAATCCTGGCCAGGTCAAAAATACCTATGGCACTGGCTGCTTTATGCTTATGTATACAGGTCATACAAATTATTTCAGTAAAAATGGGCTGTTAACAACAATCGCTTGCGATGAAAAAGGACAATCCGCTTATGCATTAGAAGGCTCAGTATTTATAGCTGGAGCAGCTGTACAATGGCTTAGAGACCAGCTTCAATTAATCACTAAAGCTTCTGAAACCCAAGCAATTGCGCAAAGCATTAAAGATACTCAAGGAGTGTATTTTGTGCCTGCCTTTACAGGACTAGGTGCCCCACATTGGGATATGAATGCGAAAGGTGCAATTATTGGTTTAACAAGAGGTGCAGGTAAAAACGAAATTATCAGGGCCGCTTTAGAAGCAATTGCTTATCAAACTTTCGACGTATTACAATTAATGCAGTCAGAATCAAACATCAATATAACTTCGATGCATGTTGATGGTGGAGCTTGTGAAAATAATTTTTTAATGCAATTTCAAGCAGATTTATTAGATATTGAACTTGTTCGCCCTGTTAATATTGAGTCGACTGCACTTGGTGCTATTTTACTAGCTGGATTAGGCGCTAATATTTGGCAGCCAGACACGCTACCAAATAATATTTGCAAAGTTGATCAAATTTTTAATTCGAAAGTTGAAGAGCAATATAGAAATAGATTAATTAATGGATGGAACAAAGCCGTTGAGCAAGTAAAAAATTAAATGCTATTGAGAGTCCTCTACTAAATTTGGAGACGCCATAAAGTTTAATTTAAAGCAGCAACCCTTACCTAACTCACTTTCACATGAAATTCTCCCCTGAAGTGAGTTAGTCACAATATTACTGATAATATGCAAACCTAACCCACTGCCCCCCGCATTTCTATTAGTTGTATAAAAGGGGTTAAATATTCTTCCAATATTATCAGGTGCTATACCTTTACCATCATCAGAAAAATTAAGCTCTATTCGCTCATTAAACTTTTGAATTGATATTATAATACAACCTTCATTTTGATCTTTAAATGCATGCAACAATGCGTTTAAAACAAGGTTTGAAATTACTTGCGCTATTGCACCTGGATAGCTATCAACAATAAACTCAGTATCGCATTCAACTACAATTGAAATATGCGATTTTTTAATTTGCGGTTGTAATGTAAATATTATTTCATCTATATAAGCCTTAAATTTAAACGAGCGCCGTTCATATGAAGATTGATCAACAGCAATTTGTTTAAAGCTACTAATTAAGTCTGCAGCACGATTTGAGTTTTTTAATATAATTAGAGCGCAATCTTGTAAATGCAAAATTGCCGACTCAAGATCAGATCGAGTCATTTTAGCTGTAGAAAACTTATCATTTAACTCATCAGTTACCTCAAGCAAGCTTGATGAAGCTGTCACCGTGATCCCAAGCGGTGTATTGATTTCATGAGCAATACCAGCAACCAAACCACCTAAAGCTGCATTTTTTTCTGCTTCAATTAACTGTAATTCAGTATCTTTTAACTTCTCTAAGGAAGATAAGGCTTCTTTTGACTTTAAATCTAATTCAGAAGTCCGCTCTAAGACCTTAAGCTCCAATGTATCGTTTAATCCATTTACTTCATTAAAATGATCAACAACAGATTTTAATAACCGGTTAATGCTTTCTTTTAATAATCCAAGTTCACTATCTTTATGTTTAGATAAAATAACCAGTTCATTTTGCGGATATTCAGGATTGATAGCGGTTAAATCATTAATTAGCTTTACTAATGGCTTACTTATTAAATAATAAAATACAGCTAACAATGCAATAGATAACAATATATTACGTACAATACCAGAGAGAAGTATTACCATAGCTCTAGACGTAAAATCCAGCGCACCATAATAAGCATCCACAACAACGATTAAATGTGCTTTTGCATTATCAATACTATTTTGAGTATTTAAATCTATATGAAATTTTTGATTATCATCAAATAACTTTTCAACTACCCACCAAGGTTTATCTATATCAATTTTCCTGGTGTTTTGTGCTAATACTTCACCAAAATCATCCGTAATAATGACTTCAATAATAGGTTTGTATGCAAATAAACCATTTATCACCCTATTTGCGAGCGCTTCATCATATTCATATACGGCTTGGGTCGCTGATGATTGTGTTACTTGTAAAATTTGTTCAACTGTTTGTGCTAATAAATCACCTTGCTTTATATAATCAGAATAAATTTGAAAACTACTGATCACAATGCCAAATACAAAAGCAATTAAAACTCCCACTTTAGCTAAAGTAAACGATATAGAGTGTCTTAAATTAACACCAACCTTTTTCAATAACATGCATCAATACTCAGAGAGTAGTTGCAACATAAATACATAGTCGTTTCTCAAATACTCAATATTCATCCAAACTTTTTTATGTAGCTCAGGATTTGTCGCTTTAGTATCAAAAAAAGCTAAAAAGTATGACAAGGAGGCAATTGGGTAAGGATGTACAATAAATTTATCTCGAAATTTCTCAGTCTCATCTTGACGTACAGCCATAATTGAAGAAGTTATCAAACTCCCCGTATTATCACGAATTAACTTATAAAAAGAACTTTCATCTTGTTGAGATATTTCAACAGGAATATTTGCAGCTTTAACTTTTTTTATTATATTAAGGTATGCTTTAGGAATACGAATAGGTTGAGGTATGGTATTTAACTTCCCAGAAAAGTCATAACTGCTATTTTTTGGTGTCACTAAATTAAAGTCAACTTGCATTAACCGCCATCTAGAGGTTTCGAGAGCTGCATCTTCTGGATAATGTAATTTATCATTAAGCGCCAGATCAAAAGGTAAACCAATGACCGCATCAATTTTACCTTGTCGCGCTAAAACATTCATACACCGCTTCATTGGCATCACCAAAAAGTCAGCCTCTATTTTACTATGTTTTAACGCCGCCTTAGTGAGCTCAATAAATATACCTTTCGCTTGTCCATCCTGATGATATGAGAACGGATACCAGTCTCTATTATCTATGCAAATTGAAATCCGTTCACTTGCCAAGCAAGACATTGATAAAAATGTAATTAACAAAAGAGTCAGAAGTTGATTTTTAGTCATCATTCATTGCGCCACTGTTTTAATAAGGTTTCATAAGCGATAGTTTTAGGTTTTGGTCTCACCCTTTGTGCTTTAGGTGAACCGGGTTGTGATAACCAATAGGATTCAGATTTTTGTTCTGCTAGTTTCGGTGAATAGACTTTCAGTCTCACTTTCGCCATCATTTCATCTTGAGCGTGAGCCATTAAATCCATAGCTTGCTTAGGAGTTAACTCACCACTAATCGCTTTTGCTATGGTTGGCCACCACGCAGCGGATAGTGCTGGGTAATGAGGCACATTGATCCCTGTATCGGTCCATCTTGAACGTACATCTGATCGATAGAAATCAATTAACCCGCCCCATTTATCTTTATACTTAGTTAAATGATCTGAGTTTATTGTAGACTTTCTTACTGGCGTGCCACCTACTAAAAACTTTTTAAGAGAAACTGTTTTTGAAACACAAAATTGCGCCCATAACCAAGCCATATGGCGCCTTTTACCTTTGATATTTTTAGGAATTGTCCAGCTACCCGCATCTTGATAACCTACTTTCATACCCTCTTCCCAGTATCTGCCATGTGGGGTCGGCGCAACACGCCATTTAGGTTTTCCTTGTTTATCAGTTAAGACTGAACCCGGACGATAAAATGCATCATCTGATAACCAAGTGACATATTGAAAAATACGTTGCGCTATATTCCCTTCAGCGGCTTTGGGTCCAGCATCAACCCAGCGCCAATTTAATGCCTCTGGTGGCGCATACTTTTTTAGCCAATCAATATACTTTGTAAGTGCATATATGGCTGCGGGACTGTTTAGCGCACCACCTCTGGAGACTGTAGAGCCGACCGGTATTCGGTTTTCAACTCGAATCCCCCATTCATCGACAGGAGAACCATTTGGTAAACCTATATCTCCGACTCCTGCAATTGAAAGCCAGGCATCTGTAAAGCGCCAACCTAAAGAGGGTGATTTTTTGCCATAATCTAAATGACCATACACCTGAGTACCATCGATTTTCATGCCAGTAAAAAATTTTGCGATATCTTCATAGGCAGCCCAGTTAAGCGGTACACCCAACTCATAACCAAACTGTTTTTTAAATTTTTCTTTTATATCTTTTCGGGAAAACCAGTCATAGCGAAACCAGTATAAATTCGCGAATTGTTGATCAGGTAATTGTAATTGGTTGCCATCATAATCTTGGCCAAATTCTAAGTTTAAAAAATCAGCAAGATCTAGGTCAGGGTTAGTATATTTATCCCCCTCATTTTTCATGTACTGTGTTAAATTAACTGTTTTTTTTAACCTTAGATGCGTACCGATCATGTCAGCATCATTCACATAAATATCAAATAACAATCGACCAGTCATAAGTTGATCCATTATTTTTCTAACAATCTGCCCTTCACCAATTATTTTATGTTCAACTTTAATACCTGTTATTTCTTCAAATGCACGACTAAGCACTTCACTTTCCCAATGATGTGTTTTTATCTCTTCTGCAACACTTCTCACATTCAGTCCTTGATATTGCTTTGCAGCCTCAGCAAACCACCTTAACTCTTTAATTTTCTCTTCTCTGTCTATGGCTGAAGGGCTAAAAAATGTAGCCCAACGCTCAATTGCAGCTTCATCAATTGGTTTATTTTGTGCCATGCATACTGGCATCAAAAATAGGCAATAAAATATGATTAACACCATGCTTTTATTCATCGTAAAGCCAATTTTTTAAAAAATTATATTAAGTATAGAAGAAATCTTATTTTTGGCCGTTTTAGAAAACTAAAAATAAGCCTGTTGTTTTTAATCTATTTTCTAGATAAAACAGTTTTTAATTCCAAAAAGGAATAACAAAGTGTTTTCTATTCTTTTTTGTTCTGGTGATTGATCGTTATGCTTCACTTTCAGATTAGCCCCTTTCTATGAAAATAGATAAATATCACTAGGGGCAAAAAATTATAACTTTAGCCACAACTGAGAATACTCAGAACAATGACTAAAAGTTTATGACAATTTTTAAATATTGAGGAATACTCATGTTGTTAGGTCAATTATCTAGCGCAGCTAGCCCGCTCTCAACAGAGCAAGTGCAAAAATTACAAGGCCTAGTGGCAGAGCTAAACCCAATTCAACAAGCTTGGGTAAGTGGTTATTTAGCTGCTAATGCCAATACTGCAGTTTTAGGTGGAGTAGCTCCTACTGCGCAAGTTAGTGAAGCCGCAAGCTTAACCATTTTATATGGCTCACAAACAGGTAACGCTAAAAATGTTGCAAGCCAGTTAAAAGCACAAGCTGAATCTCGTGGGTTAACCGTTAAGTTAGTTAACATGGCTGACTACAAGCCCAACAATTTGAAAAAAGAAAAGTTTATCTCTGTTGTTGTATCAACTTACGGAGAAGGCGAGCCACCTGAAGACGCTGAAAATTTACATGAATTTTTATATTCTAAAAAAGCACCAAAGTTAGACGGTGTTAAAGTAGCTGTTTTAGGTCTTGGCGATTCAAGCTATGAATTTTTCTGTAAAACTGCACAAGATTTCGAACAACGCTTTACTGAGCTAGGTGCTCAAACTGTATTTACACGTGCTGACTTAGATGTAGATTATGAAGATGAAGCAAATACATGGTTAACGGGCGCTTTAGATGCCTTCGAACCTGATCTGAAAGCGCAATCTGCAGGTTCAGCACAAGTTATCCCTATGCCAGGTGTCGCTGCAATAACAAGCCAATATAATAAACAAAACCCATTTGCTGCAGAACTATCTGTGGTGCAAAAAATTACAGGTCGCGATTCAACTAAAGATGTACGTCATGTTGAAATTTCATTAGAAGGCTCTGATCTAACCTACACAGCGGGTGATTCGTTAGGTGTTTACTTCTTAAATGATGAAACTTTAGTAGATGAAGCACTGTCTTTATTATCAATTGATGCGGCGGCGGAGATCACACTAGGTGATAAAACTTTAAACATTCGCCAAGCGTTAATTGAAAAACTTGAACTGACACAATCATACCCTGCATTCGTAGAAAAATTTGCAGCTGCGACTAATAATGCTGAACTGGCAAAAATTGCTGAAAATAAAGGGACATTACGAGAGTTTATCGAACCACGCCAGATATTCGATATTATTCGTCAGCATCCTGTAAAACTTGAAGCACAAAATTTAGTTGATTGCCTACGTAAATTACAAGCTCGCCTTTATTCAATTGCCTCTTCACAGTCTGAAGTTGAAGAAGAAGTACATTTAACGATTGGCTTAGTAGAGTTTGAAGCTTTTGGTAATGCGCATTTAGGTGGTTGTTCAGGTTATTTAGCTAAACGTGCTGAAGAAGGTGCTTTAGTTAAAGTTTTTGTTGAACATAACGATAACTTCCGCTTACCAGCAGATACTAATACACCCATATTAATGGTCGGTCCGGGTACAGGTATCGCACCATTTAGAGCCTTTTTACAAGAACGTGAAGCAAGTGAAGCGCAAGGTGAAAATTGGTTATTCTTTGGTAACCCTCACTTTACGCAAGATTTCTTATACCAAGTAGAATTACAAGGTTACTTAAAGTCTGGTGTGTTATCTAAATTAGATGTTGCATTTAGTCGTGACCAAGCAGAAAAAATATATGTACAAGACAAACTACGTAAAAGCGGTGCTGAAGTTTATGCCTGGTTAGAAAAAGGTGCGCATTTTTATGTATGTGGTGACGCTAATCGTATGGCAAAAGATGTTCATCAAGCATTATTAGACATAGTTCAGGAGTTTGGTGGTAAGTCAGAAGAAGACGCCCAAGCATACTTAAAAGAATTACGTAATCAAAACAGATATCAGAAAGACGTGTACTAAATATCCATATTATAGGGTACACGTGAGCTTATAAACCGTCACTTTTATAAGAAGTTAAAAAGAATTTAGGAAAAAGCAACATGAGCGAGCAAGATAAAACCGTAAAGCTTTCTGATAACGAACGCCTTAAAAGAGAAAGTAATTTTTTACGTGGAACAATAGAAGCAGATTTAAAAAACGAAATTACCGGTGGTTTTACTGCTGATAACTTCCAACTAATTCGTTTCCACGGCATGTATCAACAAGATGACCGCGATATTCGTAGTGAACGTGCAAAGCAAAAGCTAGAACCATTACATAACGTCATGTTACGTGCCCGTATGCCTGGCGGTATCATTACACCAGATCAGTGGTTAGCAATCGATAAGTTTGCAGATGATAAAACCAGCTATGGCAGTATTCGTTTAACAACCCGTCAAACTTTTCAGTTTCACGGTGTTTTAAAACCAAATATTAAAGGCATGCATCAAATGTTAGATAGCGTTGGTATCGACTCTATTGCGACAGCAGGTGATGTAAACCGTAACGTACTTTGTACTACAAACCCAGTTGAGTCCCAATTACATCAAGAAGCTTACGAATGGGCGACTAAGATTTCAGAGCACTTATTACCACGTACTCGCGCTTACGCTGAGATTTGGTTAGACGGTGAAAAGTCAGAGACGACTGAAGAGCCAATTTTAGGTTCAAATTACTTACCACGTAAGTTTAAAACAACCGTTGTGATCCCGCCAAATAATGATGTGGACGTTCACGCTAACGACTTAAACTTCATTGCAATTAGCGATAACGGTAAATTAGTTGGTTTTAACGTATTAGTGGGTGGTGGTTTAGCCATGACCCATGGTGATACGGCAACTTACCCACGTAAAGCCGATGACTTTGGTTTTATTCCTGTTGAGCATACGTTAGCGATTGCTGAACATGTTGTCACTGTACAGCGTGATTGGGGTAACCGTTCAAACCGTAAAAATGCAAAAACCAAATACACACTAGATCGTGTTGGTGTAGATGCATTTAGAGAAGAAGTTGAAAAACGTGCAGGCGTTAAGTTTGAAGCAAGTCGCCCTTACGAATTTACTTCTCGTGGTGACAATATCGGTTGGGTTGAAGGTATTGATGGTAAACATCACTTAGCATTATTCATTCAAAGCGGTCGTATTTTAGATTACCCAGGTAAAACATTAAAAACTGGTTGTCGTGAAATTGCGAAAATTCACCAAGGTGATTTCCGTATGACAGCAAACCAAAACTTAATCATTGCAGGCGTGCCAACAGATCAAAAAGCTGCAATAGAAAAGCTCGCACGTGAACATGGCTTAATTGATGATACACATTCAAATCAGCAGAAAAACTCAATGGCCTGTGTTGCATTGCCAACATGTCCATTAGCCATGGCAGAATCTGAGCGTTACCTGCCAAGCTTAGTTGAAAAAGTTGAAGGATTATTAACTAAACATGGCATTGCTGATGACAATATCATTTTACGTGTTATTGGTTGTCCAAATGGTTGTGGCCGCGCAATGTTAGCTGAAGTGGGTTTAGTTGGCAAAGGTCCAGGTAAATACAATATGCACTTAGGTGGTAATCGTATTGGTACCCGTGTACCTAAGCTTTACAAAGAAAATGTAGGTGAAGATGTTTTCTTACCTGAGTTAGACAATCTAATTGGTCGCTGGGCGACAGAGCGCAATGAAGGCGAATGTTTTGGTGACTTTGTGATCCGTGCCGGCATAGTGCAAGAAGTGAAAGTAAGTAAAACAGACTTTCATAGTTAACAAATATTGATATCAAGGTGAATAATTTCACCTTCTTTTATCAGGTGGAATTATGAGCGAATTTAAAAACATTTTAGCAATGGATAAAGAACAACAAGTACAGTTATTAGCACAAGCTAATAATGAACTTGTTGAATTAACTGCTGAACAACGTGTTGCTTGGGCAATTAAGCACTTACCAAATACACAATTTTTGTCATCAAGTTTTGGTATTCAAGCGGCTGTAATGTTGCAACTAATGACATCACAAAAATCAGATATCCCAGTAGTATTAACTGATACAGGTTATTTATTTCCTGAAACTTATCAGTTTATTGATCACTTAACTGAACGCTTAGATTTAAACTTAAAAGTTTATCGTTCTGAGCACAGCCCCGCATGGCAAGAAGCCAAATATGGCAAGTTATGGGAGCAAGATGTTGAAGGTATTAAGCAATATAACAATATGAACAAAGTTGAGCCTATGAATCGTGCCTTACAAGATTTACAGGCAGGTACTTGGTTTAGTGGTTTAAGACGCGATCAATCTTCAACGCGTGCCAATAAAAATATTGTTGAAATAAGTCGTGGTACAGTGAAATTTCACCCAATCATAGATTGGAGTAATCGCGATGTTTATCAATATTTAACTAAGCATGACTTACCTTACCACCCATTATGGGAGCAAGGTTATGTGTCTATGGGCGATGTGCATACAACACGTAAATTAGAGCCTGGTATGACTGAAGAAGAAACTCGATTTTTTGGTCTAAATCGTGAGTGTGGCCTTCACTCTGATGGCGATGGAATTTAACTTTAAACTCTTTTGTTTCATGACTAAAATGCAGCTTCGGCTGCATTTTTTATTTAATACACATCATTTAAACCGTAAAATAAAAAAGTTAAGCCTATATTCATCTTTCACAGGCTATCATCTTTGTTGTAAAATCATTTCATAATTTAAGGGCTACTCATGAAAACAATCATTTCAATCACAGCACTGTGTGCAACTCTATTGATGGGTTGCCAAACAAGCCCTGAAACTCCTAAACAAAACAATAAACCTGATGTTCGTATCGGTGAAGCTGTTAATCAAATTTGTTTTGCGCGTTCAATAAATGGCTGGGAAACAGTTGATAAAAGAAATGATGTGATTGTGTTAAATCAGAGTGTAAAAAATAAGTATATTTTAAGCTTAGCTGGAGTATGTGATCCCCAATGGGCTATGAGCAGAATTGGCACTGTTTCTAGAGGTAATTCAAGTTGCTTATCTCGTGGTGATAAAATTATTACTGATAATAATATGAATCGTGGTGCGAGCTGTACCATAATGAAAATAAATGAATGGCACCCTGAAAAGCTTGTTGAAAAGCCAACTGAAGCCGTTATGCAAACAGAAGAGAACTAAACTCTCATATCCAGAGTAAAAAAGATAAAGCCTTAAGGTTTTATCTTTTTTCACTTTTGCTTAAAACAGCTTGAACTATACCCGCGCCAATGATCAAACTACAGCCTAATAGCTGAGTTGTATTTAATGTTTCACCAAATAACCACCAAGCAAAACAGACCACAGCAACGGGTTCAATATAGGCCACAGTGCCAAAAGTCACTGACGGTAAATTTCGCAATGCTTTTA
>Ga0209396_1005986_pt1 | contig 11315 bp, 13 predicted proteins | sample GOMGulsemesocosm_6_FD_184638 | JGI IMG/M metagenome (GOLD analysis project Ga0209396, IMG submission 184638) | Methane-oxidizing microbial communities from mesocosms in the Gulf of Mexico - GOM8C Gulf of Mexico (SPAdes) (version 2) | ecosystem: Environmental > Aquatic > Marine > Cold seeps... | reverse complement strand
CTTTAGTTAAAGCCGTATTAAATGCTTGGCCAACAAATAGCGAGTTACCCGAACAGCAGGAATGCTAGATATTCCTAACCTTTGAAGAGGCTAAGCCAGAATCTTCATCTTCTAGTGCTTTGGGGGTATAGAATGAATTAAGTTGAATATTATTCATCAGCTTAAATTCATTCTCTCTGATATTTATCCATAATGTGCTCAATGGTATTGATACCAAACATTACCTTATTAATAAATGATTCAGCGCTGTGAATTAAATTGAAATTAGGGTGTTTTGACCAAATTTCTTGTAACTTATTATCAAGTTCAATCGCTACATTTTCAGACTCGTTACGAATGGGGTTGTTACTTTTTATACTTTCACCAGATTTCGCAGCACTTTCAAAAAATATCACCGCATCGTAGCGAGCTAATTCATCTTCAAGGCTTGTATTCATCGAATGAAAAAAGTCGTTATCACTTCCTGGCCAATAAGCAAGCCCATCTAGAGAGCCCCTGTCACATAAAATAATACTGTGTTGGAACATCGCTCGTTGAATATCTTCTAAGTGTTTTTGCAAATTAAAAATTGCTATTTGCTGTGTTTTTAGTACGTGCTCATTAATTGAGCGTCCAATACCGCCACTAAAAATCATGGTTGCAGCCTCGGGGACTGTCGCTATTTTCCCTAAAAATTCACGACGTATAAGGTCTAGGGCTGTGGTCTTTCCGCCTCCAGGCCCACCAGTAAGTACTATGCGTTTTTTTATATTTGGAATATTCATAGGGATATATCATAAAGACATTTTAATTACTGTAGCTTGCGTACCAATCGGCTTCAAGCTTATTCATAAATATCACCGAATAACTCGATTTGCGTCAAATAAATACGTAAATCAAGTTCAACTTGATGGTAATCACTTTGCATATGTTGGCAAAGCTTGTAAAAATTTTTGTTATGTTCTTTCTCTTTTAGATGGGAAAGTTCGTGTACAACAATCATTTGTAAAAATGCTTCAGGGCTTTTTTTAAACAAAGCACCGATGCGAATTTCATTTTTATTTTTTAATTTATTGCCTTGAACTCTCGACACATAGGTATGTAAACCAAGTGCATTATTGATAACATGAATTTTATCGTCATATTTTATTTGGCTCAATGGCACGGATTTTTTTAAAAACTGGTTTTTAATATTCATCACATAAACCCGTAGGGCTTTGTCATTATATATTTGATGGGTCTTTGGATATTTTGCCAATAGATATGCAGACAAGGTTCTATTGGTTATCATTTCTTGAATTTTGTGCTGAATATCTAAAGAATAAGCACAAAGGTATTTTAAAGGTACTGTCATTGTTTCATTCTGTTTATACCAGTTGAATTTTTATATGATTATTTTCAACTGGTACTAAATTGAGTCAACTAGTGTTGACTCGTTAAAAAATCTAAAACAACTTCATGATGAGTTTTAGTTTTGAATTTATTAAATACGTGGCTAATTTTTCCATCTAAACCAATTAAAAAGCTTAATCTATGTATACCATCATATTCTCGGCCCATAAATTTTTTTAAGCCCCAAACGCCAAAATCATCAGCAACGTTATGATCAACGTCTGACAATAAAGTGAAGTTCAATTCATCTCGTTGGCAGAATTTTAATAAACGCTTAGGCTCGTCAGGGCTAATGCCAAAGACAACCGTGTTTAATTTTTCAAGTTCATCTTTACTGTCTCTAAGTCCTTGTGCTTGCACTGTGCATCCGGGAGTCATTGCTTTTGGATAAAAGTAGACGATCACTTGCTTTTTACCGATATAATCAGCTAAAGAGACTTCATTACTATTTTCATCAAGTAAAGTGAATAGTGGTGCCGTTTCACCAACAGTTATTGTTTTCATCGTTATCCTACTCGCTATTATATTAATATAAGGTTTGAATTTACTTTTTTAATGCAACCCTGAACATCAATTTGTTCACAGAGTTCAAAATAATCGCTTTCAAGCTGTTCGATACTTGTTTCTTTTGTTAAGGCAATTAATATTGTGGCGCACATTTGATTACTTATTGGGTCAATTTCTGACTTCAAAGAAGACAAGTCGATGTTACGAGTAGCAAAAAAGGCGGTTACCGCTTTCAATACACCTGGTTGGTCGATACCAGCATAGTCAACCTGATAATGATGCGTAAAATCTCGCTTTTTATATCCAGAGGTTCTTTTCATCATGGTAGTTAATTCAAGTTTACCTGATACCGCGGGTAATTTGCTTTCAATTTGATTGATAGCTTTTGCGCTGCCGTTTAATAACATAATCAAAGAAAACTCTAGGCCAAATATTGCCATTCTACTGTCAATAATATTACAGCCACATTTACTAGCAAGCTTAGTTAGTTCACTCACAATTCCTGTTCTGTCTGCGCCCATTGCAGTAAGCACTAAATATTGAGACATATTTAACCTAAGTGTTTTAAAAAGGCGCTATTGTAACGTATTTGAACGAGATGAAAACCTGTAATAGCTCTAGGGGATATTTATTTGTTATTTTTCGAGTTGAATTCTTGTGTTTGTAAAAACAGCCAAGTACCATGGTGCGCATTAATCTGTCTGATAATATGCTTGTATATGGCTAACAATAAAATCTATAGATAATATTGGAACTTAATACAAATAATTTACTCAAAGAGCAGGTTAAAGTTTTCATTGCTTTCATTTAATGTTATCAAGGTTAACTTTATTATCAGTTTTTATAATAAGAACAAACTTTAAAAGATTCAGATTGTATCCTCGGGAGTGTTAATGAATCGTCGTATATTTTATTTTTCCTTGTTAAGTCTTGCAGTAACAGGTTGTGGCAGTATTAATAACAAAAACGCTATAGGCGATTTTGAATATGCCAAAAAGAAAGAAGCTAAAGAAATAGGTATCCCAGCAGGTCTAGATAAACCGAAAGAAAACCCAACATTTTTCATTTCTAATGAAATTAATCATCACGGTCCAGTCGGTGATAACGTTGACGTGAGAGCACCTTCACTTGTACTTCCTGTAGCAAGGTCTTCGCGTGTTGTTCCAGGTACTGTTCATTCTACGATTTGGTTTGACAAAGTCTTAGAGGGAACTGATTTAAAAAGTTTTTTAACAAATGCATTAAAAGAACAACTCGTTAGTGATGGTGTTGCCTTAAAGCCTATTGGCTCGGATGAAAAAACGTTTGAATCTGATTGGTATAACAAGGAAGAAGTTTCTGGCTACTGGTTGTTCGAGAAAGTAGATAGTTCTGAAAGTTTGCGTTTTAGTTACTTGTTTGAAACTAAGCCCCATGGGCGTAGCGTTGCCTTAACGGTAAAGTTAATTGACTTTATGCGTACCGATGAAAATGGCGTTAGTAAGGTCATGGACTTAATTGACAAACAGCGTGCTGAAATGGCTATGTTGAATGAGATTATCTCTCAGGTTGATTTTAAGTATCGTTTACAACAGCGTGAAAATCGATTAATGCGAGCAAATCAAAATTTCGTCTCTATTGGTGTAAATGCACAAGCAGAGCCAGCTTATATTGCTGAAATTGATGTTGATATGCTTTGGTCAAATATGCCATTGTTTTTTGCAGATTATGGTTTTGAAATAACCGATTTAAATGAAAGTAATAAAATATACTTTGTAGATTTTGTTAAGCCAGAAAATAGTTTTTGGACACTTATTTGGGAAGATGATGTACCTGTTATCGATGTTATCGATGCTAAGTATCAATTCGTACTTGCAGATAAAGAAGGAAAGACTTCGGTAAGTATTTATGATGCCGATGGTAACGTGCTTCCTGTCGAAACATTAGAGCGTATTTTCCCTGTTATGAAAGCTGGATTATCTTTTAAAGATGCATTTTAATATTATCTAGTATTTGTTACATTGATATTTGAAACACCGTTAAATGTATTTAACGGTGTTTTTAGTTACAGAACAATATACTTGATTAAGTGTTCTATTTTTTTATAGTTGATTGCCTTTCTATTTCATCTAATTCAATATTTAATTCGCTTTTTTCTTTTAGTTCAATAGGTTCTTTTGAAACTATTGTTGGCATTTTGTGTGCTTCTTTATTACTGCGCGGCAGGGTTTCTTGTAAATCATTTAGGCTCTTTTTCCGCAAAGGTGTTTTTGCATTTTTTTGAACCATACTAAAGTTACCGATGACCACCGCGAAAGCGACGATTATAATCGCGATTACTAGCCAATTATCCATAATGAATACTCCCAACGTTTTTAATATAGTTTTGATAAATTTTTGGCAATTGTCGCATTATTTCGTTTTTACCTGATATTTTTACTTTCGATAATACTGATTGAATACAGTCAATGGTCAACAGTTTTTCACCTTGCTGCGCTATGGGCCAATAAGATAGGTGCCAAGGCTCTACAGCAACGCCACCTCGAAACTTGTCATAGGGAAAATAAAAATCAAAACGACTCGCATTTTTAGATAACCACCGGCGCAAAGAATCAAAAGGCCCGTTCTCGTAAAACTCCCAAGGCTCTAATTGCAGTTGTTGATTTACAGGGAGTAAATTAGCCGCATATATATCGAAGTCGCAACCCCAGTGATGTCGACTTGCCCCAGGAAGGGCTGAAAAATATAAAATGGCTTGTACAATTTCTTGTTCAGTCATTTTATCAATATCGAGGATTTCACCTTGTTCATTCTTAATGGCTAATTTTCCAGAAAACTTTCTATCCCAAATACTTAGCTGGCGTGGAAAGTTTCTATAACCGCTGGCTATTTTTAGCTCAAAGCCAGCTAAGCTGGCCTCTTTAGACATTGCTTGCCAAGCTGGTAATGCGTGTTGATGAATGCCGGTACGCTCATCTAACCAGGTGATATGACTATCGTTCTGGCCAGTTATTTGTGTTTCATTCAATAGTTCAGTCATCAAGGTTAAGCTGCTGGTGTTTTAACCGTTAATGCATTAACGAGCGTTTGGTAATAAATCTCGGCTAATAAAATTAGGTCATTGCAGTTAACACTTTCATTTACTTGATGAATCGTTGCATTACATGGTCCAAGTTCAATGACTTGTGAACCAGTAGGCGCAATAAAACGTCCGTCTGACGTGCCGCCAGAAGTTGATAATTCAGCATCAATATTGGTTACTGTCTTTATTGCTTTTACCGCAGAATCAAGCAATGTTCCTGGCTCAGTAATAAAGGGTTTACCGTTTAATATCCACTTGATTTCATAATCTAACTGATGCTCAGTAAGTACGGCATCTATTTTATCAATAATAATCTGAAAGTTTAATTCTGTGCTAAAGCGTAAGTTAAACCATGCTGTTAGATGGCCAGGAACAACATTTGTAGCACCAGTACCTGATTCAATATTTGAGAGTTGAAAGCTAGTTTCTGGAAAATATTCATTACCGTTATCCCAATGCATTTGACTAAGTTCAGCCAAAGCAGGCATGGCTAAATGAATAGGGTTCTTTACATGTTCAGGATAAGCAACATGACCTTGTTTACCGTGTATTGTTAATTCACCAGAAATAGAGCCGCGACGACCATTTTTAACTACATCGCCCACTTGATTTGAACTGGTTGGTTCGCCAACGATACAATAATTTATTTTTTCATTACGGGCTTCAAGCGTGTCAATAACACGCGTAGTACCATTGATAAATGGGCCTTCTTCATCACTTGTAATTAGATATGCAATAGAACCATGATGATCCGGGTGGTCTAGTACAAAACGCTCTGTAGCTACCAGCATAGCAGCTAAACTGCCTTTCATATCAGCTGCGCCACGGCCAAATAACATACCATCAATAATAGTTGGTTCAAACGGTGGGGTATGCCAAAGCTCTAAATTCCCTGCCGGTACGACATCGGTATGACCAGCAAAGCAAAATACCGGCTCGGTTGTTCCTCGTCTCGACCATAGATTGGTGGTATCTTCAAAAATCATGGTTTCATTATTAAAACCAACACATGATAAACGCTCAGCCATCATTTTCTGACAGCCAAAGTCTTCAGGTGTTACCGAAGGACGTGCGATTAAATCTTTCGCTAATGTTATAACGGGATGTTCTGGTTCGATAAGACTCATGATAAAAAAAGCTCTTGGTATAAAGGCTCTTTAAAGCCGACTTGAAAACTATTATTGTGATCAACTAGGGGTCTTTTTAATAGCGTTGGTTGCGCTAATACAGCCTGAAAAATTACGTCGTCAGTTAAGTTGTTTTTGATTTCTTCAGGTAGGTTTCTAAAGGTAGTGCTGCGTTTATTGAGCAATACATCCCAAGAACTACGGCGGACAAATTCATTGAGCAATTCTGCCGTTAACGCTTGTTTCTTGAAATCAATAAAAGTGTATTCGATGGTCTGTTTATCAAGCCATTTTGTTGCTTTTTTAACAGTGTCGCAATTTTTTATGCCGTAAATAGTGGTCATGCAAGATCCTAAAACTAAATTATTTGATAATCATTGGCAATCAATGCAGTTGTTGCCAGTGAAACATTATTTGACTTAACTAAAATATAATCGGTATCGAAAGTTGATATTGCAAAAATGCTGATTTTTTCATTTGCCAAAATGGTGGATATTCTTGATAAAATACCGGTCAGGGTGAAATCGAGTGGGCCGACAACTTCAAGCGCTTGCCAATCCTTTTCTACTTCATCACTAGGAATATTGATTGTTTGAGGTAATACAATAGACGTTTCTTCGTAAGTTTTAGCAATAAAAAATACTGGTGCGCTAAACACTTCTTTTGGAATGTCGATGTCGCTCGCTAAGCTATGAATTGCAAAAGTTTCTTCGAGTAATTTGAGGGTAAATGTGCTCATTGCAAGATACTATTTATAAAAAATACTACTATAGCGTTTACTGGCTAATTTTTAAAGTAAGGATATTTGTATCCGAGAAAATTAGGTGTTCAATAATTTGTCTATTCACGCTATTTATCTGTAGTGCTCTTACTAAAATGTTAGGAGTCTGTATAGAGGTTTATGTTTATAAATAGCTATCTTTTATAAAAACAGCTTCAAACATCAGAAAGTTACAATATTCTTACTGGTTAACCTGCAATAAAACAATGGAAAGTTATTAAGGATATCCACAAAAGCTGTGGGTATTGTTGTGGGTAACTATTGTGTAGTGTCTTATCTGTTTGTTTTATATGGTTAATTCGTGTTGGTTGTTTTTTGACTAGTAGTTATAAATTGATGGGATTATAAACAGTTATTAAAAACAACTAACTGTATATTAAATCAGTGTCAACTCATTAAAAATAGAAGCTAAAAGGTTATTAGCATAACCTTTTAGCTCAGTAAGCTATACTTTTACTTGAATGGCTGTTAATGCAATTGTATAGACTATGTCATCAACTAAGGCGCCCCTAGAAAGATCATTTACAGGTTTTCTCATGCCTTGTAACATCGGCCCTATACTCACCAAGTCAGCAGAACGTTGCACCGCTTTGTAAGTAGTATTTCCTGTATTAAGATCAGGGAAAATGAAAACATTGGCTTTACCTGCAACAGGGCTGTTTGGTGCTTTTTTCTTTGCTACGTTCTCCATAATCGCCGCATCGTATTGTAGTGGACCATCAATGATCAAGTCAGGCCGTTTGGCTTGTGCTAGTTTTGTTGCTTTTGCTACTTTTTCGACGTCTGCACCAAAACCAGAACTACCGGTGCTGTAACTTATCATCGCTACTTTAGGTTCAATGCCAAATTTTATTGCTGAGTCTGCTGATTGTATTGCAATATCTGATAGCTGTTCTGCCGTAGGCTCAGGGTTTATTGCACAATCACCATAAACCAGCACTTGCTCTGGCAATAACATAAAGAAAACAGACGAAACTAATGAGCTTCCTTCTGCTGTTTTAATTAGTTGTAGAGCCGGTCGAATAGTATTAGCCGTAGTATTTACTGCGCCAGAGACTAAACCGTCTACTTGACCCAACTGCAACATCATTGTGGCTAATACAACGTTATCTTTTAATTCTTGTTTAGCAACAACTTCGGTTAACCCTTTGCTTTTTCTTAATTCAAGCAACGGATTAATGTAGTTATCACGGATTAATGACGGGTCGGTGATCAATAAGCCTTCCGGTAAATTAATTCCTTGCTGCTCTGCAATACGTAATATGCTCTCTTTATCGCCGAGTAACTGACAACGAGCAATGCCACGTTCAACACATATTGCTGCTGCTTTTATTGTTCTAACGTCGGTCCCTTCGGGTAAAACAATCAGTTTATTGGCGCTACGAGCAAGCTCTGTAAGTTTATGTCTAAATGCAGGAGGAGACATTTGATCACTTTGACTTACCTTCTCTGAAAGCTGTTGTAACCAATGGACAGATAAATTATCTGCAATATATTCTTTTACTTTTTCATGGCGTTGAATATCATCTTCAGGGGTTTCAGGGTTGTAATTCATTAAGTGACGCGATGTTTGCCAAGTATCCCAAGGCACAGATAGCATTGGAAGACCTGCATCTAATGCTTGTTGACATAATGTCATAACTTGTTCGTTTGGCTTATAACCATTGGTTAATAATAACGCGCCGACTTTTGTCCCATTCAAGGCTGATAAGCAAGTGGCTATAATAATATCTGTTCTGTCGCCAGGTGTAACAATTAAACGACTCGGTTGTAAATGGCTCATTAAGTTACCAACACTACGCGCACAGAAACTAATACTGCGAATACGGCGATGAGACATGTCTCCTGTATTAAGGACTTCAGCATTGAGGTACTTACTGATATCGCAGACACGTGGCGCTATTAAATCCATTTCCCAAGCGATTGTTCCTAATAAATCAAAGTGACGATTTTTAAAAATAGATAAATTAGTTAACGGAGCAAGGTCAAAATCGCTGTTAAACTCGCTTTCGCGGGGCAGTAAACCATATTCATCTTTGTCAGGACTATTAATTTTATTGATGATACAACCAATCAGGCGCTTATTTTTTATGCCGCCAAAGGTTTCAGCGCTTACTTCTAAACGATCTTCAAATTCTTCTGCGTTATCATTGTCAGGTGCTGCTACAAGTACAATATCAGCAGAAAGCGCTTGGGCAACATCTCGATTAATTCTGCCAGCATATGGTTGTCGAGTCGTTGGGATCAGGCCTTCAATAATCACGACGTCATGGCTTTTTTCAAAATGGTTAAAGTCACCAACAATTTGTTCTAAAACAACATCATGTTTACCATCGCCCATTTGTTGTTCAACATAAGCTAACGATATTGAACTACCAGATACCTGTGTATTCGATACAGATTTTGTAGCTGCCTTTTTATTAATCAATAAGTTACGAGACGGCTGACTTATTGGTTTGAAATAACCAACATTAATCCCTTTTTGCTGACAAGCGTGAATTAAACCTTGAGCAACACTTGTTAGCCCAACTCCAAAACCTACAGGTATCAACATTATTCTATGTGACATCGCTTTATTCCTTACCTGATTTATTTTGTGATAAAAGTTGTGCGGTTTGTTCGGCAATAACCCACTCTTCATTTGTTGGGATCACGAGAATATTTCGAGAGTGCGCAGTATTGATAAAACCTGAGTTTCCAAAGCGACATGCTTCATTTTTGTCGTTTGAAACATAGAAGTTAAGTAAGCTGAGTTGAGCAATGATACATTCCCGAATGAGCTTAGAATTTTCGCCAATGCCACCGGTGAATATTAACGCATCAAGTGACGTAAGGCTGGCACTAAAAGAAGCTATTGACTTGGCAATGCGGTAGCAAAATACATCTAATGCTAATTTCGCACGTGGATTTTTATCTTTAAGCCATGCTTCTTCAATCTCCCGACAATCATTGCTTAAGCCCGAAACACCTAATAAACCACTTTCTTTATTTAATAAATGACTGACCTGTTCCGTGGTATACCCTAATTGATTTATTAAGTGGAAAATTATACCGGGATCTAAATCGCCACTACGTGTGCCCATCATAACTCCTTCAAGCGGTGTTAAACCTAAACTAGTATCTACGCTTTCTCCATTTTTGATGGCCGAAACGCTACAACCATTGCCTAAATGTGCACTGATAAAGCTACTTTCGTTTATTGGCTTAATAAGTGTTTTTGCAGCTTCTTGCGCAACAAAGTAATGACTCGTGCCATGAAAGCCATATCGGCGGATCCCATGCTCTTGATAAAGAGAGTAGGGGATGCCATATATATAGGCTTTTTCAGGCATTGTTTGATGGAATGCTGTATCAAAAATAGCCACTTGAGGGAGATCAGAGAATACGGTCTCTGCGGCGTTAATTCCCATTAAATTCGCGGGGTTGTGTAAAGGGGCGAGTCTAGACAATTCGTTGATTGTATTTTTTACATCATCGGTAATTAACGTGGGTCGACAATAGTTTTCTCCCCCATGAACAACACGGTGTCCTATTGCAAAGATTTGCAAGTTTAGTTCAAATGAGCCTAGCGTACCAACTAAAGTGCTTATAGCTGTTTGATGATCGAATGGGCTAGGTAAGACGCTTTGTTTTGTTTCACCTTGGTATTTTATCTTTATGCTTGCTTGTTCAGATAGCAAGCGTTCGGCTAACCCTGCCAATAATGTTTCACCATTTTCGGGCTTGATTAAAGAAAATTTTAAGGAAGAGCTACCGCAATTTAAAACTAAAATTAGATTTTTTTTCATGGCTTTATTTATTGTTCATACTAGAAGAAGGTTAATTGTTTTATTACAATGTGTTAATTAAAATGATTATAGACTAAACCTAGGGTTTAATTGTTGATATGAACTAAGTAAGTGGACTTTACCGCCACTTCATTAAAACTAGTTACAACTTTGTGCTATCTTTTAAATAAGACTTGCTATAGGGTGTCGCCTATGAATATGAGTGTAGTAGAACTAATAAAGTTAGGTCGAAAGTATATGCAACTTTGGCCTCAACGAGCAGAATTAGGTAATTATTTTGCCGAATATCAAGCCGTCCAAATTAGCCGTTTGGCTTTTCGGTATTTACCGGGGATCGCGCTGTTTACTTTTATCATGCAGGTTTATCTCGGTTCGATTACTTTCTTGCCACAAGCTTTAGTTTATAGCTTATTTATTTTAAGTATTCCGGTACAAGCATTATTGATACTAGGTGTTAAAGCCGATAAGTTTTTACCGGTCGCTTTGGCTTCTTGGTATAAAGAAAGTGTTGCTAAAGTGAATGAAGCGGGTGGCTCAATAAAGTTATCAGTACATAAACCACGCTTTATTGATTTAGCAAAATTACTTAATATTAGCCACCAATCACAAAATTCTAAATTCTGATCTGTTAATCACTTTATTCTATGTGTATAAAATCTTAATTAACTGTTTTTTTATAA
>Ga0209396_1005983_pt1 | contig 11318 bp, 12 predicted proteins | sample GOMGulsemesocosm_6_FD_184638 | JGI IMG/M metagenome (GOLD analysis project Ga0209396, IMG submission 184638) | Methane-oxidizing microbial communities from mesocosms in the Gulf of Mexico - GOM8C Gulf of Mexico (SPAdes) (version 2) | ecosystem: Environmental > Aquatic > Marine > Cold seeps... | reverse complement strand
CAGACGGGCCAAATTATGGTTGCCCATCTTATCCAACAGTAAATTGTAAATCTAATGATATGACAATGAACTATATGGATTATACTGATGATGCTTGTATGTTTATGTTTTCAGAGGGGCAAAAAGTAAGAATGAGAGCCTTATTTGGAGCCGGAGGAGTAAGGGAAAGTATGTTAAACTAAAAAAGTAATACTATAATTGAAAAGCCTTAATAAGATTTAATCTTATTAAGGCTTTTTTGATTGAATAAGCAATGAATAAAAAGAATAAATTTTGTCAAATAGTTGATCCTGTCTTAATAATGGTAATTATTTGTAAAACTTACTAAAAAAATACAGTTAATATAAAGCACATTGTTTTTTTTGGGTAACAAAAATGAGAATATGGGAACTTAATAATAGTAACTAAATTTAAATTTTATGAAAAGAGTGTTGATTGCAACTTTCGTTTATACGTTTTTATTCTGGTCTTGTGACACAGATAATTTAGAATATCAAATTCCCCAAGAGGAACAACGTGTAGATTTAGGGGTGGATCCTAGTGAACTAGATAGGATGGCGGAAAATACAGTTGGAAGGCAATGTCATTCTATGAATGTACTTGCTCGACAATTAAAAGAAAATTCGGGAATGCTTAAAAGGATTCAAAATATTGAATCTCATACCAGAATATTCGAAAAAAAACCTGATGGGGTTGGAAATGGTGGAGGCGATAATGGTGGAGGAGACTCAATTCCAGATAATATGGGAACAATAACTATTCCTGTATATGTACACGTACTTTATAGTACTTCACAGGAGAATATAAGCAGTTTTCAAATAAACTCGCAAATAGCAGTATTAAATAATGATTTTAGAAAATCAAATTCAGACGCAAATCAAGTTCCTTCAGAATTTATTGGGCTAGCGGCTGATAGTGAAGTAGAGTTTGTGTTAGCCGGGGTAACAAGAAAGATTTCTCCGAATACTTCATGGGGTACAAATGATGCTATGAAATATGCGTTTAATGGTGGAGTGGATGTAATAACTCCAGAAACACATTTAAATATATGGGTTTGTAACATCGGTGGTGGTATTTTAGGATATGCACAATTCCCAGGTGGTAGTGCAAGCACTGACGGGGTAGTAATATCTCCACAATATTTCGGAAGCCAAGGATATGTTTCTGCTCCTTTTAACAAAGGTAGAACAGCAACACATGAAGTAGGGCATTATTTAAATTTACGTCATATTTGGGGAGACGGAAGATGTAAAAAGGATGATTTTGTATCTGATACACCTTCTTCTGATGGACCAAACTATGGGTGTCCATCATATCCTACGGTAAATTGTCGTACAAATGACATGACAATGAACTATATGGATTATACTGATGATGCTTGTATGTATATGTTTTCAGAGGGACAAAAAGTAAGAATGAGAGCGTTATTTGGAGTCGGTGGGGTAAGAGAAAGTATGTTAAACTAAAGAAGTAGTAGTGTAAACGAAAAGCCTTATTAAGGTTTAATCTTATTAAGGCTTTTTTGATTTAAATAATCAATAACTTTGTGGCCAGAAATAAGTTATTTAATGGTATTGGAAAAAGATATAAAAAGTGTGAAAAATGATTTCCCAATTCTTGGTCAACAAGTTAACGGAAAACCATTGGTGTATTTGGATAATGGTGCTTCTTCACAGAAACCTCAAGTGGTGATTGATGCCATATCAAAATATTACACAGAGATTAATGCAAATATACATCGTGGAGTACATACGCTAAGTCAAAAAGCAACTGATGCTTATGAAGAGTCTCGTAAGAAATTACAAGTGCACTTTAATGCAAAACACGATTTTGAAATATTGTTTACTAAAGGAACCACGGATGGGATTAATCTAGTAGCGAATGGTTTTACTTCTTTATTAGAAAAAGGAGATGAAATTATCGTTTCATATTTAGAGCATCACTCAAATATTGTTCCTTGGCAAATGCTTTGTGAGCGTACTGGAGCTGTGTTAAAAGTAATTCCTATGAATGAAAAAGGGGAATTACTAATGGATAGGTATGATGCATTACTATCTGATAAAACAAAATTAGTAGCGGTAAACCATGTGTCTAATGCATTAGGAACAATTAATCCTATAAAATATATCATTGATAAAGCACATGAATATGAAGCAGTAGTTTTAATCGATGGCGCTCAAGCAACACCACATATAAAACCTGATGTTCAAGCCTTAAATTGCGATTTTTATGTCTGTTCAGCACATAAAATGTGCGGCCCTACGGGCGTAGGAATGTTATATGGTAAAGAAGAGTGGCTTAATATAATGCCTCCTTATCAAGGTGGAGGGGAAATGATAAAGGAAGTTACCTTTGAAGAAACAATATACGCTTGTTTGCCTCATAAATTTGAAGCAGGAACCCCAAATATCGCTGGAGGAATTGTTTTTGGAGTGGCCTTAGATTATATGAATACAATTGGATTTGAAGCTATTCAAAAGAAAGAAGATGAGTTGCTAGCTTACGCAAACCAAGAGTTAGGAAAAATTGAGGGACTAAAATTTGTTGGAACTGCTGAAGAGAAAGTTTCAGTAATATCATTTAATATTGAAGGGTGTCACCCGTATGATATTGGAACTATTGTAGATAAATTAGGCGTAGCGGTTAGAACAGGACATCACTGTACGCAACCAATCATGCAATTTTTTAATATCCCTGGAACCATACGTGCGTCTTTTATGTTTTACAACACTAAAGATGATGTTGATGCTTTAGTAAATGCTGTTAAAAAAGCAAAAATGATGTTGTTATAATAGTTTGGCTTCTTTTTTGTATTATTATAGTATATAAAATCAATATCCTCGGTGAAAGCACACGAGGTATGAAGATTAACAATAACATTTTTCGTTCGAGGCAATCCTCGGGGAATTAAACCCGCTGGTGGGATTAAAAACCAATTAGATATGAAATTAATATTGATTATTTTAAGCACATTGACACTTAACTCATGTGGAGCTGCTAAAAAAGACAGTTCTTCAGAAAATGTAATAGTAAAAGAAGTGATAATAAAAGAAACTAAATTAGTAAAGGATGGTGTTCAAACAGATCCTATAGCTATTTATGACTCACATACTAGAGGATATCATTATACGCTTACGGTGTATGAAACATACGCAACAGTAGTTAAGGAGTATCAAGGGAAAGCTAGCCAAATAGCAGTAGTTGAAAGTGATATTACTGATTTAAAGAAAATAATAGCGGGTGTTTCTGTGGATAAAATTGGGACTTACGAAGCGCCTACCAAAAAAAGACATTTTGATGGAGCTCCACACACGACTATTTCAATTTTTAAAAAAGGAGGAAAATATAGCTCTCAAACCTTTGATGGTGGATTTCCACCTAAAGCGTTAGAAGTTTTAGTAAACAAAGTTTTATCTTTGTCAGCTGAAAAATAAAGCCTTATGACTATAAATGAAATACAGAGTGAACTTGTAGATGAGTTTTCGATGTTTGATGATTGGATGGACCGTTATGAGTATATGATTGAATTAGGTAAATCAATGCCTATGATAGATAGTCAATATAAAAAAGACGAAAACCTTATTAAAGGGTGTCAATCAAAAGTTTGGTTACATGCTGAATTAGAAGATAACAAAATTATTTATACTGCGGATAGTGATGCGATAATTACAAAAGGAATTGTTTCTATTTTAATTCGCACATTTACGAATCAATCACCAAGTGAAATTTTGTCAGCAGATACAAATTTTATAGATGAAATCGGATTGAAAGAACATTTGTCTCCAACACGAGCAAATGGATTAGTAAGTATGATCAAACAAATTAAACTGTATGCAGTAGCATTCCAAACACAATTAAATTAAAATGTCAGAAGAACAACAAATAGATGCAAGTGATTTAGGAGAAAAAATTGTTAGAGTAATTAAAACAGTTTATGATCCTGAGATTCCAGTTGATGTTTACGAATTGGGATTAATCTACGACGTGATGGTAAATGAAGATTATGATGTAAAAGTAATTATGACCTTGACTACTCCTAACTGTCCCGTAGCAGAAACACTACCAAAAGAAGTAGAGGATAAAATAAAATCATTAAAGGAGGTGAATGACTGTGAAGTTGAAATTACTTTTGAACCAGCATGGACCAAAGATTTAATGAGTGATGAAGCAAAACTAGAGTTAGGGATGCTTTAAACCCACTAGTGGGTTTAATTGCCGAAGCTTAGTTCAAACAAGAATGGAATTCAGATAATTCATGTTTAGTGTGCTTACGCAGAGGGAATGGATTAGGTAAAATATAAATATATAATGATTCCTGCTTTTGCAGGAATTGTTTTTTAAAGGTATTATGTCAGGAGAAATTAAAAATAAAGTTGCAGAAAACACGAAGTTAATCACGTTTGACCTAGAGGATTATTATGTAGCTGGAAATCGTATTCAAGTGGATATTTCCCAGTGGTTAGATCAAGGATTTATTTTGCGTGAAAAAGAATTCCGTGCTAGTTTGAACAATCATGACTGGGAACAATATAAAGGCAGTTATATAGCTGTTCATTGTAGTACTGATGCAATAGTTCCAGCATGGGCTTTTATGCTCTTTGTTGTTAAAATAAGCCCGTTTTCTGAAAAAATTGTAATAGGTGATTTGGGAACTTTAGAAACATCGCTTTATGATGAAATCTTAGTAAACCTTGATTTATTACCTTATCAGGATAAGTTTGTGATTGTAAAAGGTTGCTCAAATAAACCAGTACCGCAGAGTGCTTACTTGAATATTACTAGTAAGTTAATTTCGGTTGCTAAATCAGTAATGTACGGTGAAGCTTGTTCGTCAGTTCCATTGTATAGAAGAAAATAGTTTCTAAAACACTGTTTATTAGTAATTTATAAAGTTTGGTATTTATCGAACAATGTATATATTTGCCCTTCAAAAATTTTAAACTAACAATTATGAAAAAAATAGTATTCGCATTAGCGCTTGTGTTAACAACAGGAAGCATTTTTGCTCAAGAGGAAGCTGCTAAAGATTCTATCACAGAAGGATGGAAAAGAGGTGGAAATGTTTTAATTACATTCAATCAATCAGCATTCAACAATGAATGGACTGGTGGAGGTATTGCTAATATAGCGGCTAACATTTTAGTAAACTACGATTTCAATTTAACAAAAGGGGATTTAATTTGGGATAACAAACTTATCGTTGATTATGGAATTAATAAAAATGAAGGCGACGATAATTTTAAAAAGAATAACGATCGTTTAGAGTATAACTCATTAGCAGGTAAAAAAGCGTCTAACAATTGGTATTACTCGGTGTATTTTAATATGAAAACTCAAATGGATAGAGGTTTTGTATATGATGCAAATGGAGTTGCATTAGGATCAAATTCTCATTTCTTTTCTCCAGTGTATTTTCAAGCAGGACCTGGTATGTTGTGGAAAAAATCTGATAATTTACATGTGAATATTTCACCAGCTGCAGGAAAATTAATTTTAGTACATAAAGAGTTTGCTGGTGCTTTTGGAACTGAAGCTGGAGATACTGAGCGTTTTGAATTAGGAGCAGCAGTAAGAGGATATTATAAAGTAAACTTGATGAAAAATATTTCTATGGAAAATATTTTGGCATTATATACAAACTACTTAGAAGATCCTCAAAATGTAGATGTAGATTATACTATGAACTTAGCTATGCAAGTAAACAAGTATATTTCTGCAAACTTAGCTTTTCAAGCAATTTATGATGATAATACCCAACGAAATGGTTTCCAAATCAGAGAAGCATTTGGTTTAGGATTTAACTATGCATTTTAAGAATAGTTAATAATCACATAAAAAGGCTCGCTAATAGCGAGCCTTTTTATGTGTTAAATCCTAATTATAGAAACTTATGCAAAGTTCTCATCATAATCAGGATATAGAAATTTGTTGTACGGAAAACGAGTAATGTGTATACGTCTTACTTCACTATACACACGTTTTTTAAAGTCTTCTATGTTTTCTTTTTCTGTAGCCGAAATAAACAAGGCATTATCGCCAATATCATTCATCCAAGTTTCTTTCCAGTCGTCTAAAGTGTAATGTGCTTTGGTACGTTCGGTAACAATATCATCTTTATCAATAGTTTCATGTTTATAACTATCAATTTTATTAAACACCATTATAATTGGTTTATCGGAGCTTTTTATTTCTCCTAAAATTTTATTTACCGAATCAATTTGGTCTTCAAAAGTTGGGTGAGAAATATCTACTACGTGTAACAGTATATCAGCCTCTCTAACTTCATCAAGCGTACTTTTGAACGAATCTACTAACTGAGTAGGTAGCTTGCGAATAAACCCAACGGTATCACTTAATAAGAAAGGCAAGTTTTTAATAACTACTTTTCGTACGGTAGTGTCTAAAGTAGCAAAGAGTTTATCTTCTGCGAAAACCTCTGACTTGGCTATTACATTCATCAAGGTTGATTTACCTACATTGGTATAACCAACCAAAGCAACACGAATTAATTCACCTCTATTACTTCTTTGAGTAGCCATTTGTTTGTCAATAGCTTCCATCTTTTTTCTCAGTAAAGAAATCTTATCACGGACAATACGTCTATCAGTTTCAATTTCGGTCTCCCCAGGTCCACGCATTCCAATTCCCCCTCGTTGTCTTTCCAAGTGAGTCCATAATCCGGTTAAACGTGGTAAGAAGTATTGATATTGTGCTAATTCTACTTGAGTTCTTGCATAAGAAGTCTGCGCACGTTGCGCGAAAATATCAAGAATTAATAGCGTACGATCTAATATTTTACATTCTAGAACACGCTCAATATTTTTTTGTTGAGAAGGTGTTAATTCATCATCAAAAATGGCGGTACCAATATTGTTTTGTTGAATGTATACTCGAACATCTTCTAATTTTCCTGAACCAATAAATGTTTTGGAATTAGGCATGTCCACTCGTTGTGTGAATCGTTTTTTTACTTCACCTCCAGCAGTATATGTTAAAAACTCCAATTCATCTAAATACTCTTTAGATTTCTCTTCGTTTTGAAGCCTGGTAATGATTCCAATAAGCACTACATTTTCGTGCTCAATTTGTTTCTTTTCTATCATAATTCAATTTCGATAATACAAAATTACATATAAGATTCTAATTTACTAATTTATACTATTTTTACTTTGAATCTTCTTAAATATAAAGTGATTTTTTTGTTCTAAGTAAATAATAAAAAATAAGCATAGTGTTGGCTATAGTTATTTTTTATTTTCAAGCGTAGGGCGAAAAGAAGCGCTTTTATTAGGAGTGTTTAAAGTGAAAGTAGTATTTTCATTCAAATTAATTAATAACATAAATGAATTCAATATATACCATAGCATTTTATAATCTTGAAAATTTATTCGACACTGAAAAAGATCCTAATACGCTTGATCGTGATTTTTTACCTTGGGGAAAGAAGTTTTGGACAGAAAAAAAATACAAAAAGAAGGTATATAAAATGGGGAAAGCAATATCAAGTATTGCTAAAAATAAAACAGGAAAACCACCTGTGTTGGTTGGAATAGCTGAAGTTGAAAACGCTGATGTAATTCAAGATTTGGTTGAAAGTGAACATTTAAAAAATGCTAATTATAATTTTGTGCATTATGACTCTCCAGATGAGCGAGGCATAGACGTGGCATTATTGATAAATGAAGATTTTTTTACGATTGAACGTTCCGAAACAGTTCCTGTAGCTATTTATGAATCAAATGGAGTCAAAGATTATACTCGTGATGCCTTATATGTAAAAGGGGATTTAAATGGAGAAGAGGTGCATGTAATGGTTTGTCATTGGCCTTCAAGAAGAGATGGTGCTGAGTTAACCAGTCATAAACGGGTACAGGCAGCTGAACAAATTACAAGTTTTATTGCACGACAACCTGATATAAACGAATTATCAAAAGTGATTATCATGGGAGATTTTAATGATAACCCTATAGATAAAAGCGTAAAAGAACATTTGGTAACTTCAAATATGTACAATCCATTTGAAAAATTAATGAATATTACTCGAGGTAGTTTGAGTTATTATTCAAAATGGTATTTGTTTGATCAGATTATTTTTTCGCACAATTTCTTTAAAATGGAAAAAGGGAAACATAGCTTTCAGAATGCTGATATTTTTGATGAGGAATTTTTGAAAGAATGGAAAGGTCGTAATGAAGGACTTCCTTTTAGAACATTTAGCGGTAAGCGTTATTTAGGTGGTTATAGTGATCATTTTCCGGTGTATATAAATTTAAAGAAGGGGTAACCCTCACCTCAATCCTCTCTCAGATGGAGAGGGAGCTATAGATGATAAAACTAAAAAGCCTTCACAAGTTATAAAACAGTGAAGGTTTTTATTTTAGGATATTAAACCAAATGAAGGGTTATCCAATAGCTTGTTTTAAATCGGCTAATAAATCATCGATATCTTCAATACCAACGCTTAATCTTATTAAAGAGTCCGTAATTCCAATTTTTAATCTTTCTGGCTCAGGAATAGAAGCGTGAGTCATGGTTGTTGGGTGGTTTGCCAAGCTTTCTACTCCTCCTAATGATTCAGCTAAAGTAAAAACTTTAGTGTTCTCTAAGAAGTTAAAAGCAGCTATTTGACTTTCATCTTTTAAACGAAAAGAAACCATTCCTCCAAAACCACTCATTTGTTTTTTAGCAACGTCATGATTTGGGTGACTCTCTAAGCCTGGATAGTATACGTCTTTTACCTTATCATGATTCAGTAAGTATTCAGCAACGGCTTTACCATTTTCACAATGTCGTTGCATTCTGATGTGTAAGGTTTTAATTCCTCTTAAGGCTAAAAAACTATCCATAGGTCCTGCAACAGCACCAGCAGCAAACTGAATAAAGTGTAATTCCTCAGCAAGTTTGGTATCTTTTACCATTAAAGCTCCCATAATCAAATCAGAATGGCCACCTAAATATTTTGTTGCAGAATGCATTACGATATCCGCTCCTAAATCTAATGGTTGTTGTAAATATGGTGTAGCAAAAGTATTATCAACAGCTACTAATATAGTTGCGTTTTTTGCCTTAGTTCCTTTTGTGATTGCTTCAATATCTGCAATTTTCATTAATGGGTTAGTAGGTGTTTCTAGCCAGATTAATTTAGTGTTTTCCGAAATGGCATTGGTTACATTCTCAGGAGAGTTCATATTTACAAACTTAAAGTTAAGTCCGTATTTTTGAAACATTTTAGTAAACATCCTGTATGTTCCTCCGTATAAATCGTCACCAGCAATAACTTCGTCACCCGGATTTAACATTCTCAATACACAATCGATAGCAGACAGTCCTGAAGAAAAGGCAAAACCATGAGTTCCGTTTTCAATTGAAGCTAAACTATTTTCTAAAGCTGTTCTTGTTGGGTTAGCAGCTCTTGAATATTCATATCCTTTATGTACTCCAGGGCTAGATTGTGCAAAAGTTGATGTTTGAAATATAGGGGGCATTACTGCTCCAGTAGTTGGTTCATGTTCCTGACCGCCGTGTATAGTCTTTGTGTTAAACTTCATAACTCAGATGTTTTTTCTTTTTTATGTGTTATAAAAGTAATATTTATTGAATTAAAACCCTTTTTAAATTTAAAATGCTTTTATTTTGTAATGAGTTATACCTACTGAAAATGAAAAAATTATATTACTTATCAACTTGTGATACGTGTAAACGAATTATGTCAGAATGGGATTTACCATCGGATGTTACTTTACAAGATATTAAAGCAGATGCAATAACCAGTACTCAATTGGAAGAAATGCACCAGTTATCAGGAAGCTATGAAGCATTGTTTAGTAAGCGAGCTAAGCTTTATAAAGAGAAAGATTTAAAGAATGCTAATTTAACAGAAACAGATTTTAAGATATATATATTAGAGCATTATACATTTTTAAAACGACCAGTATTGTTATATAATGATACTATATTTATTGGAAATTCTAAGAAAACAATCGCGTTAGCAAAAGAATATATTCATGCTAAGTAGAAAAAGTTTTGCTTTTATAGCTGCGTTTTTAGTACAGGTTTTTTATGGAATTACTTTCACGTTTGCAAATGATGTAATTGATGGCGGGTATATAAAGCCGTATGGGTTTATTTTGTTGCGATTGTTCGGGGCTACACTATTATTTTGGTTGTTTAGTTTTTTGGGGCCAAAAGAAAAAGTTTCTGGAAAAGATTTTTTGGTTTTTGTTGCAGCTGCTTTTTTTGGAGTAACCTTAAACATGTTAACCTTTTTTAAAGGCTTATCATATACAACACCAATTAATGCTTCTGTGATTATGGTTGTTGTGCCCATACTGGTTTTATTGATGTCATCGTTTATTTTAAAAGAGAAAATCACTTCATTAAAAGTTGTTGGAATAATTTTAGGATTATCTGGAGCATTGGTGTTAACATTGTATGGCAAGTCTACGGCCGCAAGTGACAATATACTGTTAGGGAACTTTTTAGTATTTATCAATGCGGTGTCATTTAGTATTTATTTTGTTATTATCAAGCAGCTGACGAGTAAATATCATCCGTTTACCTTTATAAAATGGTTGTTTTTATTTGGGTTAATTATGGTAACTCCTTTTGGATTTAATGAGTTAAGCGAAGTGCAATGGAGTACATTTGAACCATACACATATTTTTCTGTTGGCTTTGTTGTTGTTGCAGCAACTTTTGGAACCTATTTATTAAACCCATTGGCTTTGCGTGAATTAAAAGCGTCAACAGTAAGCTCATTTTTATACTTACAACCAGTTATTGCAGGGGTATTTGCAATAATGATGGGGAGTGATTCTTTGAGTGCAACAAAAATAATTGCGGCAATATTAATTTTTATTGGTGTATATTTAGTGAGTAAACAAAATAAATCGGTAAAGGCTGTTTAATGAAATATTCTACTAGAATTTTTAACTATATCGATGAGATACCAGAGTTAGTCTGGGATAGCTTATCAGAGGCAAACAATGTATATTTTACAAAGCCTTACTTAAAAGCTTTTGAGGTACATAATGCCCATAAAATACAGTTTTTTTATTTAGTGGTTTATAATGGAAACGAACCAATTTCTATAGCTACAATTCAAGTATTAGAATTTGACTTTGTCCAAGCTGACTTTACGTCAAACTCTAACAAGTTTGTTCAAAATGTAAGTGATAAATTAAGCTGTTTGCTTAAACGCGATTATGTGAAAATAATGATTTGTGGTAGTGCTTTTTTAAGTGGTGAGCACGGAATTTATATTAAACCTAACGAAGATAAAAAACTTGTTTTAGAGCAATTAATTAAAGGTATTCAGG
>Ga0209396_1005977_pt1 | contig 11325 bp, 8 predicted proteins | sample GOMGulsemesocosm_6_FD_184638 | JGI IMG/M metagenome (GOLD analysis project Ga0209396, IMG submission 184638) | Methane-oxidizing microbial communities from mesocosms in the Gulf of Mexico - GOM8C Gulf of Mexico (SPAdes) (version 2) | ecosystem: Environmental > Aquatic > Marine > Cold seeps... | reverse complement strand
TTGGTGTGAACGGCTGGTTTGGTGCAGGGTTAATCATTGCCGGTATGCTTTACTCAGAACTAGGTGGTAGAAGAAAAATTAAAATACAGCCATTAGATCAAATGGCGGCACCTCTCGATAAATAGTCAAGGCGCTATCAATAAAGCGAGTGTCCGAGTTAAGTTTCTGTAAGTGACTCGGTGACTATTATTTTGAAAGTATTTTAAATATGATTCGAATTTAGGATTTATTAGCAAGCATTAAACTTGTTTTGAGTGGTTAACATGTTTATTACTAAAGCACGTTAGCGTTAATTACATTTTGATTATTTAGTGCATTCATAATAAGCTTCTCAGCCATATATTATATGGCTTGAAGTCCGATAGGATTTTTTAGTGTAGAGCAGGAGTTTTTATTCAAACATGCCATTTCCCCCATTTCTTCTGTTTATTTAGCTAGGCATCGGCTTTAAGGTATCGCCAAATATCTTTGCTATCTAACGGTAAACAAAATAATTTAAGAGTACATAGTTTGATTAAACAACGTAATGTGATGGCTATTTGTTTAGCTTTTCTGCTGACATCATGCACTTATTTGAAATACTCAGCTATTCAAGCTGAGTACAAAAACCTGCAAAATGCAGACCCTAGCCAAGTTAACTATAAACATATGCTTGATAAGGAGACTTTCTTTATCTTGGGTAAATCACTAAGTCAATCAAGCCAATACTCAAATGTGTCTATGGCAATTACCGCCTACTCAAGTAAATTCAAACGCCATGAACGAGTAGACACTATGTTTTTTAAAGGAACAGGAACACATTATGGCTTAAACCTTCCTGGAGGAACTTATACGCTACTTATTTACGCCGATTTAAATAACGATAATCAATTTTCAAACACTGAGGTAGTAGGTAAGAAAGAGCTTATGTTAGATTCGTCAACGTTGCATGAAAAAAGGGTGAGGCATGTTGATGTAAATATTAACGAAAGCTCAAAAATTTCCTGGGCTGAGACTATTTCAAAGCCTGAAAGTATAGCGCTTGAACAGTCGCTATACTTTCCCAGCGGAAGTATTCGCAGTCTTGATGACCCGTTGTTTGATGAAAATATTGCAACGATGGGTATGTACGATCCTGCTTCATTTTTAAAGTTTGCTCCCACTGCGTTTTACGCATTAGAAGAAGACAAGGCACATAAGATTCCGGTTATCTTTGTCCACGGAATTGGTGGTAGTTCGAGATCGTTTAAAACGATTATTGATCATATGGATAAAAATCGTTATCAGGCCTGGTTTTTCTACTATCCTTCTGGTGGCGATCTAGATCAGTTAGCTGAGCTTTTTTATGATATTTTCCTATCAGGCTCAGTCGTTTTGCGAGGGAAAATGCCAATGATAGTAGTCGCTCATAGTATGGGCGGACTTATTGCTCGAGCAGCATTTAATAATTACCAAGGAAAGGAAAAGGAAAATAAAGTTGACTTATTTGTTAGTATAGCCAGTCCATTTGGTGGTCATCCATCTGCAGCTTCAGGCGAAAAGCATGGCTTAATCGTTCTACCATCATGGCAGGACTTAAATCCCGCTAACCCATTTATAAATGAACTTTATAGAAAACCCCTACCGAGCTTTGTTAATCACCAACTGTTTTATGCTTATAATAATTCTGACATGTTAAAACTAGGAGAAAATAGTGATGGTGTAGTGCCACTGTCAAGTCAATTGCATCCTGATGCACAAAGGCAGTCTCGGAATCAATTTGGCTTTAACCAAAGTCACGTCGATATTTTAAATCATGAAGAGATGATAGTTAACTTACTCGATCATATGGATGGTGTGAAAAACATCTTTCCAGACTCACACATGGAAATACTGATTGATGGGGGCTTTAAGGTAAAACTAACTGATGCATATAGTCCTTTCAGCCAACACTTAATTAGTTATGCTGGAAAATACCTTGTGTTGCTATGCAAAGGAATGATTAAGCCAATGAGCCCCCAACAGGAAAGACTGGTTCAAGCTTATCAAGGGAATATAGCAGCAAGTCATGCTGTGTATAGCGAGTTTATACAGTTTATGAAAGAGTATCCTGAGCTGGTTAATAGCTTTTTAGAAGAGCAATAGCAAAAGGACAGTCTTCCTGATGGTTATGATAACTACTTGATGTTTATTGTCTATAAGCTATCCCATTGCTGCTTTACACCGATAAGATGAACAAGACCAAAGGTTAGACAAATAGCTGAACTCCAAAGCCAAAATTCGCTACTGTTACCAAGCGCTGTTTTTACAGAGGTCACAGCTATAAACAACCCACCGATACCACGCAGTAAATAAATGGCAGTTACTGCTATAAGAACTAATCGTGTAAATGGCAGTTTTATTATTAACCCGGCAGCCGAATAAGCATAAAGCGACCAAGTAGCTAAAACAATCGCAATACCTGAAGTGATAATGGTTGGTTGTAAACTACCTTGCTCGGCTAGCTTTGCCATATGCTCTCCTGCGCCAAAAAATCGATACCAAGATGCACCCCAGACTATGCAACCTAGATGTAATAGAGAGGCAAGGGCACTTAATGTACCGGCAGTAATTAAATAACTATTCACTACGTTTCCTTATTTAGCGATTATAAATTTTGAATAATCGGTGTTAATGTTGGCGCCAATTTGCGTTAATAAGTTCATTAAGCCTAAGTGAGCGCGGTCAAAGCAGGGCTGTTCACTATACATACCAGATAGAAACTTTACCGCGCCACCACTGACATTATCGGGTTTTCCTGGGCAAGGTGTTTTAGTGGCAAAGTCGAACGTTTTGCTCACATAGGCTTGGCCTAGCCATTGTCCATAACATCGTAAGTCAGGTAATATTTTCGATTCAAAGGTGCTCAAGTCTACAGTGCGGTCAATAAACTTTAGGGCTTGGTAACTGGTAAATAGTGCTTGGATATTTTTGTTAAAAATATAGCTATCAACAATTTTTGGCATCATGGCGGCGAAACTAGCAATAAAATCATCACTTAAACGTCGAACGCAGCCAAAGTCTAAAACGGCTAGTTGTTCATCAGTTAATACTAAGTAGTTACCCGGATGAGGGTCTGCATGTATTTTTTTCAAGGTTAAGGCGCTATACCAGAAAAAATCAAATAGCTTTTGCCCTAACGCATTTTTCTGTCGTTGACTTGGCTGTTTTTCTAGCCATTTATCTATGTGTTGCCCAGTTAACATTTCCATTGTCAAAACTCTCGCTGATGATAACGAGTGTTTAACCTTTGGAATAACAATGCCGTTTAATTTCATCCGTTGCATAAACCAATCTAGGTTACTGGCTTCAACCTCATAGTTAATCTCTTCCGATAGTCTATTTTTCATTTCGGCCAATACCAATTTGATCACTTGTTGTTTTGGCATACTTGTTGTGGTTTTAGCTAATAACCAAAACAGTTTTTCTAGCATTTTTAGGTCGCTGTCTATGGTTGCGCCTATGCCTGGATATTGAACCTTTACCGCTAACTTTTCGTCGTCAAACGACAAGGCTCTATGAACCTGACCTATGCTTGCCGCAGAAAAGGCGTTGCTATCAAACTCTTTAAACAGTTCTTTGGGCGTGCTACCTAGCTCTTGAACCATTTGTTTTCTCACTAGGGCTCTATTAATAGGAGGTACTTCATGACAAGCCGATTTTAATTTGTTGCGAATGTTTTCTGGCAGAATGTCGGTTTCCATACTTAATAGCTGAGATAACTTAATTGCTGTACCTCTAAGCTGACTTAATACCGTAAAAATGAGCTCTCCTATTTGTGCTTCATGTTGTTGCTGAGACTGCACATTATTTTTAGCTGAAAAGGTTTTTCGTACTTTATAGCCTGCATGTTTAAAGCCGATTTTTGCCGCCGCTGCGCTGGTAATAGCACTACGTGATAACTTTGAGGTAGGTACTTTTTTTGACGTTAACATAAGTTAAACCACTACTGTTTGGTTAAGGTGTTTTTTGTGCATCATTAACAGGCTTATTACCGGAGGAAAAATGAGCCAGAAGCCTGAAGCAGGCATGATGCTAACGCCAATAAAAGTTAACATTAAAAGATTGAGCGAGATAGAAAGTGGTACTACGTTATTTAGTGCGCCAAAATGTTTGATTAATAACCCAACAATGAAGAGTACTTGTCCAAATAAGAAAAACCATACTGCAGCGGCTGAGCGGTCAGTAGTTAGGCTATTAATAATGCCGTTATCATACAGAGAGGCATAATCAGCGGCGAATATAATCATCGCAAATAGTGTGTGACCTGCTGATACCGCAATAATCCAATTACCTTGCCAATGTTTCATAATATCTTCCTTTATAAAGTGTGAAATTGAGTGAGCGCTGATTAATGTCTTACAAGCCAAATGATTTATTCATGACCAATTTATTTAAGAAACCACTGCCCATAAAACGGAACAGGTGCGCTTTTACAAAAAAGCTAATAAGGTCTGTTGCCTTAGATACAATGCCGCTTCTTAATATTTCTACGCCGAGGTCAAGGGACATATCTACCATTTGTGTGGTATTACTGAATTCTTCTGAGTCATCATTAACCCAATACAAAAGTACCGCTAATAAGTAATCATTCGCTAGTTTTGCCGTGGCATCGGTAAAAGGGGATTGGGCAATTTCGCCGGCTAACTCTGCCTCGTTAAGTAAGTTACGAATGAGGTCAACAAACTCTTCTCTTACGGGGGTAACGTCTTTAAATAAAATGCTTGGTGATTGCATTATCATGTTGATGCTATCGCAGACAAACTCTCGGTTGGGCAAGAAGTTATTTAAGTAGATATCGATGAGTAACTGCAGTTTTTCTTGTAATGAATACTCAGTTATATCCTCTTCAGCTAAAAATTGCTGAGCAGTTTCTGTGGCCATTAAGCCGTAATAGCCATAAATTAATTTATCTTTATTGGCAAAATATTTATAAATAGTGGCATCACCAATACCTGCTTCTCTGGCAATTTGTTTCATAGTGGTTGTTTCAAAGCCGTATTCACTGAATAGCTCTACAGCTGTTTTGATGATTTTTAGTCTGATCTCTGCTTGCTGTTGCTTAGATAATCTAGCCATTGTGTACGCTCTATTGTTTAAGTGCCTTGATATTGTATTTATATGATAGATCGTATCTTTAATTATTCCAAGTGTTGTTTGAGTTTTATTTGGTTAATTATTTATAGGGCTTCAGTTTGCCCCTATTTTATTGGGAAGAATCTATATTTTACAAACTCGATAGTTAATATTGTATCTGTAGCATCGCCTTGCTGTATTTGAACCAGTACAAATGGGTGATAATTCAATGAAATAGGGATTAGCCCTAAAATAATTTGTTTAAATAACAGGGGATTTGGGGGGGAGCGATAAATTATCGTAGAGGTGTACCATTACAGAGGAGGCCGCTTGGAAAGGAACTACATAATGTATGGTAAGAATTATTCAGTGCTATTGAAAATGAGCTAAGGATGTTTAGCGATTCAATGCTATACATCCTAGTTAATCTACACCTGTATCAATCTATTTTTTGCACTAGTCTAACGGTGAAAGTAAGCTGCCTAAAATATCATCGGTCAAACTGAGTTTATTATCACTCACTTCTTCAGATAATAATGCATTTGCGAGTTCAGCTTTGTTTTGCTGTATTTTCAGTATTTTTTCTTCTATTGAGTTTTCAATAATAAATTTGTAAACAAAAACAGGTTTGTCTTGGCCAATACGGTAAGCTCTGTCTGTAGCTTGGTTTTCTACAGCAGGGTTCCACCAAGGATCAAAATGAATAACTGTATCGGCGGCAGTTAAATTTAATCCCACACCACCTGCGCGTAAGCTGATTAAAAATACCGGTACTTCACCACTTTGAAACTTATCAACAACGGATTGTCTATCTTTGGTTGAGCCGGTTAATTTAACAAAATCAATACCTGCTGCAACTAACTCTTCCTCTATTAAAGCGAGCATGCTGGTAAATTGTGAAAAGATTAATATTTTACGGCCTTCATCAATTTGCTCTGGCAACGTTTCCATTAAATAATCAAGCTTGGCTGATTTATTTACTTTCTTAGCGCCTTTAAGTGAAAGTAACTTAGGGTGATTACATACTTGTCTTAGTTTTAATAAGGCATCTAACACTTCGATCTGACTGCGTTTTAAGCCTTTTTCAGCAATGATATCTTTTAAACGACTGTCCATAGCTAAACGTACAGATTCATACAGTTCAGCTTGTGCACCTTCAATGCGCAAGGTTTGAATAATGGTGGTTTTTGATGGTAGTTCAGTGGCTATTTTGTCTTTGGTTCTACGTAAAATAAACGGTTTAATACGCTGGTTTAATAACAGCTTACGTTCTTGCTCACCGTGCTTTTCTATCGGAGTTCTAAATAGCTTGGTAAATTGCCTTTGTCCGCCTAAAAAACCTGGTAGTAAGAAGTTAAATTGCGCCCAAAATTCGCCTAAATGATTTTCCATTGGCGTACCGGTTAAACACAATTTATGGTGTGCTTTAAGTGACATAAATGCTTGATATAATTTTGTTTTTGGATTTTTTATATAGTGTGCTTCATCAAGGATTATGTAATAAAATTTTTGCTGACTATAACTTTCTAAATCTTTAGTGATGAGAGCATAGCTGGTGATAATGAGATCAACCTTATTCTCAGCTTCAACACTTTGATTACTTGTCATATCTGGCGCTTTATCTAGGCAGCCGAAATGTTGGTGACGTTTACTACCATGCAGTACTTGATAAGAGAGTTGTGGGGTAAATTTTTCAATTTCATTTGCCCAGTTAAAAATAACACTGGTGGGTGCAACAATTAAAACTGGCTTGGTCAAGCGGCCTTGCTGCTTTTCAATTAATAAATGTGCCAAGGTTTGAATGGTTTTACCTAAACCCATGTCATCAGCCAAAATACCGTTTAATTGATACTCACGCAAAAATTGTAACCAGTTGAGTCCTTGTTGCTGATAGGTTCTTAAGGTAGCGTTTAAACCGGTAGGCAATGCTACCGTTGTTATTTCTTGAAAGTCTTTCAACTTATCAGCTAAAGCTCTTAGTCTACTTGCACCTGTAGCTATGAGTCCTTGGTCATCTAACATGGATAATGTTTGATGCCCTTGAAAACGAGATAGCTCCATGGTGCCGTCTTTATTTAACGCATTTGGCATAAAGAGTTCAATAAACTGCTTTAATATTGGTTTTACGCTTTGATAACGCAAGGCAACAAATTCACCTTTATCTAGGTCAACATAAATAGGTGAGTCAGGGGAAATAAGTTGCTCTTTTTCGCGATCTAACAGTGCTGATCGGGGTAATTGTTCAATAGCACCAAGCAAAATAGGAAACGCTGGCATTTTTCTGCCATCAACGGTTAAGTTTAACCCTAGAGAGAAAAAATCATGGTCATCAGTTTCAATCACTTCAGCATCAAATATGCTGTCGGTAGCGAGCGCTTTATAATAAAAAGCATCAGCAAAACTAATATGCCAGCCGAGATCTTTAAGTAATGGTAATTCTTGATCTAAAAATTGATGCCAAGCATAGCGCCCCTGTAACAGCATAGAATATTTAGGTGTTTTGTCACTAAGTGTTGCCCCCTTGTTTAAATACTCAGCGTTGATAAAAGCGTAACGTTTAGGGATCGGCTCAGGGGTAAACTTTAATGTAGTCAATTTATCGATAACCATTTGCTCAAAGGCTAAGTCGCGATAAATCTTTTCCTCACATGAGTTTTCACCAGAGTGTTCACTATCGTTATCACCATTACTCTCAATATCAATTACGGCATCAATCTCATTATCACTACCGATATCAGTAGGTGTTGAAGGGATAATGGTAATACTTTCATTGTGCGGATTAACTAAATTACCCTGATAGGAAAAGTTAACCTTCACATTACCTGTTTGTGGATTTTTTTCTAAGGGCGTAGAAAAGTGTAAATGCACATCCGGTTTAGTTAACGATTGTAAGAACTTTGTTTTGGGTTTAGGTAAACATTCCGCTGCATCACCTAACGATAGTGACAGTTTATTCATAACCCAGGGTAATTTATCTTCTTCAAAAATAGGTGAGTTGAGTAAGTCGGCTTCAAAATCACATTGAGTATTGGTATTAATTTTTCCGAAGCAATTTTTTTCTTCATCATAAAAACACAAAGGTTGTGCTTTTATGATGACAATACTGCTTGAAGGCTCATCAAAAATTAGTTTTAAGGTATGTAAATCGTTACCTAGTGCTATCCATTGCCATTGTGCTTCTAATGGCTTACTCAGGGTAATGGCTTGGTCTAAGTTGTAAGGGGCATGCCAAAAACAGCGATTTGTTTTGATGATCTGTTCAAATAAATCAAAATACTTAATGTTATCGCCAAACTGGTTGGTGCGCATAAGCTCGGTTAGTACTGCTACATCTTCGTTAGTTGCATAGGCACTATTAATTAACGAGCTGGTAGAATATTCATTACCAAGGGAGCTACTCCAGCCACCACTTTTTTTGCCGCGAGTCGACTTTATCATCAAATTGAAATAATCGTCTTCGTTATAGCTGTTGGGTTTTAAAAAGTACAATAACGATTTTTGTTGAGGATTTGGTTGATATCTACTGGGTTGAGCTTGAAAGTGACTAAGCCACCTATCAATGACTCTTTCTGGTGTAGCAATACTATTTTGGTCAAAATGTTCATGAATAAAACAGTGTGCCAAGGCTGCACCATGTTTACAGTCACGTCCAACATAACAATCACAATAACTGGCAATACCATCATGCTTAATATTTAACACTAACCGTGTTGCATAACTTGACTGATTAGATTGTTCACTAGCAACGACACCACGAATGATTTCATCATCAAGGGCGCAGGTTTGAATACCATCCGCTTGATAAATTCTTGCGCCTTTTTTCCACTCATTTTTGGTGAAGTGTCGTTCAAGTAATGCAGGGGTAAAAATGTTATTGGCCATAAGTTCTTAATTAGTAAGCAGTCAAAAAGGTTATTGAGGTTAGATAGTCACCTTCTTTCAACAGCATGATAAATATCAATTACCATAATGATAGCTAAGGATACCCCAAAGGAGGAGTGCTATTAGCAGTTATGGTATTATTTTAGTCAAATAATACCATAACTACTTGTTCTTCATACCGGTATTTGGTCGTTATTAGTCTATTCAGCTTGAGGGTTTACTCAGCTGACAATAGTCATTGTCAGCTTTGAGGTGTATTAATCGAAGATCTGCTTACTTTTATAGCAGCGCCATGGATAGCGTAATTAAAGTAGCTTGTTGAATAACCTTGCTTATCCAGCATTGAGGTTAGCTAAGACTCCTTTTAATTTATTCATATCAGAGTCAGTGGCAAGGCCAAACCTAAGGGCATTCTGTTCATCGCATAGTCGAACATAAACGCCACATCGACATAGTTGCTCGAATACATTTTTGGCATTTGCTAATTTTACCGTCTTAAATAATGTTGTGCCGGTTATGGTGCTGCAAAAGTATTGTTGTAGTAAATACTCGAGCTCGTTAGACAGGCGCTGTAAGTTTGTTTGCTGCTTATTTTGCCAATACTGATCTTGCAGCGCTTGAGTAGCAATAAACTGCGCTGGACCATTGACCTCCCATGGGCTAGATAGAGCATTTAATCGCTCCAACCAAACAGGTGCTGCACTAACAAAGCCCAGTCGAATTCCGGCTAAACCAAAGAACTTTCCTACTGAACGTAAGACAAAAAGCTGTTGATTAGTGGTTTGCGCAATTAAGGATTGGCTCGGAGAAATGACATCCATAAAGGCTTCATCAATGACTAACCAGCCGCCAAGTCTTTCAATACAAACAAGTAAATCACTTAACAATTCTTTGTTATATAATTTTCCTGATGGATTGTTGGGATTGATGACAATAACCACACACTGTGATGTCAATTGTTGTGGCTGGGGCAACTCATGATAATGGCAAATTTGGTAGCCATTTTCACGCCATGCTTTTTCATGCTCTTTATAACCCACCTCAGGTAACCAAACTTTGAGTTGATTAGCCAAATGTTGACTGCATAACAGCGGAAGCTTGCTGATAATACTTTGGCTGCCACTGGTTGCCATGATATTTTTACAACCATAGTATGTTGTGGCTGCGGTAATCAGTTCAGGGCTGTTTTGTGGTAGTTGTTGCCAAACGGCCATTGGGATCTTAGGAATGGGATAAGATAGCGGGCTAATTCCAGTTGATAAGTCTAGCCATTGTTCGCTGGGTATTTGATAGTATTTGGCAATGTTGTTTAATTGCCCGCCGTGGATTAATGCCATGATAATAATTCTAACCCGAGGGTAAATGCTGTGTAGCTGAGTATAAAAATAAGCAATGCATTACTGACTAGGGTTAAACTGGGCTCAATGTCTTTGCTGGTTACTTCGATACCAGCGCCTAAAGTCACCGAGGTTATTGTTTTACCATGATAACTTGCACTTCCACCTAAGCTTATACCAAGTACACTGGCACCTGCAGCCATAACCCATCCGCCATTGAGGCTCTTGTATTGTTGTCCTTGTTGGCGAGCATTACGTAGTGCGGGTAGTAATTTTCCCTGACAGGCATAAAGCACACTGGTTATTTTAGCTGTCGGCCAACCCAGTAAATCATCCATTCGTGCCGCAAACCAACCAAAACAAATAAAACGCGGGTTTTTATAACCCCACATTGCATCTAAAGTATTAGCTAAACGGTGTAATATCGCCAAAGGTGCTCCGCCGATAACAAACCACACGACGCTTGCAATAACGGCATCGTGGCCATTTTCTAACATCGATTCGGTAGTGGCGCGGGCAATTTGTTGTTCGGTTAGCTCACTGGTATTTCGACTGACTATGTAAGAGCAATAATGGCGCGCTAAGCTAATATCACCAGCGGCAAGCGGCGTTAGAATTTGCCGAGCATGTTTAAGTAAGCTGTTATGGCCAATGGCAGCACATAAAATCAGGCAATCTACTAACCAAAAAAACCAACTTTCCTGATGTAGGAAATAATATAATAAGGGCAAGGGGATTGTTAAAATAAACCAACATAACATGCCGCTTATCCGCGCTATTATTTGCGATGACTGCTGCTCATGAGTATTGAAATGGTTACTCTTAGGATTGGCACGATTAAAGCTTTGTTCAAGTTTGTTGGCGAGCATGCCAAAGCCAACAAGCGGATGGTAGCGCTTAGGCTCACCCAATATATAATCGAGCAAACAAGCAACAATTAAGATTAATGCGCTAGTCATAACTAACAACTGGCTTGGCTATTGGTTCAATCATTTCAAACTGGCCTAAGTGATGATGATAGTCAATGACAAAG
>Ga0209396_1005974_pt1 | contig 11328 bp, 10 predicted proteins | sample GOMGulsemesocosm_6_FD_184638 | JGI IMG/M metagenome (GOLD analysis project Ga0209396, IMG submission 184638) | Methane-oxidizing microbial communities from mesocosms in the Gulf of Mexico - GOM8C Gulf of Mexico (SPAdes) (version 2) | ecosystem: Environmental > Aquatic > Marine > Cold seeps... | reverse complement strand
TAGGGATATATCCAAACGAGTCGGTAACGCGTTTGGATAGGTGGGCTGATTATCTGCCTTTTTCGCTATAAGCGCAAAGTATAGTGAACAATTAATACCCAAGCTACTTCAAAATGTACAATCAGAAAACCGAAAGGAGAGGATATTCAAGGCATTAAGTCGAAGATTTAGTTATTCTAAATCAAGGCTTAATAATGCCGAAGATACCTTCTTTCGGTTTGCCCTACGGGAGGCTAGCTGGAATAACAGTACAGCGTTACAATATTTGAAAAGGGAATCGCCATTATCTGTATATTGTGTCTTGTACTGATATCCCTGCTAGTCTCTGATATAGCATTTTGAAGTCGTTTGGGTATACCCGTTAAGCCGTGAGTAATTCGTTAATACGTGCATCGGCGTTACTTAAAACATCATCTGCCGAGTTCATTGCTACGCCTTCTGCAAAGATAAATTCAACTTCTTGTACACCGACAAATTTAAGTACTTGTTCTAACCACGGTGCTTGAGTATCTGCTGGTGTGTTGGCATACATTCCACCACGTGTAGCAATCACATAGGTTTTTGGCATTTCCAGTAATGGTTTTGGTCCCTCTGCTGTGTAGGAAAATGTTTTTCCTGCACGAGCGATGTGGTCAATCCAAGCTTTCAGGGTTGACGGTACACCAAAGTTATACATAGGAACGGCGATAATTAAGATATCACTGTTACTTACTTCATCAATTAATTGGTCTGATACTGCTGCAGCTGCTTGTTGTTCTATTGTTCGCTCTGCTTCGGGTGTGTGAAACGCACTAAAAATAGCATCGGTTAAGTGGGGCACTTGCGATACATTGAGATCTCTATACGTGACTTGTTGCTCTTGAGTATTATTTACATCTAATTTTTCGATTAGTTTTGTTGCAATTTTTGATGATGTTGAGTTGTTGCCTTGTAGGCTGCTGTCTATGTGTAATATTTTCATTTTTCGATTCCTCGTTTATGTTGTAGAGTAAGCTTACGGGAATTTAAAAATTAATTAACCAGGCAAATACAATCTATATCATCGAAATTTTAGATGAATTAAAACAGCTATTTTATATACGTGTTAAGGATCATGATGAAAGAGCCTACGGTGAGTTTAGAACAATGGTATATCTTTAAAGTCGTAGTCGAGCAGGGTAGCTTTCAGGGGGCAGCTGATTACTTAATTAAAAGCCAAAGTTCGATTAGCTATGCGATTCAGAAGCTGCAAGATAATCTGGGTGTGCGTTTGTTTGCACAACAAGGTCGCCGTGCGGTTGTCACCGAAATGGGTAAGAAGATGTTGGCTCAAGCGGATGAGTTATTAATGCAAGCGACAAGTATCGAGCAACTGGCTGAAGAATATAGCGCAGGTTGGGAGCCGTTGTTAAAAGTGATGACAACACAACTATTTCCGCCGCAATTGTTAACTGATACTTTATCCTTATTTTCTCAGCAATGCGTGGTGACCAGTATTGATTTTCAGCAAGGTACGTTATCAGGGGTGACGGACGCCGCAACTTATGGCACAGCAGACCTGATTATTACTAGTCAAATTCCCACCGGATTTACGGGAGAGAAATTGTGTCCAGCACAATTATCGCGTTTTGTTCATCAACAGCATCCGTTAGCCTTGTTAAATCGACCATTAACGCTTGCAGAATTAAAATCCCATGCCCAAATTGTGATGAGTGATTCGAGTACGTATCGTAGTGTTGATGCAGGGTGGCTAGGCTCGCAGCAGCGTTGGACTGTGAATAATTTTCATGAGTCGCTTAGCTTGGTTAAACAGGGGGTTGGGCATGCGACTTTACCTATTAGTCGCATCCAAAATGAATTAGCGGATGGTGAGCTGGTGGAACTCATCATTGAAGATCATGTGCGCCTTGATTTGTCGTTATACTTGGTATACGCAAATAAAAAAACCTTAGGCCCTGCTGGCTTGCTGTTTGCAAAACTATTAAAACGACAAGCCAAACAATACGTCATCGATGGTTAAATCATGCTAGATTTCGGTACAAGCTACTGGCGATCACCCACATAATACAGCCGACAGTGATGTCGATAACACGCTGTATTTTTGGTTGGTTGAGCCAGTTAGAAAACTTAGCTGCGCTAAAGGCGAGGCCATAAAACCATAAGATTGAGGCTAAGATCGTACCGGTTGCAAAAGCCAATCTATTATCACCACTAAATTGATTACCGACACTTCCTAACACAACCACAGTATCTAAATACACATGCGGGTTAAGTAAAGTGACAGCTAGCGTTGCCATTACCACCATTTTACGGGATTTATGTTTGTGATCTAACTCAGTTTTCCCGTATTTATACTGCCATGCATTGCGAAATGACATTGCGCCATAAGTCGATAAAAATGCAATGCCGCCCCAAGTGATTATTTGTAGTAAGTCGGGATTTAATGCCAATAAACTGCCCGCACCAAACACACCTGCACTGATTAGCAAGCCATCACACAGAATGCAGATAGTGGCGGTTAAAAAGTGATGGTTACGTTTGATCCCCTGATTTAAAATATACGCATTTTGCGCGCCGATAGGGATGATCATACTACCGCCAAGCAGTAGCCCTTGAATTGTTGCTGTTAGCATAATGAACCTCTAGAAAATAGGCTGTAGAGATTACAAAAAGTAAGGTGATAAGTATAATTAATAATTGTTATACTTGATAAGTCTTACTTATATTTGTGTTTGAATGATTAATATTGAAATTATAAAGCGGGAGAAATACGCAGTGGATTATAAATTATTATATGCTTTACAAGTGGTGATAGAGCAGCAAAGTTTTGAACGAGCGGCCAATGTTTTGTGTATTTCACAGCCCGCAGTATCACAGCGTATCAAGTCGTTAGAAGAGTATGTTGCCCAGCCCGTGTTGATCCGTAGCCAACCTATTGTCGCGACAGGTATTGGCCAGCGCTTGTTAAAACATTACAAACAAGTGCAGCACCTAGAAGCTGAATTATTACCGAGTATCAGTGCGGCATCGACTGATAAGGCTGTGGTGATGGCCATTGCAGTGAATGCTGACAGTTTAGCGACCTGGTTTATTCCTGCATTGGCACCGTTGTTAAAGCAATATCCGATTGAACTGAATTTACACATTATGGATGAGGTTAGAACCCTCGAAAAAGTGAAAGCGGGAGAGGCGTTTGGTGCATTGAGTTTACAAAAGAAGCCATTGCCGGGTTGTGAATCAACGTTATTGGGTGAGCTGAACTATGCCTTAGTGGCAACGCCAGCGTTTGTGCAACAGTATTTACCAGAAGGTATAACTCAGAAAGCCCTGCTTAAAGCACCAGCGGTGTCATTTGATCATAAAGACGACATGCACATTAAGTTTATTCAACAACATTTTAGTTTGGCTGGTGGCAGTTACCCTTGTCATATTGTACGCTCGTCAGAAGCTTTTGTCGCAATGGCTAATGCAGGTGTGGCGTATTGTTTGATCCCTGAGTTACAAATCAAAGATGAACTCGCATCGGGTCAATTAGTAAAGTTGACCGATATACAACTCACCATTCCTTTGTATTGGCATCGTTGGATATTGTTAAAAGGTTTGTATAAGCAAGTATCAGAACAGATCATGATTGCAGGAAAGCGTGAAATACCCTGTTGATTGGCTATGTAGAACCACATAGCCAATCAAATACTGTCGGCGTCTATAACTAGCAGCCAGGGCCACAGTCCATACAATGTTTAATCATATCTGGGCCTAAATGTAGTTTAGCATTGAGGTCTCGTAGTGCTGTTCTTACACCCTCTTCAATAACGGGGTGATAGAATGGCATGTCTAGCATTTCTGATACGGTCATCTTTTGTTGATGTGCCCACGCTAATAAATGCGCTAAATGTTCGGCGTCGGGGCCAATCATTTCAGCCCCTAAGAAAAGACCTGTGCCGTGTTCTGCATATACATGTAACAAACCTTTATTACGTAGCATTACACGTGATCGGCCTTGGTTTTCAAATGATACGGTCCCCGTTTCAAAACAACCACAGTTACCCAGTCGTTCGATGATTTGTTTATATGTTTCACCTACCATAGCAATCTGCGGGTCTGTAAATACAGCTGATATAACGGATCTACGTAAGCCCGCTCTGATTTGTGGGAAACGTCCCGCGTTATCACCGGCAATACGTGCTTGGTCGGCTGCTTCGTGTAATAGTGGTATTTGGTTACTGGCATCACCCGAAATAAAGATACTTTCTACGGATGTTTGCATGGTGTAATAATCTGCCGTTGGTACCCCGCGTTCATCCAGTTCAAGGGTGGTATTTTGTAGGCCAATTTTATCCACATTTGGACGACGTCCAGTGGCTGCTAGAACGTATTCAACATTAACCGTTTGTAGTGCTTGCTGATGATCTAAATACTTAATTTCAACATGGTCACCTTGACGTTTCATGCTTTCAACTTTTACATCGGCATCGAGGTAGAATTCCTCATTAAATGATTTATTCGCATATGCCATGACTGCTGGATCTGTTAATGGACCCACTTGGCCACCAAGACCAAACATGATTACTTCAACACCAAGGCGCTTTAACGACTGACCTAGTTCCAGACCTATCACTCCAGGCCCAAACACCGCGATTGATTTTGGTAAATCATCCCATTCAAAGACATCATCGTTGATAACAAGGCGGTCGCCTAATTCGTTCCATATAGCTGGATAAGCAGGACGTGAACCCGTTGCAATCACAATACGTTTAGCGTTTATTTGCGTATGGTCATCAACAAGTAATGTAGTATTATTTAAGAATTTTGCATAACCAGACACTTTATCTTGAGCTGGGATTTCATCAACACCTTCGACGACAAAGCCAACAAAACGGTCTCGCTCACTTTTAACTCGCGCCATAACTTCTACACCGTTAATGACGGTTTCGCCTTGTGGGTGAATACCAAAGCCTGGTGCTTTTTGAATGTGATGTACACTTTCAGCTGCAGCAATCAGTAGTTTCGATGGCATACAACCAACACGCGCACAAGTTGTTCCATAAGGCCCACCTTCGATAATCACGACATTATCTGAATGTGCCTTTGCTGCACGGTATGCGCCTAGTCCTGCTGTGCCACCGCCAATTACTGCTACATCTACATTTATCATATTCATAATTTAGCCTTAAAAAATGTTATGGCGAAAACGGAGTTTGTTTGTCGCACTTATTTTATATTCAAATTTGGGGGGACGAAGTGTCTGCCTCGTCTTGATGTAGCTATTATGCAAAAAAACAATGTATAGTTACAATCGATTGATTGTTTTGATTTGATAGTTTAAGGCTATCAACATGGGTGTTAGCATTGGGATGATTGAAAAAACCGTAATGGACGTTGTTTCCTGCTGTGTGATGTTGAGCATTGCCAAAATACTACCGTCGTTTTAGCTATAGCTAAGGTATGAAATAACGTATTTATGATAGGTGTTTTTTTATTGATAAAACAATCAGTTATTTTAATTTTAATGGTTATTGACGGAACTCTTCCTTATCCATATATAAAAATCGCATTTAAATTGCGTATTATTCAATCGCTTGCCCAAATTTTATTGCGCCAGAACAAGTAAATGTGATCTTAATCACTATGTTACGTAAACATTAATTCAATATTATATATATGTAGGTATCATTTATTGCCGTGGTTATAGTCTTTACTCTATTGCTATATATTTTGGTACTTTATTTACGTGTTCAGGGATTATTATGAAATTTTCAGATGTATCGTTTAAGCATAAAATACTTATGTTGTTGGCTTTGCCTATGTTGGGTTTTTTGTGGTTGAGTTTTTCTTCTATCTCCCAAAGTATTGAAACTCGTAAAGAGATGTCTACGTTAACAGAATTAACGCACCTATCTGTGGAGTACAGCGAATTAGTGCATGAATTACAAAAAGAACGGGGTATGACAGCAGGCTTTATTGGTTCTAACGGCAGCAAGTTTAGCGTTAAATTACGTAAACAACGTGCAGATACGGACGCGAAGCAAGCTAAAATGATGCGTTTTTGGCAACAAAATGAATTTTCAGATAACCAAATCCAGCAACTCCACATGAGAATTACACAAGATTTATCTATGCTTACTGGTATTCGTAACAAAGTTGATGCACAAAATATTGAGTTAGCATCGGCGTTACGTTATTACACACAATTGAATGCCAAGTTGTTAAGTGTCTCTGGTTTAATCGTAGATATAAGTAGTGATGCTAGTATCACCGCAGAAACAATTGCTTACTATAATTTTTTACAAGGTAAAGAGCGTGCTGGAATAGAACGTGCGGTGTTAAGCAATGTGTTTTCTAAAGATCATTTTGCGACAGATAATTTTATTAAATTTATTTCATTAGTGGTTGAGCAAGAAACCTATTTTTCAAATTTTAAAACATTTGCAACAAGCAGTAATAACAATTTTTTTGCTCAGCAGTTAAATAGCCCTGCAGTGAAAGAAGTCATGAAGCTAAGACATATCGCCGAGACTAATTCGACGGAGTTTAATGTTGATGCCGAATATTGGTTTAGCCAAGCCAGTGCGCGTATTGGCCAATTGAAACTGATCGAAGACGATCTTGAACGCTCGTTATTAACACTCGCTGATAATCATCGTAATAGTGCAGTTACAGTTTTGATGATGAACGTCGTGTTTAGTGTGCTGATTATAGTTATTGTTGTTGTGATTAGCTTTATTACTATTCGAGATTTAATGTCGAGAGTAAATGAGTTAATGGATGTGATGACCGAAGTGCGTGACAATAATGATTTAACTGTTCAAACTAAACTGGCGGGTGAGAGTGAGTTAGGACAAATAGCTTCAGCACTGAATCTTACGTTATCTCAATTTGCGGGTGCGATGGATAACATTTCAACATCAAGTATTACGCTTGCATCTGCGGCAGAAGAAACAGCGCAAACGTGTGACTACAGTTCAAAGTCGCTAGCTGAGCAGCAAGATGGGATTAGCTTGATTGCTACCGCGATTGAAGAGTTGTCTGCAACGGTAAAAGAAGTGGCGCAGAATACGCAGTTGACAGCGGATTCTGCGAAAGAAGTGGATACGCAAGCGGTAAGCGGTTTTGAGATCGTACAACAATCATCATTGTCTATTGAAGGTTTAGCCTGTGAGATTGATAGCTTAGCACAGCGTATTACTAACCTGCATACGAGCAGTAATAACATTACTAATATGGTCGATGTGATCAAATCGGTTGCAGACCAAACTAATTTATTAGCGTTAAATGCGGCGATTGAAGCGGCGCGAGCAGGGGAACAAGGACGTGGTTTTGCTGTCGTAGCTGATGAAGTGAGAACATTAGCCAAGCGTACCCAAGAGTCAACCGCAGAGATTGAAAGTTTTATTAGTGCGTTACAAGCGGATGCTGATGCTGCGTTTAATGTGATTGAAGTAAGCCAAACAAAAGCGTCTGAAGCAGTTAGTAATTCGCAAGACGTGGCTAAAACATTACAGGATATAACAGCATCTGTTAACCAGATATTCTCAATGACTGAGCAGATTGCAACAGCGATTGAAGAACAATCAGTGGTTACTCAAGATGTGGCTAAAAATATTGTTGATGTAAAACAAAAATCGATGGAATCAGCAACTGGTTCTGCGCAAATAGCAATGACAGCAAAAGAGCAAGCTCAGTTAGCCACGTCATTACAGGATATTGCTAAAGTATTTAAAATATAAAAGGGGAAAATATGAAAGTCATAAACAAAATAAAAGTAATTGGATTAGCATTAATAGCTCTGGTTATTAGTGGCTGTGCATCTGTACAATTGAACTCTCAACAGCAAGCGCTTATTGATGACAGTACAACACTTTATACGCAAGTGGGTATGTGGACTGAAAAAGGCAATGTGATCTCGACAAACTATAAAAGAGGTGAGCATATTCCGGTTAACTCACAAGTTGTTGTCACGGATGTTAACGCATCGACAATTACGTTCAGCTATGCGGGTAGCTCGATTACACTAAAAAATATTGAGAAGTTTACTAAGGTCGATGTGGTTACATTGATGACTCGTACATTTAGTGCTGAACCTGTTAATTTAACGGAGTTTAATGCATTAGAAAAAACGGCTATTCAGAAAGGTGATGTAGTTCTTGGTATGAGTAAACATGCCGTTATCACGAGTCGTGGTTTCCCGCCTGCACATAAAACTGAGAGTTTAAAATTAGATAGCTGGAGATACTGGCAAAACCGATTCGGTACGATTGTTTATAAATTTGAGCAAGGTAAAGTATCGAAAATCATAGATTAATTGATGAATAGGCAGCTAAGCTGAAACAATAAAAGGAAGCATAGTGCTTCCTTTTTTATTGCTAACTGGTAACTACATGTGAGATTCGTTGCCCGATAATGTAGTTGTAGTTGTAATTAAGCGAAGTGCTTATCTAATTCTTCGCTACCTCCTATGTGCTTACCACCAATGTAGATTTGTGGGACTGTGCTGCGACCTGTTACTGCACGTAGGCTTACTGTTGTTGCATCTTTACCTAGTACGACTTCTTCGTAGTTTAGACCTTGGTCAATTAAAGTTTGTTTTGCTTTTGCGCAGAAGGGACAACCTGGTTTAGTAAATACGGTAATCGATTCTTGTACTTTATATTCCGGCGCAACATAATCTAGCATAGTGTCTGCATCAGAAACTTTAAATGGGTCGCCTGGTTCGTCAGCTTCGATAAACATTTTTTCTACCACGCCGTTTTTAACCAGCATGCTGTAACGCCATGAGCGTTTGCCAAAACCGATGTCAGATTTGTTAACTAACATGCCCATGCCTTCAGAGAATTCACCGTTACCATCTGGAATGAAAGTGATGTTTTCTGCTTCTTGATTATCTTTCCATGCGTTCATTACAAAGGTATCGTTTACTGATACACATAGAATTTCATCCACGCCATGTGCTGAAAATACGTTAGCTAATTCGTTGTAGCGTGGTAAATGGCTTGATGAACAAGTTGGTGTGAATGCGCCTGGCAGACTGAATACAATCACCGTTTTGTTGGAAAATAGTTCTTCTGTTGTACGGTTAACCCATGCATCACCTTGACGGATTGGGAATGTCACTTGTGGAACCGCTTGGCCTTCTTTTGATACTAATGTAGTCATAATATATTCCTTAACGTAGCTATTAATTAAGCTAACATGCTTGTCTGATATAAAGTAAAATGTGGTTAAGACGTTGTGTCTGTGTCGTCTTGATGTAGCTATTATGCAAAAAAAACTAAAATAGGTACAGTTGATTAAACTTTGCATTTTGATAGGTGTTGCTTATCGTAATGTGCTGTTATTTCATTCCGCAATCTCAAATGAAATCTTAATACTTAGGGTGGTCGTTACTCAGCTAATTGAGATATTAACTATGTCAGTAATAAGCGTCATAGCAGATGGTACAATTAGTCATCGCATGATTATGGACTATTAGGGAATGCATGATCGACTTGATTAATATGCAGTTGTACGGTAAGTTCTTTGTGTTGAATAAGTCATTACATATCACTTTTTAGAGTTTAATGAATCTCATGCCTTTTGCCTTATTAGATCTGTTTTCTGTCGCAATATTCACTACTATTGGATTGTTATTTCTCGCTATTATTATGGTTTGTGTTTGGATTAGTAACCGACGTTATGAGGGGGTGAGTAACTGGCTTGTCGCGACCTTAATTGTATTAGCGTTTGCGTTTATTATCACTGAAAAATTTTGGTTCTTGAAACTGGATGGCTATACCAATAATGAATGGTTAAACCTCATGCTTCCAAATCTATTATTGTGTGTTGGTGTATGTCAAATTCCTCATGGTTTCCATCGTTTTCTTCAGATAAAACAATCTCTATTTTGGCTCTATGCTAGTCAGTTCCTGATTATTGTGCCCTTGTATGCTTATGGATTATTAGTTGAAACACCGATGTTATTCAGCACGACGGTACTCTCTTTATCCATAACAATAAGCCTAATTTTTAACTGTTATTATTTATTTAAGTATCAAGGTAAGCAGTATGGTAGCACTCGGTATATTTGTATTCTTGCGTGCCTATTGGCGTTCTCTCTAAACGTTACCCGCATACTGTTGTTGTATCATGATTCCAGTTTAATGAAAAGTATTGAACTCTCAACGGCGTTAGCCTGCATCAATCTTTTAATGAGTCAGTGCTTTCTTACATTCTGTTATTTAATGTTCTGCACTCAGCGTAATGCATTTTCATTACGGCATATGTCTTTTGTTGATCCGTTAGCTAATATTTATAATCGTCGTGGCTACCAGCATGCGATTGCAGCCTTACCGTCGCATAAAAAAGCTGCGGTTATGATTCTTGATATCGACCACTTTAAACGTGTGAATGATGAGTATGGTCATGCGACTGGCGATTTAGTCATTAAAGATATTGCGATGATTATTGCCAAAGCCTGTAGCCCAACGTATGTTTATGCACGAACTGGTGGGGAAGAATTCAGTATTTATTCACCACTGATATCAGCTAAAAGTATGGAAAATCTTGCCGAAGACATCCGTCTGGCGATTATGAATCATACTATAAAAAAACAAGCGTTAGAAATAAAGGTAACCGCTAGCATTGGTGTGAGCATTGGGCAAAGCATCAATGTATTTGCTTTGGAAGAAGAAGCTGATAAAGCACTTTATCAAGCTAAAAAGGATGGTAGAAACTGCACTGTGATGCAACTGTTTGTTGCCTAAATTAATAGACAACAGAATGGGAATACTTTTTATCTGTGGATGGGCGTTAGTGATAAGAAAATACAGGCGAAAAAAAAGAGCTATCCATAGCTCTTTTTTGAATACTTAATGTATAGTTAAAAACGAGTCTTTAGCTAATTTAAGTACTAGTCCTTAATCACTTTAAGAACAATAGTTTCACCTAGTGCAACTGAACCAGAGAATTTTTCCATGCTCTTAATTTCATCCATATTTGAGATGATACAAGGTGTGATTACTGATTTAGCTTTTTCAGTTAGTAGTGCTAGATCGAACTCAATGATAGTTTCACCAGCATTGATATGTTGACCTTCTTCAGCAATACGTGTGAAGCCTTCACCGCGTAATTCAACTGTATCTAAACCGAAGTGAACTAGCACTTCTAGACCTTCGTCTGAACGAATTGCGAATGCGTGGTTAGTTTCGTAAATTTTTACGATCTCACCTGTTACTGGAGCAACTAGCTTGTTACCTGTTGGGTTGATAGCGATACCGTCACCAACAATTTTTTCAGCAAAGATAACATCTGGCACATCTTCGATAGCAACGATTTCACCGGCAAGTGGAGAAACAATGTGTAACGTATTGCTGT
>Ga0209396_1005973_pt1 | contig 11333 bp, 9 predicted proteins | sample GOMGulsemesocosm_6_FD_184638 | JGI IMG/M metagenome (GOLD analysis project Ga0209396, IMG submission 184638) | Methane-oxidizing microbial communities from mesocosms in the Gulf of Mexico - GOM8C Gulf of Mexico (SPAdes) (version 2) | ecosystem: Environmental > Aquatic > Marine > Cold seeps... | reverse complement strand
TTAAAACTAACCAAGCTAGCCGTGATCAAATGGCCGCTTTAGGTATGCCTAACAGCCTTTACAAAAAATCAAAACGTAAAGACCAACGTAATTTATTATTAGAAGCCAAAGAACAATACGGCTACAATCTTGCGTTCAATAAAGACCAACTCACTGCAGCTGAAGGCACTAAACTGCTCGGGTTATTTGCCAACTCAGGTATGGCAGACGGTATTGCTTATACCGCATGTAAACAAGACAACAGCTGTACGCAGCCATCATTACGTGACATGACCATTAAAGCCTTAGATATATTATCTAAAGATGAAGATGGTTTCTTCCTTATGATTGAAGGTGGACAAATAGACTGGGCTGGTCATGTTAATGATGCAGGTTGGATGCTACATGAATTAATAAAATTTGATGAAGCAGTAGCCGCGGTTTATGACTGGGTAAAAGATCGCAACGATACGCTCGTTATTGTCACTGCAGATCATGAAACAGGTAGCTTTGGATTCAGCTATTCACGTAATGACTTACCAGAAGCACAGCACTTAACCGGTAATGGGATGCAAGGTAAAGAATACAAACCCAACTTCAACTTTGGTGAACTTTCACAACTTGATAAGCTGTATGCTCAAAGCGGTACTTTCTATGCGATGATGGATAAAGTCAGTGCTGATTGGGATTTCAAAAATACCACAGGACAACAATGGGCTGATGCGATCAACAGCTACAGCGTATTCAAAGTAACAGCCGAGCAAGCCGCGCCCGTTGCTCTACGTGAAAAAAATGAATATCACGTGGCAGGCCATAAATACCTAAGTGCGAAGGAGTTCCCGAAAGTTAATGACTTTAAAGAATTCTACGTATACGGTGATGAACTTCATGCTAATTTAATTGGTCGTGTATTAGGGGCTGCGCAAAATGTGGTTTGGGGAACAGGCACACATACAGCCTCTCCGGTACCTGTCTATGCATTTGGACCTGAGAGTATTACCAAACAGTTTTCGACCATGCAACATCATGTTGAATTAAGTCAGAAAATGGCTGACGCATTACTATAAGAAAACACCTAACGGTAATACAGAACCAAGGTAAGTAATAAACCAAGCTCGTTTAAGGTTCGCTTTCATCGCACCTTAAACGAGTTTGGCTAATATTTGGTTTTTTCCTGAGTTCTTCACTTTGTACAACAATTTATCTGCCATTTCATACAAGGTTAACATATCTTTATCAGTGTATTTAATCGTCACCATACCTAGTGATATTGTTACACATGAATAGCCATTATTCTCCTTATGCGGGATCCCCAGGCCCTGCACTGCTAAACGAATATCGTTCACAAATTGCGATGCTGCTATTTCATCATCGGCATAAAATAACAGCCCAAATTCTTCACCACCTAAACGAAATATATAATCGTCAGTGCGTAATAACTTATTTTGTAGCAAATTAGAAATTATAACCAAAGCATTATCACCGGCTACATGCCCATAGCTATCATTGAATTTTTTAAAATTATCTATATCGATAATAGCGAAATTTAATAAACGATGATGGCGTCTAGCCACGCGTAAGTTCTCTGGAAATACATCGTTGAATTTACGGCGGTTATACAACCCAGTCAATGGGTCTGTCAGTGAACACATTTCTAAACGACGGTTATTTTCTCGTAGCTCCCGCTTTTGCTTCTTCAGTTCAGTAACATCAAGCATTATGCCAACAACCCCAATAACCTGCTTGTACTTATCAAGCACAGATGCTTTATAAAAGATAAATATGCGGATAGAACCATCAGCACATTTAACAGAGGTTTCGTAAACTTGCGTACCAGGGTTTTTTAGTAACAATAAATCTTTAGCATGGTAAATTTCAGCTAATTCATTAGGTATATAATCGCTCAAATCGAATAACGATTTATTAATGATTTTATCTTTATCGATCCCTAATATCACCTGCGAAAAAGCATCATTACACTGTTGATATACGCCATCGATATTTTTATAAAAAAACGGGCAGGGGATAGTATCTACTAAGGTCTGTAATAGCTTCGTCGATCTTAACAATTCATTTGTTATTTGGTCAGTAAGATCAAGTTGTTTTTGTAGATTTTCAGATTTACTTTCTAGCTTTACAACTTGTGCTTCTAATTCTTGGTAAGTTAACTTTTTGTTCATTGCACACCAAATAATAAGTAATATAAAGTAATAATCGAAAACGATATATCCATAGTTTCAGAAGCTAACCACGCACAACACACCTCCATATGGGTACTCAATTATACAGTGATATTTTATTAATTGGGTATGTCTATGCTGCATTATTCAAATAAATTATATTACTCTAACTCAATAAACAAAGGGTCATGATCTGATGAAAATGCAATATCATTTAAAAAACCTTTATCCTTATTTAATAATCGGCTTTCAGCTGCATTAATATGCCATACTTTTTTAACTACCACATCGGATAAAAGGTCAGAACTAACCAGTATGTAATCTAAACGACCTAATGCCTGAAACGAGTAAGTCCAGCTATCTGTATTTTCATATACAAATGGATCATGATAACCAAAACCATAATCCAGTTTAAGATCAATTAATTGCTGATCAAGATAACTATGTGCACTACCCTTTATTTTATAATAAGCATAACGATCTTGTTTATAATCAGTTAGCACTAACAGCGGATCCTCTTTGGGGTAACTATTCAAGTCACCCAATATAATCTTATCTCCACCTTGCAGAGCCAGTGACCGTGCCAACACACTCGCCGCTAACGATCGAAACATAGCACAATGCCCCTGCCTATCTTGTTTTAATTTTAGTTTGGTTCTTTGCCATTTTTCTAGTGCAGCTCTATCCTTACTACTGTTTTTTAACCGCTTGAGCATTGCTGAGCGTTGCTTGTCTGCTGCACATTTAGAGCCTTTAGATTTAAAATGGTTAACACTAATAGTGAGTTGTTCATTTTCTTTCTTATGGCCTCTTTCTCTCATAAATGTAGGCGTTAACGCTGGCCGATGATAAGCATTACCCAAAATACTACGCTGTATAGGCAGATCAATTACGCGGGTCACGACATGCTTAAGCTTAGATGGTCGATAGAAAGCAGCAACAGTAATAGCTCCCGAACCTAAGTAACGTCCTCGATATAAATCTGACTTGTCAGGTTGTAGCATTTTATAATGTTTATCTGGATCCTTTATTTGACGATTGACTAAGCTTAATAACCGTTGAACCGCTGAATTTTCACCAAAACCATTGTTTTCCACTTCCATCAAACCAATAAAGTCAGCATCAAGTGTGACTATTGTTTTAACCAATTTAGTTTCTTGTCGGTATAACGCTAATAATGTTGCAGCCCCCCTATTATGCCTTAATGGATTATTAGCCCCACCAGCTATGCTATTAAAATAATTAAGTAAATTGAAACTAGCAATACGCAAATGCTGCGTCGTCCGCGGGGGTAATGTTTCACGGTCACTTAAATGGGTGAATTGTATTTTAGAAATCCGATCAGCCGTGACTAATCTAAATTCGCCATAACTAAACTGTAAAATACCCACAACGCCTGCCACCTTATCATTCACACGTATATAATCAGATTGGATATAAGCAGGACGACCAGATAGCTGTAAGTATAAGCGGCGTTGTTTGTTATTCAGGGCATGTTGGTCAGCAAGAATACTGCCTGGAAAAGCAGTCGTATTAGGGTGGATATTTATCTGCTGATGACTAAGAATGATATTATAACGTTGCCAACGTCGATCATAGTATAAAGGTTTAGTCACGCGCATATCCGTCATATTGACCAAACGTACACGCATCCCCTCATAACGTTCAAGTGTTTCGCTAAAATTAGCGTCAACGGCTGCAACGATGATATTGGTAGGTGCAACCCCTTTAGCATCACCGAGTACGATAACATCTGCAGTGAGGTGTAATTGCGTCATACCGTAATATTCTTCAACAAAACCTGTCACGCATACACTTGTATCAAGCTTAATATTCTTCATGTCAGCGGTACGGACAAAAATTCCTTTTGACGCGAGGCTCAACATTGATTTATCTATTTGTTGCATGAAAAAGCCCGCATTCCGCCCCTCTTTCAACTTGGTAACAACCCCCTTAACAGTAAAGAATGAATCACTACGAAATCGTTTATTTCCCTTTTTTATCACATAAGGAGAACGAGCCCCCTCCCCTTGTAATTGACTAATCGAGCTATTCTCATCGATACAATTTATATTGTTTTTATTCGAAGATTCGTTTGCATACGCATCATTAAACAACAATATTATACTAACCATGTATGTCAATAAACGTCCTAGCATTCTATACATTTCTGTTTTAAACTCATGCTTATCAATCCTTTCACTAGACCCCGCGTCTGTGTTGTATGAGTGTAGTTATTATGGATATAAAATCGCTTACTTCAGAACAAAAAAATTTAGCAAGTGCTAACCTAGATCAACTTTCAACATTAGAACTTGTTAAGTTATTCAACAGTGAAGACGAAAAAGTCACTCAAGCTATCAAACTTGAATTGCCCCTTATTGCAGCTTCAATTGATATGATTGCACATGCATTTCAACAAAATGGACGATTGATTTATATTGGCGCCGGTACATCAGGCCGTTTAGGTGTATTAGATGCATCGGAATGCCCACCAACATTCGGTGTAGGTAGTCAGCAAGTACAAGGTATTATTGCCGGTGGCGAAGCGGCTATGTTTAACGCACAAGAAGGGGCTGAAGATGATTTATATGCTGCGCAAGTTGATTTAAACCAGATCCAATTAACACCACACGATATTGTTGTTGGCATCGCCGCATCAGGTCGAACCCCCTATGTGATTGGCGGTTTAAATTTTGCCAATAAACTCGGCTGCGACACAATTGCAATAAGTTGTAATAATGACTCACCAATAGCTGCCATCGCTAAAATTGCAATTACGCCTGTTGTGGGCCCTGAAGTACTAACAGGTTCAAGTCGAATGAAAGCCGGTACAGCCCAAAAGTTAGTACTTAACATGTTAAGTACTGGCGCGATGGTAAGAACTGGTAAAGTTTATCAAAACCTGATGGTAGACGTAAAAACCTCAAATAAAAAGCTAATTACACGCAGCGAGAACATCATCATGGATGTCACCGGTGTTGAACGCGAACGCGCACAAGCATTATTATTACAAGCGAACCAACATGTAAAATCGGCTATTTTAATGGAACTAAACGGTATTGATTATGATACTGCCACACAACAGTTAGCAGATAACCATGGTTTCTTACGTCAAGCATTAGCAATATAATTAATGCTCAGCCGTCATTGACTCTTATCAAACGTAAAGATAATGAGGAAAGTTCAGTCGTCATGCGTTGGGTTTAGTAAATATATACTCCCTGCGTTTGATGTATGATGGTGTTGGTACACGTGCGGAACAATACAATATAAACCCAGTAACAGATAACTCAGTTGATACACAGCCCCCCTGCGCCAATAGTGAATCAATCAATGTATCACTCGATCTATTTATACGAGCCAACGTAATATGTGGTACATATTTACGCTCTTCTGCTTTTACCCCACGATGGAGTAATACCATTGAAATAAGCTGATGCAATTCACTAAGTTCTTTATTTGGTTTTACATTTAAAACAAAAATGGCTTTAGCTCCGTGAGCGTTGAAAAATTGGCAACCCGCAACAGCTAACTTAAATGGCACCACATTTATTGATATCAATTCAAGTTCAATCGCACACGCTTCTGCTTCGGTGACGTTACCGATAAATCTAAGTGTGACATGCTTTGAGACCCGAGCTGGAAGCTGGTTCGCTTCTGGAAAGCATCTATTCAATTCATCACCAACACTGTTCGAGACTTCTATGGCAGTAAATAATCTTGGCATATTCCCCCCATTGAGCGGATAGCGTTATCATTAGATCGAGATTAATAAAAATCTTACCTACTAATTATAACTTACGGTCTGTTTTTCATCATATCCGCTCATTTTATAAATACACTCAAAAGCATTTAATGATAATATCTCCTTCATTCCTGCATCATTGACCCCAGATTAACCGCTCGATGAACTTTAATGAGATTAACTATATGACAGAACTACAGATAACAGACATCCAAATTGGTGAAGGCAAAGAAGCCGTTAAAGGTGCTTTGATCACTACGCAATACCGTGGTTTTTTAAATGACGGCACACAATTCGACTCTTCTTACGATCGTGGTAAACCATTCCAATGTGTGATTGGTACAGGTCGTGTTATTAAAGGTTGGGATCAAGGTATTATGGGGATGAAGGTTGGCGGAAAACGTAAACTATTCGTCCCTTCAGAGCTGGCTTACGGGGAACGTAAGATGGGCTCAGTAATCCCCGCTCATTCAGATCTAAGTTTTGAAATTGAGTTGTTAGAAGTACTAACTCGCGACGATTAGCGCATAACAGACATTCATAACAACCAACACTGTGTTATGAATGTCATATGACAATGATATAAGCGCTATACGGGTAGCAGCTTTTTCAGTAAGTTTTCACATTGCGCTCTATTCATCAATTTCGGCACAGGGTAATCACAGTATGCCTCTCTCACTGCACGCTTAGCAAGTTCAGGGATATCATTGGCTTTCAGTTCTGGAAAATTGGTTTGGATATTCAATGTTTTATTCAACGCTTTAACACCGGCAACAAATTTATGTGCAGCTTCAATCTGAGTATCATCGCTCGTCGCAAGTCCTGCAGCAATAGCCAATTCGGCATAACGACATAATGCATTTTCAAATGAGAATTCAAGTACATGAGCTAAGATTACTGCATTCCCAAGACCATGAGGAATATGGTAATACCCCCCCATTTGATGCGCAATCGCATGCACATAACCTATCGATGCTCGGGTAAAGGCCACACCAGCATTAAAGCTAGCAATAGACATTTGACGCCTGGCTTCTACATCGCTGCCATCTGCATATGCTTTTGGTAAGTTAGCGAAAATACGTTTTACCGCATCGTAACCATAAGCTTTAGTTTGTTCTGTCGCATGATAACCAATGTAAGATTCAATCGCATGTGTTAACGCATCAATACCTGTTTCAGCGGTGATTTTAGCTGGAAGCCCTAGCATCAATAACGGATCAAGAATGGCAATAGCTGGTACCAAGCTTGGGTCTACAATCGTAAACTTTTGTTTTTTATCCGGATCAGTAACCACAGCAACAACCGTCGCTTCAGATCCTGTACCAGCCGTAGTTGGAATCGCGATAAATGGCGGTAAAGCTTTACGCACACGTAATAAACCAACCAATTTTTTCGCATCGACATTCTTAACGGCCGCAGCAGCAATGCCTTTAGCACAATCCATCGGTGAACCACCACCTAAAGCAATCACGCTATCACAACCGTTTTGTTTATAATGCTGCAGACCATTAGCAATTAATTGTAATGTAGGATCAGGGGTTACTTCATCAAACAAGACATAGTCAATATTTGCAGCATCTAACGCATCTGTTAACTGCTTTGCAATACCAAGCTTAACAAGCATCGCATCGGTGACAATCAAAGGTTTAACACCACCGAGTTCTTTCAATGCGCCCCCTGTTTGTACAACAGAGCCCCCACCTTCAATCAGTTTAGGAAGCGGGATTGGTATTAACTTATTTACTTGTCCGCGTATTTTTATAATGGTTTGATGTAGCATACGTCTCCATTTAAATTTTTATTTACATACATAAAACAAGTATTACTTATTACCCAAGCCTAGTGTTGCTAGTCTCAAAATAACCCGATTAAGAACTTGTTTCTCTTTCGAAAGCATTATTATCGAGTTTACATCACTTTGTTAAAATTAAAGTACTAATTTAGTTTTGACTTTATGATTAGCTATTCTTATTCACTTACAGGTTAAGAGTTAACATTTATTTTTCATCTAATAGTAAGTTACAACCTTTACTATCACACTCTTCGCTGTACATACCAAATTGTGAACATTCAGAAGACAGCGCATTGACCGTGGATGTTGTCTCAACCTCTGCTAACTTGTTTGCCAGTTCACTATTATGATGCGTCTTACATTCTTTTTGTTTGATTAACTTAAATGCTAGCATGATAGAAGCAATACCAAAGAAAACAGACCCTAACGCCTGGCCAATTAATATCCCCTTAACACCCGCTATATCTGCACCAATAAGTACAAATGGGATCGTGCCCAATGTTGCTTTTCCCATATTAAACCAAGTCGAATATTTAGGTTTACCTAAGTTATTAAAACTTGCATTAGCAATAAACATCATGCCGTTAAAAACAAACGTCAGTGCTAATAAACGACAGAACAAAGTAACCACTTCAACCGCATCACCAGTCAGATTAAAGCCTCTGATCAAGTAATCTTCGAGCAAATACAAGATGAAAGAAACAACAAACACATAACCAGCGCAAAACCATAACGCATCCTTTAAACTTTTACGTACACGTGGTATTAATTTAGCTCCGTAGTTCTGTCCTAAAATCGGGCCAATAGCCCCGGATAATGCGAAGATCATACCAAATGCAACAGGTAGAATACGGTTAATAGTTGCATAACCCGCCATAAAGCTATCTCCAAATTCCGCGATACTACGCGTAACAAACGCATTACCGATTGGCGTTGCAATGTTCGTTAGCATTGCTGGTAGCGCGATGGCCATAATAAAGGGTAGTTGGGCTTTAAAACGGTTGATATGCCAACGACCTAATAGCTTATGTTTTGAATAAACCCCATAAAATGACAGGGCAAATACAGCGCAACGAGACAGCACACTCGCGATAGCCGCACCTTCAATCCCCATACCTAGCGTAAAAATAAAAATAGGATCTAATATCGCATTAACTAAACCACCACCAATCGTAGATAGCATAGATAATTTACCATCACCGACTGCACGTAAACTCGCACCGAGTGACATAGCGATTGACATTAGCGGCATCGAAGGAACTAAAATTTGTAAATACATGGTCCCCAAGCGTAACGTCTCACCTTTTGCACCCAGTAGACTCAACAATATTTCAATATTAAACCAAGTTAATAGCATAATGATCAGCGATACAAAAATGGTAACTATGCTGATATTCGTTACATAAGACTCTGCACTTTTACGTTTCCCCTGCCCCAACGCTTTAGACACTAATGCTCCCATAGCAATAGACAGACCAATCGATATTGAAGTAGTAAAGAAAGCCACTGTTCCCGCATAACCAACCGCCGCAGCTAAATGCTGTTCGCCAAGTAAACTGAGATAAAACAGATCAAGTAAATCAACGAGGAAAAGACAAGTTAAGCCAATAGCACCTGTAGAGCTCATATAAATAATATGAGACAGAGTAGAGCCTTGTGTGAATTTAGCGGTGGTCATAAGAAATCAGAATAATCAATGAGGGAATATAGTTACTATTAGTAACACTGTGGTTTAAATATCGCAATGCAGAAAGTAAAAGTTAATATAGTGGATGTTCTTCAAACAACCACATCTTATTAGCAGAAGTTGATACCCATAGAGATTGATTCCCCCATTCTTCAACCTTCCAAATGACACGTTTCTCTGTAATTTTTTTGCTACATTTGTCTTTCATAGTACGATTAAAAGGAATAATATCTATCGTTCTATTTTGCATAATTAACGCTGTGGTACCGACGTCGTTATCAAAACTAAACGTAAAATCACCACTACGGCTAATAAAGGTATTTTTTGTATCTGATTTCTTTGAATATAATATAGAGCCTTTATACTTCCCTTCATATTTTTTATCTTTAATCTTGAATTCTTTAAATCCACTTTCGACCTGATTTTTAAAATTGAAAATAAAGCGCATTTTATCCGTAATGGTGAGTTGTTCATCAACAAACATATAGTTAGTCGAACTCATCATTATCCCTGTAAATAGCGGGAGAGCAGTTTTAATTTCTTGCTGTAATGAGAACCACTCTTTCACTTTATTAGCCGCTATGTTCTCTTCATTTGCAGGTAATTCTAATACTTTACTTATAGTACTGTCACACATAATGGCATTATTACTTAATGGGCAAGCTAGAATATAGGTTTTATTATTGGTTATAAAAGAAAATACCTTACTTTTAGTTGGTATTTTATCAGAGAACATTTCAATCATAACTTTTCTATCTTTGTTTATGTTCTCATTTGAGATAAGCGTAAGGTAATTACCATTATGTGTATAGTTTGTTTTAGGAAACAAGAAAGCCAATTCTTCATTATGACTTTCACTCTGTAGAAGTTGCTCATAAAGTATGTAGGGTAATAGTAAACAAATGAAAAATAACAGTATATTTGTAGCGTTGATCTTATAGATAGAGTGCGCTTGTAAAGATAACGCATTTTCCGATAATAGCTCCGTATTTTTAACGGTATAGCCCTGGTTGAAGACAGTCGCAATAACATCATCAGCGCCACATAACGCTAATTTTTTCCTTAGTGAATAAATAGCTTGTGTTAAAGATTGATCGGTTACTTCCAACCCCGGCCAGCCTATAACCTTCAGCTCTTCTTTAGAAACAACGGCACCATTTTGGCTACATAATAAATCAATAATTTCTTTTTCTGATGAACTTAATTTCTGTATACCTTCCGGACTTTTAAGATTCGCTTTTATTTTACAAAAAATGACATTATTTGAAAACTGGTATGTCATAAAAGGAACCTTCCATCAGGATAATAAATTAACATCATAATAATTAATATCTTACATGCTGTTTAGCATATATAACCTGAAAAACTAAATATAGCTATATATTTCTTATTGAGTATTTAATAAAGATGAACGTTCTAATTTAGATAGTCAGAATTTAAATGGTGCTTATATAGAAGATATTTTTAGATTTACAATGTTAAAAATCCATATTTTTCTTAAATCCCCCCTGCTTATTGCATTAGTACTGCGATTAACTCTGCTAGTTAGCAATAATAACTGCATTTATACATATTTAAAATAAAAACAAAACACTTATAAATCAATAGTTTTATACATATAAAAAGCCATAAATATAATTATAACTTTTGATAAATATCAAATTTTGACCTGTGTTCCAAAAACAATTCTATCGGTCTGACATATTTCTATCGCGGAAAAGGATTAATATTTCTTAAACCGTAAAAATAAAATTATATTTATCTAGAGGAACAGACAAATGAAAGTGAAAACAACTAATAAACGACTACGTGGCTTCAAAATTAGCTTACTTGCTTTATCTGTCGTAGGCTCAACATTATTGCATGCACAAACCGTAACTGAAATTCCTCCACTTGATTATGATACGATCCAAGGCGATTTTGAAGGTGACTCATTATTCCTTGATA
>Ga0209396_1005970_pt1 | contig 11336 bp, 11 predicted proteins | sample GOMGulsemesocosm_6_FD_184638 | JGI IMG/M metagenome (GOLD analysis project Ga0209396, IMG submission 184638) | Methane-oxidizing microbial communities from mesocosms in the Gulf of Mexico - GOM8C Gulf of Mexico (SPAdes) (version 2) | ecosystem: Environmental > Aquatic > Marine > Cold seeps... | reverse complement strand
TCATCACACTAGTATCTAAGGTGAAAACATCGACAAATAAATCTTGCATTGGCGAGAAATAACCAGCAAATGTCATGGCTGTGTATAAGGAAAATAACAGCCAAGCGCCATGCTTTAAGGTTTTTCGAATCAGCTTATTCGCATTTGTTTTTTGGCCATCAAGTTTTCTTCGCTGGTTAGCCGACCCTTCAATTTTTTCTTCAAACCAAATAAAGATGAACGTCCAAACCGTTTGTGGGCACATATAACCACACCAAACTCGGCCAAGAAAAGTAGTCACAAAAAATAATAAAAAGGCGCCAAATATACTAAACCAAGCGAGCAAGGTTAAATCCTGAGGCCAGAGTGTCAGACTCCATATAGTAAAGCGTTGCTCACTAATATCGAACAATACCGCTTGGTGTCCATTAAACTGCAACCAAGGAAGGAGTAGGAAAAAAGCAAAATAAACCAAATTCATCCGTTGTCTTAGTTTTTGGAAAAATCCTGATACTTTACGAACATAGATTTGATCACCAGGTTTATAGCGCTCTTTCCCGGTATTTTTACTACCGTGAATTTTGACATTTTTAATGGGGATGTGTTGCTCTACTACGGCCTTTTTGCTCTCAGGCGTAGATGATTGCTCGTTTTCTCTCACGATGAATCCTTGATAAGCGGAAAATAACTACTAATGGGCAGCTACAGGCTAGTACCCAAAAGGGTAATGATTTTATTAACAATAGCGCACAATAGCTAATAATTTATTACCTTAAATAGGGTAATTAATATAATATCGAATCTTCTTATATATTATATGACATCTTATGAAGCATTTATTGATCTTAATCGTTGCTGCCGCAGTCTACTTACATTTTTATCCAAACGAGGAAGTAACTAATTTTTATAACAAACAGAAACAATTTTTACTTGATGGTTTCAGTGAATTTAGTGATACCAAAGTACGTTTAAAGGCCGACAAAATTTATTTAGACTTGGAAAGTGAGCTAGATAGTTTTTCAGAGAAAGAAGTCGAGCGCTTAAAAGAAATTAGCTCATCAAGAGCCAATGTTAAAGAGTTTTACTTAACCATTTGCCAAACGAAGACAAGAGACGTTGACTTTCATTTCAGCAATGAAAAGAAAGTATGCTCAACCATAAGCCGTTATGTAAATATGCTTTAACCGATACACTAAAGCATATTTACAATACTCAGGTTAACTAGCAGATAACTTCACTAATAAATTGGCAAAGTTATCGCCTGCTTGTTCTTGATCAACATGTTGCTGCGCTTTTATTTGCCATTGTCCATTCACCATGACATCAAATACAGGGTTTTGCTGGCTAGCAAAAATCATACTATCAAGTAAGTGCTGGCTGCCATTGGCAAACAATTTAGTCTTATCTTTATCCAATACTAATAAGTCAGCTTGCTTACCTATAGCTAAGTAACCAGTATTACTGTTAGTACTTTGAGCACCACCTTGCGCGGCTTGTTGCCATAAGTTTTGACCGACAGACGCTTGCTCATCCGTAGCTAAAATAGCACGTTGTTGCTTTATAAGACGTTGAGCATATTCAAGCCAACGTAACTCTTCAATTGGGTTAACTGAAATATGGCTATCTGAGCCAATTGCAATAGTGCCTTTTTCAAGAAGAAACTCTGTGGTAGGGAAAATGCCATCACCTAAGTTAGCTTCTGTTGTTGGGCAAATACCCGCTATTGCTTGTTTAGTGATAATGCCTTTTCTTTCGCCCTCATCAATATGTGTCGCATGAATGAGACACCAATGTTTATCAAGCTCGACATTATCAAGCAACCATTGAACCGGTCTTTTGCCATAATGGGCTAAGCAATCATCCACTTCTTTTTGTTGTTCGCTAATATGAATATGAATAGGCGCCTGCTTATCAAGCGCACGTACATGCTCAACCGCGCTCACTAAGGATGTTTTGTCTACAGCACGTAAGGAGTGCGGTGCAATCCCCACATTAGTATTAGCGTATTGTTCGCTTAACACAAAACAATCACTGACTAACTGATTAAACTGCTCTGTAGAGTTAATAAATCGCTTCTGTCCTTCACTTGGTTTCTGCTCGCCAAAACCACTGTGTTGATAAAGAACGGGTAATAAAGTTAGACCAATACCCGATTCTTTAGCGGCCTCAAAAATGGCTTGCGCCATAGTAGCCAAGTTTGCTGACTTACTTTTTGATGCGCTTTCTTTAGCCGTATTAGCGCTATAAACACTGCCATCGATGTCATGATGTAAATAATGAAACTCTGCAACGCGGGTATAACCCATCTTTAGCATTTCAATATAAAGCTGTTTAGCAATATTTTTCGCATCAACATCTGTTAGCTGAGCTAAAAATTGATACATGATTTTTCGCCATGTCCAGAAACTGTCTTGCCCTTCACTGCCTTGCTCACTAAAACCAGCGAAAGCTCGTTGAAAAGCATGAGAATGACAATTGACCATACCTGGAATAACTACGCCCTGAGCAATCTCAGCACCGTCAACCATGCCAGCCTCAATAGCGGTAATAACACCTTCTTCAATCGTGATAGTTCGTTTACTTGCCCAACCATCGTTTAATAAAATATTTTCTGCGTATAGTTTCATATTGCTCTACTAAAATTATCTACTTATATTGTTGCTAAGTGTGCTGCCTACCATTACTTTTCGTTAGCAAAATCAGCCAAGCATTTTACAAATAACTGTAACTTCTCTTTTACCTTAGCTGCTTTTACTTCATTGTAATGATCGCTAGGTTCATCCATGTAGGTATGTTGTGATAACTCTAACTGCACAGCATGAATGTTTTCTTTAGGGTTGCCGTAACCTCGCGTGATATAGCCACCTTTAAAACGGCCATTAACTACGCTAGAGTATGGCGATAAATCAAGCTGCTCAATTTGACTAATCAGCTCGCTGCTACAGCTTTCTCCATTGGCACTGCCAAAGTTAAAATCAGGTAATTGTCCTTCAAAAAATCGAGGTACTTTTGATAAAATAGAGTGCGCGTCTAATAAAACAACTTTACCAAACTGTGCTTTCATCTTAGCCAAAGTATCACTTAATGCTTGGTGATAAGGTTGCCAGTAAAGTTCAATTCTTCGTTCAATTTCAGCCTCTGTAGGTACTTGACCCGTTTTATATAATGGCGACAAGTCAAAAGCCGTTGTCGGACACAGTTCAGTACTGTTCGCGCCTGGGTATAAATTTACACCATCGATATTTCGGTTTAAATCGATAACATATCGACTATATTTAGGTTTAATAATCGAAATACCAAGATCTTGGGCAAAATCATAGAGTTTATCCATGTACCAATCAGTGTCTGGCACCTGATGTCCCGTACTTGTCATCGCATTTATTACATCATCAGGGATTGATTGGCCATTATGCGGCATGCTAATTAACATACCAATGTTGCCAGTGACCAAATCATAACTTGTATTCATATTATCCCCTAAAAATTGGCTATCATTCAAATTGTATATACAACTTAGTAACAGCTAACTTATCATGCGATAGTGAGTCTGAGCAAGGATAGATGAGATTCTTTTATCCTGCTCAATCTATCCTTCAATAGTTAAGCCACCATACTCTTGACGCTTAAAATAGGTTTTACCTATCATGATGATAGGTTTAATAAGTTTTACTAAATCAATTTGAGCTATCATAATAGCTGCATCTTAACGAGTTAGCTCAAATAGCAGCTCGAAAAACGAATACAATTAACTAATAAAGGATTTCATTATGTTCAACGATATTACCGGCCAAAAAGTCCCAGCAGTCACTTTTCCAATCATAGCCGATGACACATGGAATGCACGCAGCAGTGAAGATATTTTTGCCAATAAAACTGTCGTCGTTTTTTCATTACCTGGTGCATTCACTCCAACGTGTTCATCTTCTCATTTACCACGTTATAACGAATTAGCTGCTAAGTTTTCTGCAAACGGTGTTGACGAAATTGTGTGTATCTCAGTAAACGATACTTTTGTAATGAATGCTTGGGCAAAAGACCAAGATGCAGACAACATCAGTTTTATCCCAGATGGTAACGGTGATTTCACCCAAGGCATGGGTTTGTTAGTTGATAAATCTGATATTGGTTTTGGTAAGCGTAGCTGGCGTTATGCCATGTTAGTTAAAGATGGCATTATTCAAAAAATGTTCATTGAACCTGATTTACCAGGTGACCCGTTTGAAGTATCAGATGCCGATACTATGCTTAACTTTATTAACCCTGAAGCGGTGCAAAAAACTGAAGTCGCTATTTTCACAAAACACGGCTGTTCGCACTGTGTTAAAACTAAAGCACTACTTGCTGAAAAGGGCTTACAATACGAAGAGATGGTATTGGGTGAAGATACGACCATTACAGCAATGCGAGCTATCACTCAAGCAGATACTACACCACAAATATTTATCGATGGTAAACTTATTGGCGGCAATGATGAGCTAACTAAGTACTTTAGTTAATCACGCTGATAATGTTTTAAAGTCTATAGCCTTAAAACCAAGCAATACCCAATAAAAACACAATAATGATATACTCTCGTTATTGTGTTTTTACATTTCAAGACCAGTTATCAATAACTAGTCTTGTTATTACTTATTGGAATTAATAATGGATAACCAGCCTTACAACCCACTTCATGGTTTAACGTTAAAGACTATAGTCACTGATCTAGAAGCCTACTTTGGCTTTGAAACCTTAGGTAAAACGATTAAGATTAAATGTTTTACTGACGATCCAAGTATTCAATCAACGTTAAAGTTCCTGCGCAAAACCCCGTGGGCTAGAGAGAAAGTTGAGCAGCTTTACATTAAAAATAAAACTAAAATTCAAAATTCATTTGAATAAGCTAATTTGAACACACTCGACAGCTTCAATTGTTTGTCTGTCTATTAATTCTATAACTTATAGCCAGACAAGCTATTAAAGCGCTGGTAATGTTCGATGAAATATCTAATGATGAGGGTAATACTCATCAGCAATAAGATCGTTATGTCTACAGCCACACATTATATTTTAACTTGGCAATGTCCTGATAATAGTGGCGTTTTAGCCAAAGTATCACAAAGCCTATTTTCTCATGGCGCTTTTATTACCGAAACCTCACAGTACAGTGATCCTTATACTGAAACTTTTTTTTCACGTATTGCTTTTGATGATCGTAATTTAACCGTTTCAAGTAGTGAATTTTTTGAAGCATTAGATGAATTAGCAAAACCACTGGCCATGCAATATCAATTGCGTAAGCGTGATGATGTACCCAATGTTCTTATTGCGGTATCAAAAGATGATCACTGTTTAGTGTCATTGTTAACAAAGTGGCGCTCAGGTGTTTTACCCATCAATATCGTGGGTATTATTTCTAATCATCAAAATTGTCAGGCGTTAAGTGAATGGCATAGTGTTCCGTTTTATCATTTACCGGTAAATGCAGACACAAAACAGCAACAAGAGGCTCAAATTACCGACTTGATGACAGAGCTTAAAGTTGACCTGTTAGTATTAGCACGTTATATGCAAATACTGTCTGATGATTTATGTCAGAAATTACAAGGTAAAGCCATTAATATCCATCACTCGTTTTTACCTAGTTTTAAAGGTGCTCGACCTTACCACCAAGCTCATGCACGTGGCGTAAAAGTTATTGGAGCCACCGCCCATTATGTTACAGCAAATCTAGATGAAGGGCCGATTATCGCTCAAGAGGTCAAGCCGATTAATCATACTTTTACCATAGAGCAAATGGTTCATATGGGCCATGATTTAGAAGCAACAGCATTGAGCCATGCAGTAAGGATTCATGCTGAACAGCGAATTTGTGTAAATGGCGATAAAACAGTAATCCTGGCTTAAAACTCATTTAGTCTGAGCTAGTTTTAGCTGAGTCCCCCCCTTTTCTTCTACGGCTGTAAGTAATTTTGTACAGCCGTCAACTCCCCCTGACGTCCGGTGTATTACTAAATTCAGCTAAAATTAGCCTAATAGGTAACTTTATGATTAAAATTACCCCATAAGCTATTTTCATAGAAGTCCTGATCATGATTAATATAGAAAAAATTCATCACGTTGCCTATCGTTGCAAAGATGCGAAAGAAACAACTACTTGGTACAAAGACAAGCTAAACATGGATTTAGTACTGGCCATCGCTGAAAACGAAGTACCTTCAACCAAAGCACCTGATCCTTACATGCATATATTTCTTGATGCAGGTAATGAGAATGTATTGGCATTTTTTGAGTTACCTAACTCTCCGACTATGGACAGAGATCAAAATACTCCAGCTTGGGTACAACACATTGCTTTAAGAGTGGCGACTTATGATGACTTAGTCGCAGCTAAAGAAGAGCTTGAAAGTAAGGGTGTTGAAATATTAGGTCCAGTTAATCACGGCGTATTTAAATCTATATATTTCTTTGATCCAAATGGTCATCGCTTAGAGCTTGCTGCCGATATAGGTACCAGTGAACAATATAAAGAGCTTAACAGAGTCGCTCACGACATGATTGAAGAATGGTCAGTGACTAAACGTGCCCCACGTCATGCTGCTTGGTTACATGAATTAGATTAAGTCTACTCGCGCTGGTTTCTACTGGCGTATAGAAAATACAAAGCACCTGAGTGATCAACTAGGTGCTTTTTTTTGGCCATCATATTTAACTAATACCAATTTGATTAAATTTCTTCCCTACTCAGAGCTATGCTCGATGTTCAATAACGAGGCGAATTTATTTCGGTTTAGTCACTCTAAATCAAATGAATTTAACAAAGTTAATGGACATCGAGTAAGCTCCCAAGGGCGATTTTAAAAGGCTTACACACTACGTTATTGATTTTGAGAAGGGAATAACCATTCTCATCAATCAATGCCTTGTCTTTAAGCCTTTTAATTCTCGCTGAGTGGGAAAGAACTTAATCAACTTGGTATAATTGTATCTGATCTGCTAGCGCTAGATTTCATACTCTTTACGTAATTTCTTAGCAGCGTTAACCATATTTTCTAACGCTAATTTAGTTTCTGTCCAACCACGTGTTTTCAAACCACAATCTGGATTTACCCATAAACGCTCTACTGGTATATGCTTTTGTGCTTTACCAATGAGATTTATCATCCAATCAACCTCAGGTACATTGGGTGTATGAATATCATAAACACCTGGGCCTAAATCATTAGGGTAAGCTTGCTCATCAAATGCATCAAGTAACGACATATTCGAACGCGATGTTTCTACCGTTAAAACATCCGCATCCAGTGCCACTATGGCTGGTAAAATATCATTAAATTCTGAATAACACATGTGGCTATGAATTTGTGTGGCTGCTGGCGCTTTGGCGGCTGATAAGCAAAATGATGCCGTTGCCCAATCAAGGTATGTTTGCCATTGGCTTTGCTTAACCGGCATACCCTCACGAATTGCTGGCTCATCAATTTGTATTATTTGCGTGCCACTAGCAATTAAATCAACCACTTCATCACTAATCGCTAAGGCAATTTGTTTTGCTACCTGTTCACGTGGTAAATCATCACGAACAAACGACCAACATAAAATGGTAATTGGACCCGTTAACATTGCCTTAACCGGCTTAGTCGTTAAAGACTGAGCAAAACGAGTCCATTCTACTGTCATTGGTTTCTTACGACTAATATCACCAAAGATGATCGGCGGTTTTACACAACGAGAGCCATAACTTTGCACCCAAGCAAACTGAGTAAAGGCAACACCATCAAGTAACTCACCGAAGTACTCAACCATGTCATTACGCTCTGATTCACCATGAACCAAGACGTCTAAGCCAATTTCTTCTTGGCGAGTAATCGTAGCGCGAATTTCATCTTGGATCAGCTTAGTGTATTGTTCATCATTGATCTCACTTCTACGCCATTTTGCTCGAGTTTCACGAATATCACCCGTCTGTGGAAATGATCCAATAGTAGTGGTTGGTAAAAGAGGTAAATTTAATTCTGCTTGTTGCACGACTTTACGTACTTCAAAGTTTTCTTTACGGGTAAAGTCTACTGTAGTCAATGCGCTAACCCGTTGCTGAACTTCGTTATTATTGATTCGTTTCGATATAGCACGTGCTAAAGCAGGGCTTGAGTATAAACTGATTTCATCGCTGTTCTGATTAAGCAAAGCATTTTTAAGCAAAGCCAATTCTTCACATTTTTGTTTCGCAAAGGCTAGCCATGATTTAAATTCGTTATCGAGTTTACTTTCTTGGTCTAAATCCACTGGCGAATGTAATAATGAGCAAGAAGGGGCAAGCCATAAACGATCACCCAAGAATTGGTATAAAGGCGCTAACTTTTTATAGACTGAAACTAAATCTGTTTTCCATACATTGCGACCATTAATAACACCGAGTGAAATAACCCAATTATGAGGTAAACGATCAATGATGCTAGCCACATCGCTTTGCTCAGCGATAGTATCAATATGCAGTCCGTCAAAATCTAAGCCCTTAATTAAATTAATGTGGTGATCAATTGAAGCAAAGTAACTTGTTAATAATATTTTCAGCTGACCTTTTTTAAGCAATTGGTAAGCTTGAGTAAAAGCTTGTTGCCACTCGTTATCTAACTCTACCCCTAGCACCGGCTCATCAAGTTGTAACCACTGCACGCCAGCATCAGATAGCTGGCTTAATACCGCTTGATAACGTATTAATAATGCGGGTAATAACGCTAATTTATCTTCATTAGCATTATTATTGTCACTTTCAATGACACTTAAATAAAGATAAGTAATTGGACCCAGTAATACCGCTTTACGATTATCAGTAATAGCTTGAGCTTCTTTAAACTGTGCAAGTAAATTGTCTGTATTTACCTGTGTATCTTCGGCTAATAGCGCCGCGCTTAGCTCTGGCACAATATAATGATAATTTGTATTAAACCACTTGGTCATATCACTGGCGGCACATTGACAACCTGATGGTGCTTGGCCTCGACCAATGCGAAACTCAAGGTCTAAAACATTTTGCTCTGCATTGTCCGTATGATTATGCGCATCTCCATTGTGACTAGTATGAGCATGCTGTTCATGAACGCCATGACTAGTGAAGCGTTCAGGAGCTAAGCCCAATAATAACGTGGTATTTAATACGTGATCGTAATGAGCAAAGTCGCCCACAGGTAATAATTCCACACCTGCCTCTTGCTGAATTTTCCAGTTGCTCTGACGACGATTTTTACACTCAGTTAAAAAATCAGCTTGTGATAAATCACCACGCCAATACTTTTCTAAAGAGAATTTTAGTTCGCGCTTTGCGCCTATACGTGGAAAACCTAAATTATGAATTTGCATGCCTGCTCCAATATGTTTATTTGATCTGCGAATAAAAAAGTAAGAACTCTGTTAACTGGCTAGCCTAAGGGCTGTTGATCTTTCGAATAACCCTGAAATCTCAACAGACCCTCAGTTAATATTTATTTTTATATAAAAAACAAATAGACGTCTAGACGTTTGAATGGTTATAATCTAGAAAAGTAGCTTTTAAGACAAGCGCAAACAATTCAACAGGGAGTTGAAATAAATTCATTATGTTCGAAATTAAACACTTAAAAACACTAACAACACTCGCCCAAACAGGGAATATTCGTAAAGCTGCTGAGCAGTTGTTTAGTAGCCAATCTGCTTTGTCGCATCAAATTAAAGATTTAGAGCAAAGGTTGAATACCCCCTTATTTATCCGCAATACCTCTCCGGTTGAATTCACCGAAGCGGGTCGAATCTTACTCAAGTTAGGAGAGGATTTTTTACCTAAAATTAAAGCAGCTAACTTAGCATTAAAGTCACCATCATTAACGGTAAGCTCTTTAAAAATAGCGATTGCTTGCCATGCCTGTTTTCAGTGGTTATTGCCAGTAACGAGTCACTTTTCACAACAAAACAGTCAAATTGAGCTGGAATTTATTGATGAGTCATTTGACGTGTATAAATCAAATAAACACAGTGAAGAGCAAGTAGATATTCTTTTTACCGATGAAAAATTATCGGAAGAAAATATTATTTACCAAGAAATTGGGCAGTTTGAAGTGATGGCCGTCATATCTAATCAACAGTGGCTTAATCAGCTTAACCTTAATAAAACTACGCAATCATCAGAAAGAAAAGATGAAGATATTCTTTATTTACTGCCCGAGCATTTTAGCCAATTTACCTTGCTAACATACCCGCTACCGACCGATCAATTAGATATTTTCAAATTATTTTTAACACCTGCCAAATGTAAACCAAGTAAAATAAAACAAGTGACGAATAGCCATGTCATGTTACAAATGGTCTCAGCCAATATGGGCGTAGCGACTTTGCCTGATTGGCTAGTAACAAGCGCAACCAAACAATCGCTCTTTCATTGCATGCGTTTAGGCGAAAATGGTATTCATAAAAAACTTTATGCTCGTTATGATAAAAATAGTCGTCAATTAGCTATGATAGAAAAGCTCCTACCTGAAGCTATCAAAGAGTTTGCAAACCTATATATTAACGAACACTGAATATAATAAATCTAATATTGAGGTAAGTCATGTGGCATCAAACTGAAATAACATTGCGGTCAAGAAATCGCGGCTTTCATTTAATAACCGATGAAATATTAAGGCAACTGCCTGAGCTAAATAAAATGAACTGTGGAATTCTTCATCTATTTATAAAGCATAGCTCTGCTTCGATTACCTTAAATGAAAATGCTGATCCGACAGTACGTAGTGATATGGAAGCGCACTTTAATCACTTTGTACCTGAACGGGCTCCGTACTATCAACATACCTATGAAGGCGATGACGATATGCCAGCTCATATTAAAGCGAGTTTACTGGGAAATAATTTGAGCTTACCCATTACTCATGGGCAATTGAATATTGGTATTTGGCAGGGAATATATTTAGGTGAGCATAGAAACCATGCTAGTAGCCGCACGATTGTAGCTACCATCAATGGTGAGTAAGCCTCATTACCGTCATTCCAGAGGTTATTGTTCGGTAATTTATTTATTAGGGATTTAAGAGATTAACTTTCGATAATAGTTTGCAGCTTTAAGTTGCACTGTTCAAGTTAAAGGAAGAAGCACGGAGTTGATGACTATCAATGAGTACTTCTGACGCCTAAATTGGACAATACAACGACAAGCTGAACACCTATTCAGCTATTTGATTAGTCTTCTTCTAATACATGCGGCCCGGCGTAATTATCAAAGCGCGAGAACTGACCTTGGAAGGTCAGTGGTACTCGACCAATCGGCCCGTTACGTTGTTTACCAATAATTATTTCTGCCATGCCTTTAAATTCACTATCATCGTGATAAACCTCATCACGATAAATAA
>Ga0209396_1005969_pt1 | contig 11337 bp, 7 predicted proteins | sample GOMGulsemesocosm_6_FD_184638 | JGI IMG/M metagenome (GOLD analysis project Ga0209396, IMG submission 184638) | Methane-oxidizing microbial communities from mesocosms in the Gulf of Mexico - GOM8C Gulf of Mexico (SPAdes) (version 2) | ecosystem: Environmental > Aquatic > Marine > Cold seeps... | reverse complement strand
CGTTTGATCTCCTACCAAAGGGTAACCAATATGAGACATGTGCACACGAATCTGGTGGGTACGTCCTGTTTCTAACTTACAACGAATATGAGTATGAGCATTGAATTTTTTCAATACACGATAATGAGTAATCGCTTCTTTACCCATATCCTCTGGTGCAACGGCCATTTTAGTGCGCTGAGTTGGATGGCGAGCGATAGGGGCTTCAACAGTCCCCCCTCCTGTCATCACGCCCATAGTAATGGCTTCGTATTCACGACCCATTGAACGATCTTGAAGTTGGTTCACCAGCTGAGTCTGGGCTTGCAACGTCTTCGCGACCACCATCAAGCCAGTAGTATCTTTATCTAACCGATGCACGATGCCCGCACGCGGTACGTTCTCGATACCAGGATAGTGGTATAACAAGGCATTTAATAAAGTGCCCGTATGGTTGCCTGCAGCAGGATGAACAACGAGACCCGCAGGCTTATTAATAACGACGATATCGTCGTCTTCATAAACGACATTTAATGGGATATCTTCGGCTTCCCAATCGCCTTCGGCTTCAAGAACAACGTCGAGTTCGAGATTTTCACCACCGATCATTTTGTCGCGACCACGGCGAGTTTTGCCGTCGACGGTCAACTTCCCATCTTTAATCCACTGTTGTAGACGCGAACGAGAAAAATCGGGGAACAATTCCGCTGCGATCTGATCTAGACGTGTATTACCTAGATGAATGGGGACGAAAACACTGGCTTGAATAGAATTTGACATGAATGAACTTTAAATGATCTTTAGTGAAGATTAAGACTATGATTTAATGTCGCTTATTAATTAGCGCCATATTGACCACCTAGTATACAGTTAAACGGAATATTCCTCCATGAGAAGCTTTACTCAATCGATTTTGATTTTATCCTGCCTAGTATTGGCAGCTTGTTCGGCGTCGGAAAAACGTCCGGAAGAACTAACCGAGAGGGAATTTTATGAGCAAGCACGCGAAGCGATAGACGATAACAACTTCCTCATCGCCAGTGAACGCTTACAACAACTAGAGTCACGCTATCCATTTGGCCAATATGCTGAACAAGCTCAGTTAGAGCTAATTTATACCCAACACATGATGGCGGATATGGAGAGCTCTTTAGCATCGGCAGAGCGTTTCATTCGCTTACACCCTCTGCATAAGCAGGTTGATTACGCTTATTACATGCGCGGCCTTTCCGTTTATGAGTTAGGTTTTAGCTTTGTTGAGCGCTACACGCCTTCCGAGCAAGCACGTCGTGATCCAACCCCTTTCCGCGATGCCTTTAATCACTTTGATGAGCTAATTCGCCGCTATCCAGATAGCCAATATAACGAAGATGCACAAAAGCGAATGATCTTTTTGCGCGATCGCTTAGCCCAATACGAGGTGGGTGTGGGTCAATTCTATATGAAGCGTCATGCTTATTTAGCCGCAGCCCAGCGCGGTGAGCGCGTGATGCTAAGCTACCAAGGCACAAGTGTTGTCGATGATGCTTTAGCCTTGCAAGTAGAAGCCTATCAATTATTAGGTCAAGAGTTTGAGTCTAAACAAGCATTGGCGCTATTGAAATTGAACTACCCAAAGCATGAGCAATTGGATGAAGAAGGTAACTTCATTGAAAGTGGCCTTACTGAAGAAGATCGTCGCACCTTGATTGGCGTGATGAGCTTTGGCCTAATTGAGTAGCCCTTTCTTCTGAATTAATAAGTTCTGCAAACCTCTACTGAAATCCGCTAAGGCTCGGTAGAGGTTCATTCTTGTACTATTTACTACAAACAAACCCCAATAAAAAACTAGCTACCAGCCTTCCAACCATTGGTGATCGGATAGCGACGGTCGCGGCCAAAACCTCGAGCTGTCATGCGTACGCCCACAGGAGCTTGGCGACGCTTATATTCAGATAGATCGACTAGGCGAGTTATACGCTTAACCTCTTCACTAGCAAAACCTTTGGCGATGATCGCATCAACGCTCACATCCCCTTCAATATAAAACTCTAAAATTTGATCAAGAATGTCGTAAGGCGGCAGACTATCTTCATCTACTTGATCAGGGGCTAACTCAGCTGAAGGTGGACGAGTAATGACTCTCTCAGGAATAATTTCAGTTATACCATCAATGCCACCTTGCTCGGCAGCGACTTCATTACGATAGCGAGATAATTGAAAAACGATGGTCTTATACACATCTTTCAACGCACTGTAACCACCGACCATATCACCGTACAAGGTTGCATAACCTACAGCCATTTCACTCTTATTGCCGGTTGTTAGTACCATATAACCCTTTTTATTCGAAATGGCCATTAACATTACACCGCGGCAACGGGCTTGTAGATTTTCTTCGGTAGTATCAGCTGCCAAGCCTGCAAACTCATCTTCTAGTGCCAGCATAAACGCATCGTACATAGCTTCAATCGGCAATATCTTATAACTAACACCCAGAGCATCCGCTTCTAGCTTGGCATCTTCCATGCTCATTGAAGAAGTATATTTAAACGGCATCATCACAGCTTCAACTCTGTCTTTACCAATCGCATCCACCGCAATCGCCAAAGTTAATGCCGAATCAATACCGCCAGACAAGCCTAAGACAATGCCTTTGAAACCATTCTTTTCGATGTAATCACGTACCCCAAGCACTAAGGTATCGTAGATACTAGCGAGCTCACTTTTTGCCAATTCGACGGGAGCATTTTGAATACTTAAATCGCTATCAAAGTCGATCACCGCCAGGGCACTTTCATGCTCAGGCAAGCTAGCGACTAGAGCACCCGAAGCATCCGTCACAAACGATGCACCATCAAAGACCAACTCATCCTGACCCCCAACCTGATTGACATAAACAATCGGTAACTGATGACGTTGTGCATGAAGCGCTAATAATTCATGACGCTGCTGCAACTTACCCAGATGGAAAGGTGAGGCATTGATGTTAAGCATCAACTCTGCCCCTGCCGCTTTAGAATCAGCAATGGGCTGTTCATGCCAGATGTCTTCACACACCGTCAAACCGATCTTATGTCCCTGCCATTCAAAGACACACGCCTCATTACCTGCGCTGAAATACCGCTGCTCGTCAAACACCTGATAATTAGGCAAACAGCGCTTGGCATATTGGGCAATCTGCTCACCGTCTTGCCACACCCCTGCCATATTGAACAATTTACCGTCCTGGTGCCAAGGGTAACCCAGTACAATCGTCGCTTCGGAGCTCAATTTCGCGATCTGCTGCAAGCCTGCTTCAATGCGATGCTGTAAGCTTGGGCGCAATAATAAATCTTCCGGCGGATATCCGGTGATCGCTAGCTCAGAGAAAATCACCATCAAAGGCTTGTTGCTAGCAGCGGAGCAAGCTTTGGCATCGACGACAGCAGCTGTAATAAGCGCTAAATTGCCGTCAATATCACCCACTTTAAAATTGACCTGGGCGAGCGCGATTGAAAATTGTTGCATAGTAATTATCTTTGACCACGGGATATTTGCCGCGTATTGTCGAAAAAATGTGAACAGGTTGCAAATGGAACTTTTAAAATGTTGTTAAAACCAGCGGACGTTCTTGTCCAAGGGCAGAGATTATTACGCTATTACAGCTTTTATACTTTGCTTTTAGCATTGATGCTGATCATTCTGGACAGTTTAGATACTAACAATAATATTGTTGCGGCGGCCGACCCAAGAACCTTCTTATTTGCCAATACCGCCTATGTATTTTGGTCGGTGCTGATGCTCGTTTTCTCCAGTTCGCGTCTCAGTACCCACCCGCAATACGCTGTGAGCTTCTTTTTTGGCGACATCACCCTATTGATTATTATGATGCAAGCCAGTGGTGGTCTAGAAAGCGGTTTTAGTAACCTAATTCTCGTTCCCATGCTGATTTCAAACTTGCTAGTGACGCAATCTTTAGGTTATGCCGTCGCAGCTTGGACTACCATTGCCGTCATTTATACCCAGCATATTGTTCCTTGGCATTTCGACGAAAAAGAAGTTTTCACCTCAGGGTTATATGGCTTTTTTTGCTTTACCCTCGCATTTTTAACCCAGACGCTATCGGGCAAGCTGAACAGCACCCTAGACCTTACTCATTTGCAAGCCGCCAACATCAATCGCTTACGGAAAATTAACAAACACGTCCTATACTCTTTACCGAACGCGATTATTGCCTGTGATCACGACGATAAAATATTAATGAGCAACCACCTTGCCCAGCAATTATTCAGTTGTAATGAGGGCGATACCTTACCTTCAGCCTTGATGCGCTTAGTAAAAACGAGTGATTGCCAAAACCTTCGCTTTGAACACAATGATCATCAACTAATCCTCAAAAGATCATCGCTTATGAACTCTCTAGAAGGGGATTATGTTTTAGTCATGGAGGATGCAAAACATATCGCCGCCGAAGCTCAGCAGATTAAGCTCGCATCATTAGGCCGCCTTACTGCCAGCATCGCTCATGAAATCCGTAACCCATTAAGCGCATTACGTCACGCAGCACAATTATTAGCGGAAGCTCCTGACCTATCGAAAGGTGATATTAAACTCACCCACATCATCGAGCAGCACTGCATGCGTATTAATCGCACTGTGGAAGATATTTTACAAATTAGCCGGCGAAATCATGCCAATGCTGAAGTAATCAAACTCAAACCTTGGTTAGAACATTTCGCAGAAGCTTTTAAGCAATCAAGTACAGATACGTTTTCACTAACGATAAACTGTAATCCTGACTACCTAGTAAGCTTCGACCCCGATCAGTTACAGCAAATTTTGCACAACATCTGTGGTAATGGCCTAAGGTATGCGCTACTAAAAAATCCCGACGATGCACAGATAAAAATTCATGCAAAAGAACATTTAAATGGTTCTGTTCAGCTCTATTTGATGGATAATGGAGCGGGAATTAGCGAAGAAAACCAAAAAAACTTATTCGAACCTTTTTTTACTACCGAGCATGCGGGAACAGGTCTTGGTTTGTATTTATGCCGTGAAATTTGTGAAGCAAATAAAGCCAGAATAAAGCACATAGTCACCAGCCAGAAAGTAGACAATTTAGGCACCTGTTTTTGCTTGAGCTTTAGCGCTGTTCATTAAGTATTTTGATTTAGGAATTTACATGAAGTACAAAGCATTAATTATTGATGACGAACCTGATATTCGCGACCTTATTCAAATCACCTTAGAGCGCATGGATATCGATTGCTCAACAGCAGCAACGTTTAGTGAAGCGATCACCTTATTAGAGCAGCAAGAATTTCATTTCTGTTTAACTGATATGAAATTGCCTGATGGCAATGGCATGGACTTAATCTCTTTAGCGCATAAAAAGTATAAGAAGATGCCCATCGCCATGATTACCGCGTTTGGCAATATGGAAACCGCTGTAGCAGCGTTAAAATCTGGCGCTTTCGATTTCATCGCTAAGCCAATTGACCTTGCCCGTCTACGAGAAGTCGTCACCGCAGCGTTAAAACTGACTGAAGTCCCGTTAGCATCCCATGCCAGCAAAAGCTCTCAGGTGCGTTTATTGGGTAACTCATCAGCCATGGCTAAACTCAATAATCATATTGAAAAAGTTGCCCGCACCCAGGCCCCTATTTTTATTTATGGCCCTTCAGGGACAGGTAAAGAATTAGTCGCACAACTGGTTCATTCTTTAGGGGTACGCCGAGATAAACCGTTCATTGCGGTTAATTGTGGAGCGATTCCCCGAGACTTAATGGAGAGTGAATTTTTTGGCCATATGAAAGGTAGTTTCACTGGTGCCAGCTCGGATAAACTCGGTTTTTTCCGTGCTGCTGAAGGTGGCACACTCTTTTTAGATGAAGTCGCTGAATTACCGATCGAAATGCAAGCCAAGCTGTTACGCGTTATTCAAGAGCAATCTGTTCGCCCTGTCGGTCATGAGCAAGAGCTGCCCATTAATGTACGTATACTGAGTGCCAGTCATCGAGACTTACACAAGCGAGTAGAAGAAGAACTATTCCGCCAAGATTTGTACTTCCGCTTAAACGTAATCACTGTTGAAACGCCTTCTTTAGCTCAACGCCCAGATGATATTCCTTTATTGGCCGATCACTTCTTGCAAAAATATGCAAAAGAATGGCAAATGCCAGCGCTGCAATTATCCCCTGAAACCTTGAAAGCTTTATGTGAATATTCATTCCCTGGCAATGTCCGTGAACTAGAAAACATCCTGCAACGCGCTTTTACTATGTCTGAAAGTGATGTAATTTGCATTGAGGATCTGAACCTACCCAACCACCAAAGTGAACCTTCATTTACAGCGAAAAGTTCAACCAATATGGCCAATGGTAATCTCGAAGCCTACATTGAAAACATTGAACGCCTTGCGATTAATGAAGCCTTAGAAGCGACTCGCTGGAACAAAACCGCCGCGGCGGAGAAACTGGGAATTAGTTTTCGCGCATTGCGTTATCGCTGTAAGAAGTTAAATATTGAATAGACAATTTCCTTCTTCAATTCGAAAACTCATCCTATCTTTAAAATAAAGCATGATTTTTAACTCAGCCATAATTATTGTTCTCTTCGGGCAATAGGCTGAATCTTTAATTCCGGACTAACACTTTTAATAATCCCTGCTGTACTCAAACTGTCGCCATTTGAACCAAGGACGGTACAATGAAACAGCAGGGATTCACCTTGATTGAGCTTCTCATCGTATGCGCTATCGTTGCCATCATTAGCTATGCTGCAAGCCCAAGCTTTGCTTTTATCATCGAACAAAATCGCATTAATAGTGATATTTCTCGTTTATTGTTAATGATCCAATCCGCTCGACAGCATGCAATAACCTCTTCAACCACGACGGTTCTTTGCCCTAGTGAAGATAACTCCCGCTGTATACGCAATTGGAAGTTGCCTCTAATGCTGTTTAACGATGTAAATAAGAACAAAAAAAGAGATGAGGATGAAGTAATAATCAGCCGATTCGAAGCGTTTTCCGATTCTGACATCAAGATTGACTACCCTAAAACGCAAATTAGATTTAACGAACATGGTATGGCCAACTATTACAATGGCACCCTCAGTTATTGTTTAAATGAAACAGTGAAAGGCATCATTATCTCGCGTATAGGCCGCATCCGCTTTGCCGTAGATTTAGACGGGGATCACATACCAGATGTGAACTCCAACAAGTCCGTTTCCTGCCAATAACCACTAGCTCATCAAAAGGCTACCGCCTATCTTTTGAAAGGGTGCAATTACTCCATTACGCTCTAACCTATAAATGAGAATCTATTTCATTTGTGAGTTTATGTAACCATATTCAAAAGAAACGGGTGCACAGCTTAAGCAAAAGGATATGCAAGAAATTATATTCTCCTAACGACCCTTTAGTCATAGGAATTATTTTATGCATTCATTTTCTTCTAATAAAGGCTCGGCTTTAGCTATCAGCCTAGTCATATTAACTGCCATAACGTTGATCTCAGTTAGTTCGCTACAGCGCTCGGGTATTCAAGGGCGTATGGTCGGCAATATTCAACACCAAGAACAAGGCTTTCATGCTGCCAATGGTGAATTAGAAGAAATATATCAATTTTATGCAACCCAAGCCTCAGCAACCCAAGCACTGTCCTCTCCTTTAAACAGCTTTGAGATTGTCGCTGGTGATCAGATTTTTCATCCCGTAGAACCAGGCCACGAATCTACCTACAACTCTTACGCCCCCCCTAATTATGGTGAACAAAGCACTGGCGGGGCTCACCCACCACGATTAGCGGTCACCAGCGACATTCAACATACCGGCATTCGAAATTCATTGGTTGAAGGCTTTAGTGTCGGCACCTTTGTCGAATATGGTTTTATCGTCAGCTCTCAAGCAGCAGAACCCAGTTTTGGTATCACTCCTGGACGAACTCTTTCTAACCAACTCGTTGGTATAAAATATATTGCCCCAGCAGGCTAAACTCAACTTAGTCATTAATTTTAAGGAGATTCATTATGCGTTTATTTTCTTTCTTTCTTTTACTAGTCATTGGTTCAACAAGCCTAGCTCAAAATGCTGCAGCAACAGCGATTGACCCAGACTTGATCGATGTTGAAATGACCAAAGTCATGTACATCATAACCCCCAGCGACCTCAAAATCAGTGCCTATCATAAAGGTCAGCCAGCAGCTTTTAACCTTAAATTATGCCAAGCCTGCCAAGTAAAACCTTATTATCTACAAGACAATGCTGAGCTATTACTTAATGAACAACCCCTAGCATTAAAAGATTTAACCATCACCCTCATCAAAAAGAAATTTGATGTTATTCAGCTAGGGATAGACCGCAGTAATAAAACAGTTACCTACCTTTATCTAGGTGGTATCAGTGAGTCAAGTGCAGAAGAAATTGCACAGGAGCAGTCTGATGAAAACTAAACTTTTCAAATCCCGAATATTAAGCTGTGGCGCAGCCGTATTCTCTTTTTTACCTCTATTCATCCATGCGGATGATACAGAAATTTATACCGGTATTGCTGAACGAGATGCGCCTAATGTAATCTTTATTATGGATACTTCAGGCAGTATGGGCTGGGCGAACGATGGCGACCGTGATCCCGACCCAGGAGAGTCACGCCTTGAACAAGTACAAGAAGCTGCCATCGATACCATCAATAATACCGATGGTATTAATATCGCTTTAATGAAATTTAACGAAGATCGAAGTGGCTGGGGCGGCTATGTTGATATGCCCATGACTCCCGTCGCAGAGGCTCGGGCGGATTTTGCCAGTAAAATGAACTCATACCGTGCAACCGGTGGCACCCCTATTACCGAATCACTTGAAGAGGCTTTACGCTATTTACGTGGGGACTCCCTGCATTACGGAAAATACAACTCCACTTATTACAGTACCTCAACATCACGCTCGGGTAACGATTATATCAGCCCTATAAGCCACCAATGCCAAAAAAACCACGTGGTATTATTTTCTGATGGTGAACCAAGTAGCGATACAGGTGCCAACGACCGTATTCAGGTTTTGTTAAAATCCATACCTTCAGAAAATCGCGTATCTGGTTTAAGTACAAGCTGTAGCGGAAATGGAGGCTGCGCTGAAGAAATAGCCTTTTATGGCAACCAAGAAGATTTAAGTAGTGCTTTTGAAGGCATTCAAAATGTAACCTTCCATGCTGTTGGTGGATTCGTCCAGGGTTCAGCCCAAACCAAGTTAGAGAACATTGCTAAATATGGCTCATGGGCTGCCCCTGGAAAACCCGTAAATCCTGCCCTTAAAGAAGGTAATGGCATTTATTCAAACGTGCAAAATTATGAAGAGCTAAAGAAATCCTTACAAGATATTTTTGATAGCATAGCCAAAACCTCCAGTACCTTTACTGCTCCTGCAGTATCAGTAAATGCCTTCAATAACCTTGAACACCTAGATCAACTCTATTATTCCGTTTTTAAACCAACGGATTCAGCTGGCTGGTCAGGAAACCTTAAGCGTTATCGCCTAACCAGTGATGGTACTGTGGTTGATAAAAACGATGATCCTGCAGTTGACCCAGACACAGGATTCTTTTTAGAAACGTCTCATAGTTTTTGGACTCTCGGCACTGAAGCTGACGGCAACGAAGTACGCAGCGGCGGAGCTGCGAGTCGCCTAACCGCGGAGCGCAAGGTGGTAACGTATTTCGGCAGCGATAAAGCATTATTAGCCGCCGACAACCGAGTCAATGAAGCTAATACGAAATTAACCAATAGCTTGTTAGATCTACCTGCGACTTATACTGCGGATCAAAAAGTAAAACTCATTAAGTGGGCAAAAGGTATTGATATTAACGATGAAGATAACGATACCTTCAAAGACGATGCCCGTATCTTCATGGAAGACCCTTTACACAGTCAGCCTGTGGTCATCAACTATGGTAAAGATTCGGCGAGCCAAACTTTTGATAGCAGTATTTATGTCGCGACTAATTCGGGCTACTTACATGCTATTTCAACCAATGAAGATGACCCGAAGGAACACTTTGCTTTCATTCCAACAGAGTTGCTCGATAATATTTATCAGTATTTTACTGGGCTTTCTAGCTTAGATAAGGTTTATGGTTTAGACGGACCTGTTTCTTATTGGCATAAAGACATCAATCGCAATGGCGTTATCTTAGATGAGGACTCCAGTCTTGAAACTGGCGAGCATATCTACCTATTTGCAGGTATGCGTCGCGGAGGTCGTAGTTACTATGCCCTAGACGTAAGTGATCGCAACGCACCCAAGTTTTTATGGCAAATCAATAATACCTCGAGTGGATTTAGTAAGCTCGGTCAGACTTGGTCAAAAATGACCCCTTCTATCGTGAAATGGCTTGGGGTTAAAACCCAGGTATTATTTTTTGGTGGCGGTTATGACCCTGCAGAAGATTCAAAATCAAGTCGTAGCACAAGTAGTATGGGTAATGCTATTTACATGATTGATGCGACAACTGGTAACTTATTATGGAGCAGCTCAAACTCTGGAGCCGACTTAAATCTAACAGAGATGAAAAACAGTATAGTATCTAATATAGTCACAATCGATAGTACTCTCGATGGCTATACGAATTTACTGTATACCGCTGATGTAGGAGGCCGCGTATGGCGCATAGATTTGGATAACAGTGCCGTCTCAGCTGCTGCTTTTGCCACAGGGGGAGTCACTGCTGATTTCAACGGCGGCGGCAATACAAGTAATATTCGTTTCTTCAATACTCCTGATATTGCCTTTACTCGCTATGGGGGGTTTTCACCTGATGGTCAATTTCAGATTAGTATCGGCTCTGGCTATCGCGCCCACCCTCTTGATACTCGTGTTGTCGATCGTTTTTACATCATTAATGATACCCATGTGTCCACCATACCCAGTAGCTATACGAATTACGACGAGGCCGACCTAGCAGATGTCAGCAGTTTCGCTTCTGCTACCTCAGACCAACAACAAGCCGGCAGTTTTTATAAGTTAACCAGTACCGGTGAAAAAGTACTCGCTAGCTCAGTCACGGTTGCCAACAATATCCTATTCACCACTTATCGCCCCTTGGATGCTGTTTCCTCGGCAAACTGTGATGCAGATACCGGATCAACTCGCCTTTATCAGGTGAAACCCATCGCACCTCAAACACCAGATGACAATCCACTTGAGCGTGACTGGGGGCTAACCGATCTTGCACAAGGCGGCATACCACCGAATCCAGTGGTTCTCTTTCCTCCATCTGATGACGGCAGTAGTGGCTCAGGAGATGAAGATGAAGAATGTCCGGAAGGTGAAGAATGCCCCCCTCCCTGTGAAGGTGAAGAGTGTGAAACCAGCTGTGAACAACTCACCAGCATCAC
>Ga0209396_1005968_pt1 | contig 11338 bp, 6 predicted proteins | sample GOMGulsemesocosm_6_FD_184638 | JGI IMG/M metagenome (GOLD analysis project Ga0209396, IMG submission 184638) | Methane-oxidizing microbial communities from mesocosms in the Gulf of Mexico - GOM8C Gulf of Mexico (SPAdes) (version 2) | ecosystem: Environmental > Aquatic > Marine > Cold seeps... | reverse complement strand
TTGCTCATATTGCTAATCCTTATATTTTTAATAGCCAAAGTGTGTTCGAAAGGAAAAATGAAGTAAAGGGAAGATGATGACAAACACCGTGCTGATAACGCCAACGATATTTTAAGGACATCCAGTTTCTCATGACATCCTCTCAATTGTTGATATTATACCTCTGTAGAAATTCTACTTGGTTGAAAACCCTACAAAAGGACTTTGATATGCGATTAAAATTTTTTACCTTAATGCTTGTTTTTCTTATACCCAGCTATGCCCTAGCATCATCGAAAATGGACGATAAAACCGGTTGGCATGTCGGTATTGCTCCTTTGGGTTATTTGCAAAATAGCATTGAATACGAGAATGGCAGCAAAAGCAGCGGTACCCATATAAGTAATAGTATTTTTTGGGGAATAAACTTCGTTGATTGGCTGGGCCTAGAAAGTACATTCTTTTCTTCTCAACTCATCGATGAAGATAGAACATTTATAGACAGCTCATCTTATATTGGCTTAACCATCACCCCTAAAATCACTTTTCATATTCAGCCTAGATTCGCTCTGTATTTTAAAGCAGGGTATGCCTTAACCGCCTATGTTGAGGAATATAAAGATGTGAATAATAGTAATGATGAGGAGAAAGAAATTTGGATGGGAACCCTTCCGACTTATGGCTTTGGTACGGAAATCAGTATATTTGAAGGGTTAAAACTTAGAGCGGGCTATGATCGACTTTATGGCACATTGGTCAATGACGATAAGTATGTGGGCCATGTATTAACGGACTATAAGGTTGATGCTGAGAACTATAATGTAAGCATGCATTATCAATTTTAATACCTTCTAAATCTTACCCCTTAATATCACCCTTAGAAATCACCTCTAGGGGTGATCCTTTCACCCCCCTCTCTTTTGTACTCTGTTTATGCCTGCTCAGCTCAGGCCTCACTATAAAAACAGTATAAAGAGAGCAGTTTATGACCCATGAATATATTGATCGCGAACGGATGGATGTTGATGTCTTAATTATCGGTGCGGGTCCTGCTGGCTTAGCCACGGCTTGTCGGTTAAAGCAGTTAAACCCTGATACTCATGTCATGGTATTGGAAAAAGGTTCCGAGGTCGGTGCCCATATCTTATCAGGGGCTATCATGCAGCCGACTGCCATGGACGAATTATTTCCAGACTGGAAAGCCATGGGCGCGCCGTTAAACACCCCTGTTATCGATGACGAAATATATTATTTCACTCAACAACTTGGTATCAAATTCCCTAACTTGCTCGAACCTAAATTGTTAAAAAACCACAATAACTATGTTGTGAGTTTAGGCAATGTTTGTCGCTGGCTCGCAGAGCAAGCCGAACAGCTCGGAGTAGAGATTTATCCGGGCTTTGCCGCAAACGAGCTGCTTTTTTCTGATGCTGAGAGTGACATTAAAAATAAAGTGATCGGCGTCATTACCGGTGACATGGGAATCGATACCAATGGTGATAAAAAAGAAAGTTTTATTCCTGGGATGGAGATTCACGCTAACTACACTGTATTTAGCGAAGGCTGCCGAGGGCATTTAGGCAAGCAACTTATTGCCCACTACCAATTGGATAAAGGCAAAGATCCCCAACATTATGGTCTAGGCATAAAAGAACTTTGGCAAATAGATCCTGAATTAAACGACCTGCATAAAGAAGGCTTAGTTTTGCATACTGCAGGTTGGCCAGTGAGTGAAACGTTAGCCAAAGAAAAAGCCGGGGGTGGTGGTTTTTTATACCATTTAGACAACAATCAAATTTCACTCGGTTTTATTTCCGAGCTGGCGTATCAGCACCCATTCTTTGACCCTTACCAAGAAATGCAGCGCTGGAAAACCCACCCTACCATTGCCAAGTTTCTTAAAGGCGGCAAGCGTATAAGTTATGGTGCCCGTGCAATTGCTAAAGGCGGTTTGCAATCGTTACCGAAAATGCACTTTCCCGGAGGTTTATTAATTGGCTGTGATGCGGGCACCCTAAATAATGCCAAGATTAAAGGCAGCCATACCGCCATGAAATCGGGCATGCTTGCCGCGGAGGTAATTAATGCGGCATTAATCTCCGGGCGTATTCACGATAACCTTATCGAATACGAGTTGGCCTTTAAGCAATCATGGATTTATAAGGAACTTCACCAGCAAAGAAACTGGGGCCCTGCGCGTCATCATCTGGGTGAAATCTTTGGCGGTGTGTTTTCTTTTATCGATATCAATCTATTCAATGGTCGCTTACCCATAACCCTGCAAGACCCTCAACCTGATTATGCGGCATCTACCTCTAAGCAAGCGCTCGAAACCTATAAGAATGCCAAAGCGATTAATTATCCTAGAGCTGATGGAATATTAACCTTCAATAAACTCGATTCGGTATTTTTATCCAATACTAACCACAGAGAGAACCAGCTTTGTCATTTAAAACTCAAAGATACTCAAATTCCTTTACAGCACTTAGCGCAATTCGACGACGGACGCACTGAACCTGCTTTATTTTATTGCCCAGCCGGGGTCTATGAAAAGGTTGAAGTTGAGAATGGAAGACCTAGTTTTCAAATAAATGCGCAGAACTGCTTACACTGCAAAACCTGTGATATTAAAGATCCGGTGCAGAATATTAACTGGACGATTCCCGAGGGAGGCGATGGGCCTAACTATCCAAACATGTAGCTATCCAAACATGTAGCTATTCATATATGTCCAGCCAATAGTTCAGAGAATATGCGATAATTGTTTTTTTGAATAATGTTAGTGATATTTATGGCAAACGACTCAAGCATAGAAAGTTATACCCTCAAGCCGATTGGCTTAGTTCATTCTTGCTTTAAAGAGAAGTTTGCCATTCCTCGCCAGCCTGCACTAGCTCCTGCTGCACGAGGAGAGATTGAGTTATTGCCGCCTTATGATGATCCTGTGGCGATTGAAGGTTTAGCAGACGTGAGTCATTTATGGCTGAGTTTCATTTTCCACCAAGCTATGCCGAAAGAGGGTGAGGTCCGCCTGCGTGTTCGCCCTCCTCGCTTGGGTGGTAATAAAAAAATCGGTGTTTTTGCTACCCGCGCAACCCATAGGCCAAACCCATTAGGTTTATCTGTGGTGAAACTGGATGGTATTAAAAATGGCCGCTTACAAATTTCCGGCATAGACCTGTTGGATGGCACGCCAATTGTTGATATCAAACCTTACGTGCCTTATGCGGACTCTGTGCCTGAAGCGGTTAATAAAATTGCTAGTGCTAGCCCAGAGTTAACTCAGGTTAAGTTTACTGCAGAGGCATTAATCTCAGTCGAGCAGCAGAGCAAACGTCTAGATCAGCCAGTGAAGGAATTAATAGAGCAGATGCTCGCGCAAGATCCTAAGCCGGCTTATCAAAAACCTGACCCTACACGAGTTTATGGGGTGAAAATTTGGGACTTAGACGTTAAGTGGTGCTACCCAGAGAAAATTAACGATACTGATCATCTGCTAGACACTCACTTGCTAGTCACTCATATAGAGATGGCAGTATCCAGTTAGTCCTATTTCAAGCTAACTCTATTTCAATTTATAAGCGCGCTGATAAAACGAGGTTAATCCTTTAGCTTTGAAGCGTGGCTCTTCTTCTATAATGTCCGCTTCCTCTAATAGCTGAATTGGATACGTTCCACCATATAGAGCTTCTACTTCCTCACTGGAAACTGCAAATGGCGGTCCACCCGCAATGCTTTGGTCATAATCTAAAGTGATTAATAATTGAGGTGCATACAGGGTGATTTTGGCCATGTGCTGAGCATATTCTAAACGCATCTTTTCAGGTAAGGCGATTAAGGCTGCTCGATCATAGACCAAAGAAATCTGTCCTAAATCTTTTTGTGTTAATGAAAAATAATCCCCAGCGAAGATTGTTAACTTTTCAGATTGATAAATCTTCCCCTCTTGCCAAGCACAAATTGTTGGACTCAATTCGAGCTGAGAAAAGACTTCTTTTACGGCAATTTCACTCAACTCAACCGCAATAACGTCACAACCTTGAGACAAAAGAAATTCTATATCCAATGTCTTTCCGCAAAGAGGAATAAATATTTTACCCGGATTTTTTAACACCCCATTTACCTGAAATAACTCAAGGTTACGCTTCAGTAACGGATGGACATAATCAAGATGAAAACCGACTTGGTTTATCTCCCACTTGTTGTGCCAAAAAGTGTGTTCCATGTCTCAATCTCGCTTATTTTGTCTGCTGCTAGGTTACAAGAATATAACATATTTTTCTAACTTCCCTTTAAAAGCCCCTTTAAAACCACTAAATGCGCCACTCATACTACTGACTTATTTGTTATTTTGTTTTAGAAACTACAAGTTATTAGCAGTACTTTATAGAACTGCTTTACTAAGGTTGTCTGGCCAAAAAAGATTGGAGTTTGAATATGCCTGCGTTAAATAAAGCCTTGGTAGTAGCACTATCATCCACATTGCTTCATGGTTGCTTCTCTTTAGATTTCGGAGATGACGACGATGATCCTATTACAACCCCTCCCGAAGAAACTACCAGCTTCTCTGGTAAAGTAGCAGATGGTTATCTTACCGGAGCTAAAGTCTGCTTAGATTTAAATTCAAATAAAATTTGTGACCCTGGCGAACCTTCTACAATTTCTACCGCCGGTGGTGAATTTTCATTAAATGATGTTACTGCAGCACAATTAGCAAGCGCTCCTCTATTAGTTGAAATTATCGTTGGCGAAACCGTTGACGAAGATAAACCGGATACCCCGATTGAGAAAAAATATACCTTAACCGCCCCTGCCGGATATGAATTCATTAGCCCATTAACGACCATGGTGCAAAGTGAAATAGAAGAAAATAATGTTACTCCAGAAGAAGCCGCAGGTACTGTTCAAGCGAAGCTAGGAACAACCCTAGATTTAGAAGCTGATTATGTCGCTGGCTCAGATGATGGAACTGAAAATGCTGAAGAGTTTGAACGCCTGCATAAAGTCGCTCAAGTCACGGTAATCGTTTTACAAGAAAACATTGAATTAGTGGAAGAGATTTTAGGGGATGCCGAAGTTTCTTTTGAAGACCTCGTCGCTATCATAGTACAAGAAGTTGTTGCGTCTTTAGATACCATTGCTGAACAAGTTAATACAGCCATTGAAACAGAAGAAGGCGGTGGTGATGCTTTCGACCCTACTGTGTTAGCCGATAGTGAAGAACTGGATGTGGTAGACGTCGATACTACTACCATTGAAGAAGAAATTGAAGAACGTGAAACTGAACGTGAAACGGCTGCCGCCAATATCGCTCAGGTTCTAGAGTCTGGTGAAGGCATTCATTTCTTTGAATCAGATCATTCTTATGATTCATCGATCCAGCAAGATGTCATTGAATTTTCTTATGGCACTGTCATGAAAGATGCTGCTTCTTCATTGGTTACCATTTCTAAAACTATCTTTAACCCTTTAACAAGCTTGTGGGAACTTAGTGAAGAACCTGCTAATGGAGGTGAAGGTGAAGATACTGCAGCTGGAGAACAAGAAGGTGATCATGATGGTCGTATCTGCTTATTATCCAACGGTAGTGTGTCATGCATTTCTGATGATGATGAGACGATTTCAATTTCAGGTGATGCTGTGATCGTTGAGATTGGCGGAGTAGAGGCAACACGCCAAGAAATTACTGGTATTAGTGTTGACCTTACTGGAAAAAATATTCTGACCTTTATGGACGACGATTTTTTCCGCGCTATGGACCCTATGGCAAGTTTTGCCGCAGGTGCAACGGGCTATAAGCTTTCTTTCAAACGCCCTAATGCCATGTATGCCATCTTTGATCAGAATGTAACAACTGTTGATCAATGCTGGGACGGTAATATTCAGGTAAATGAAAATGGTGCTTGGAACCCGACCGATACTTTATGTAATAACGTATTCTTACGTACGGGTGATGGTGAGCATGATACTGATGGTTTACCTGCTATTACTCTTGCTGATTTGACAACGGCAACCGCCGCAGTTGATCCTATGGATGCGAGTGATATTAAAGGGATCGCTGTTGGCGGTCATAATGGCGTAGAGATAATTGCTGAATTTGTTGCCGGCGGAACCGTAAACTATTACCTCTTTAAACATCCATATAATGACGATATGAATGATGGTATGGACGACGGTACAACTGGTGAAGGTGAAGGCTCTAATACTGAACAACCTCCAATGGAAGAAATGCCTCCTATTGAAGAAAACAAGCTGCAGGCACTTGAAGAAGGTCCTGATGGTGAGCAGCCTCCTATGGAAGATCCAAATATGGGTGATCCTACGGATGGTACGGCAGGCGGTCAGCAACCAATGCTTGAAGTTATGGTTAGCGCTCAATGGGTTCAAACTACTGTCGCTGGTCAGACCATTATAGAATATGGCATCCCTCCACTATTAGCTGAAATTGGCGATGTGCGTGATGATGAACGTCTACGCTTCTTTGTTGCCTATGAAGGTGCTGTACGCCAAGGTGGGATTCAACCTGTTGGTGAAGAAGGTGATAACGAATGGGTATTTAATGATGCCGGTCGTGATCAAATTAAGGCGGCTTTTGACTTCTCTTTAGCAACGCCACTTGAGCCTTGTATGGCCGGTGATGTTGATTTCGATGAAGACAATCTAGCAGAGCGTCCTGGTGCTTCTTATCAACAGTTTAAAGAAGTTGCAGACACTGATTGTGAAGCGACAGCCTTTGTTACTGGCGATGTGACCAATAATACTCTGGTAACAGATTTTGGTTTCTTAACCTTCCTTCCTGAAGGCAACGGTACCTTCTTGGGTGAAGTCGGCAATGATGATAAAGCGGTACTCGATTTCACTTGGGTAATCAACGCCGATGGTTTCATCGTTGTGAATGCGCAAACGAGCTTCGAAGTTCCTGTTATTCCTGACGGAGTTGAGGGTGACTTAGAAGATATCAACTTGGAGTTTGAAACAGTTACTGCTTTCTTACGCTTAACCTTGGCTAAAGTTGAAGTAAACGCTCGCCAAATTAGCATTAAGAGTTTTAATCAGGAAGCCTCTAGTTCGGCTGATTTAGAAACCGCTAACGGCGCCATCTTTGGTGAAGTTTGGGGAATTAAGTAAGTGAACAAAAAGGCCCTGATTATCATCAGGGCCTTTTTATCTAAGTTATTATATCAAGTTAGTTTATCTAGTCATTTCCTCTAAACGAGTTCAATTTTCTCCCGTTTAAAACGAACCTGATACAGTCCCCCCATTAATAAAATTAACAAGCAAGCTAAGCTTACCCACAATACTTGGTAATCGGTTTCGATTTCTTGCTCACTTTGCTTTTCTAGTTTCTGCCCCGTAACAAACTCAGTTGCAGTATCACTTTGCTCAGCATTCATCTCATTAGGCTGAGGTGCATTTTGAATCGTTTCCATAGCCTGCTGTGACATTTTTTCAGGTAACTTGAACTCCAAACCAAAACCTTGCGCCAAGTTTTCTAGCTTTTCTTTGAAGACTTCGTTATCACTGTAGATATCGTATTTATTCGCCATCTCTAAATAGGTTGCCGTTAACTTTTCTAACGTCGCATCATCAGTTTCAAAATACTCTTTACGCTCTGCTTCTAATACCCGTTCGATTATTTGAGCCAAGGCATAAGGATTATTCTGTTCAAAGAACTGCTTCATTTTCATATCGTATTTGTCGTTCACGTAGACTTCCACGAACTCTTGCCATTGTTCGTTATTGACTGAATCTGGATCCATAACGGTCCAACCCCAGAAATTGTTCATCCGATCCAATACCGTTAATGCCCCTGAATAGCCTTCTTTTTGCATTTCCTCTATCCACCGAGGATGAAACGTACGAGTGCGTAATTCACGACCTAAGAATTTATCCAAGGTTTCGTTTTTCATCTCCGTCGTTTTACGCAAATTCGAAATATACATTTCAGGACTAGCGCCGTCTAAGTTACGCACCGCTAAAGCTATGCCACCAAAATACTGAAAGGGATCATCGCTGGTAATCATGCCGTAGAGATTAGATGAGCGAGAAAATATAACAGCATCTGTTCCGGTAAGTACTTTAGCGTATAAATTACCTACAGTTTTTGCATCGACCTTTTCACTCCAACGCTTCTCGTCTGCACCAAACGCATAACCCATACGAGACATGTATAGATCGGCAAGCTTATCGTCGTTTTCCCAAGTATCCGTCGCCATCGTTGCGCCGTCTAAGCCTGTGCCATAAGCGCCGGTTTCGTTGGAAAAAATCCGAACCGACGATAGGTAGAGTGCATCTTCTTCGGTTGAGCCACTGGCTAACAGCTCTGCTTTTATACTTTGCGCATTGTTATAAACCGAGTTGGATTCTTCTTTCAGCTCAGCAATGTCTTTTATCGCTTTCGCTAATAACAGCATGACATTCGGAAACGCATCACGATAAAGACCTGTTGCTGAGATAGCAACGTCGATACGCGGGCGCTTTAACTCACTGTATTCGATGATTTCTGTCCCTACTACCATACCGCGTCGATCCCATTTAGGTTTCACACCTAATGCCGCCATGATCTGCGATTCTAATACGCCGTGCTGACGCATGGTTTCTAACGACCAAAGCGAAAAGGCTAGCTTGTCTGGAAACTTGCCGTGTTCGTTATGGTATTTAACGATACTGTCTTCGACCAAGGCTTTACCCGCGTCATAAGCGGCCTTAGAAGGCACTTTAGCGGGGTTAAAGCCGATTAAGTTTTTGCCAGTAGGCATCGCCTCAGGATTACGAATAGGATCTCCACCGGTCAAAATTGGAGTATACCCACCCTGCAATGCGTTTACTAAGGCTGGCATTTCTTGCTGCTGAATAAATCCTTGATAGTACTTTTTCGCTTCAATCATGCCCGCCGCTAATTCATCATCAAGATCAAAAGCCTTACCTTCAATGATGGTTAGCCAAAGTAATTTGAAACCATCGATATCATATAGCTGAGTACTATCCAGCTTTTCCATCTCCGTGCTAAAGATTGCAGCAACCACATCTTCTGGCATCATCGCTTTGAGATTATTATCTTTCTCAAAGTCATGCGCTAAGGCAATCGTATCGGCTGCCAGCATTTGCTGAATGGTGGTAATGACATGACTATTTTGTGGCGTAATACCAAAAGTATGTAAACCTAATGGTTGAGCTTCTTGCGCAAGGTCGTATAAATAACGATGCACGGCGGCTAACACTTCGTCGAAACTGTTTTCATCGGTTAGACGGAGTTCTTGCTTAATGTTTAACGCATCAATTTTTTCATCGATACTCTTTTTGGTATTTTCTTTTGTTTGGCCTTCGTCCAGTGCTTCATATTGATGAATAAGTTCATCGATTTCTTCAATATCTGAGTGCATTCCTGCAGCAGCAAAACCTGGAGTAAGATGTGAAATCATCGTTGCACGCCCACGACGCTTAGCCTGCATGGCTTCACCGACGTTATCCATAATAAACGGATAGATCACTGGTAAGTTGCCCACCGAGAGTGATGGTGAATCATAAATTGATAAGCCACGCTCTTTACCTTTTAACCATTCTTGCGAACCATGGGTTCCAAGGTGAACAATCGCATCAGCACCAAAGGTCTTTTTCACGTACAAATAAACGGCTAGATAATAGTGACTCGCCGGAGAGCTAGTATCATGATACATCCGGTCTTTTTCTTCTTCGCTAGAAGAAGAACTTGGCTGAGGTAAGGTTATAATATTGCCATTTTGCATACGGGCAATCATGAAGTGAGGTTCACCATTATGCTGCTCTATAAACTCTTGATCCTGCGCGAGGCCCCAATTTAGATTAATTTCATCTTGTACTGTTTGTGGTAATGTTGCGAACCATGCTTGATAATCGGCAAGTGGTAAGTGTCCGGTTAAGTTGCTACTTTTGAGTGCTTCCATATGCCCAGTACGGTAAAGCGGCGCTAACAGACCACCGGCATTATCAATATAAAACTGTTCATCTTTTTTCTCCGCACTATAACCTTCGGCAATAAGACCGTTGGTAATATTATCCAGTGATTGCGGTACATTTAAGAAAGCAGCACCGATGTTCTTCTCTCCTGGAGGATAGTTCCAAATCATAATCGCTACTTTCTTATCACGATTAGCCGTATGTTTAAGATTTGCTTGTAGAATTGCACGTTCGATAAATGCTTCAAACTGATAATCGATAATTTCCTGTTCATGAGTAATCGGGTTTTGCGCGGTAATAATGGTTGGATCAATCACCCCTGAAGTTTCAGGCATCATTAGAAAATAAGGAGACATAGTCGCCGAAAGCCCAGCATGATCTTTTTCATAGGCCGCGGCATCACCATCGTTATAATTGAGAGCGTGCAAGACAGGCACATCAAACTTCTCGAAATCGGCTTTGCGCTTATCCATATAATGAATCATCCGTTGATTCATTATCGTATCAACCCAAGTACCCTGCTCGTCTATTAATAACGCGCTATAATCTGCTTTACTGGTAAAAAAGTAAGCAAAGCCTTGAGCACCCAATTTTTCAATCTGCTTTAGCGTTTTATCAATTATTTGAGTCTGATCAGATTCAATGGCTTCTCGATGAATCGCCACGGCAATAACAGGCCTTGAAGGATCATATGCCATAGCGGATTTTAACTTGAGACTATTATCGGTAACCTTATCCAATAAACGATAATGGTAATAACCCGTCTCAGGTATGGCAATATAAGGGGCGTATTCAATCCCTGCATTAGAAAATAGCTCAGCACTGATGTAAGCCATCATTTGCTGAAAGTTCTCACGGCCGCCATTGGCATAATAGCCAGTTAAATTTGTAGCCTGTTCTGAATCAATACCTTGGCGAAAATCGTTATGCTTCAAGATTCGTGGCGAATCAAATTTAACCTGAGGATTCGCTTGCATAGCCGTTTTATATTGCCCTAGCATCATGGCCGCTAAACGAGCATTTAACACATCGAAAATAACCAGATCATACTGACCAAACGCTATTGAGGCTTGCTTCGATTTTAAATCCTTAAAGCGCTTATAATCAAGCTTTAAAGCCTTAGCTTCAGCATAATCTTGTAACATTTCCATCTTGGCAACCGACATATGGTTATCCCCAAGAACGAGCAATCTGTGGCTAGATTTTATGGCTTTTTCGACAGGCTCATTCTTATGGTCATGCTTATGATCATGTGTATCGGCTGCACTTAGCGCTGTAGAAAAACTGCTAACGTAGCAAAATAGGCTAAACATTATAAATCGAAAGAGGGAGTTCATATCTGGTCCGTATTAATTATTGGCTATTGTTAGCATTAATCGTGGTAGCTTTATTTGCGGCTGCTTTATTTTCTGATGACTGTTCT
>Ga0209396_1005964_pt1 | contig 11342 bp, 7 predicted proteins | sample GOMGulsemesocosm_6_FD_184638 | JGI IMG/M metagenome (GOLD analysis project Ga0209396, IMG submission 184638) | Methane-oxidizing microbial communities from mesocosms in the Gulf of Mexico - GOM8C Gulf of Mexico (SPAdes) (version 2) | ecosystem: Environmental > Aquatic > Marine > Cold seeps... | reverse complement strand
CGAAAAACAGACCCTGCCAATGCTGGTGTATGGTCGTGCGGATTACGCTCTTGGCTCTGTGGAGGAGATGGAGGCAGCAGTTTTGAAGCTTAAACTTACTCCTGGTCAGCTGCAATACAAACGCTATTGGCTTTGATTTTCACGGCCTGAATTTTGAACGCCTTGTTGAATAGAGGCCGCCTCGAAATTTAGATCAAATGTCATTATGACTCTGCGCTAAAAGGTGGTGACGATCTGCTAATTATTCTGTGGCTCCAGGTGCAAAACTATAAATCGGCTGATAGTTAATAGCCGATATAAAAATAGGCTACAGAAAGCAATCAGGAGAGAGATCATGAGTATAAAATCACTTTGCAGGGCTATATCTACCAATAGAATGGTCCGGGCCGTCCCCGTCACATTGGCCTCAAGTCTAGCGCTGACCGGACAGCTTTGCTCGGCCGAAGCTAGCGTTGATGAGACTAGCGACTATCTCATCGAAGAGATCATCATTACGGCCAACAAACGCGCAGAAAGCCTTCAGGATGTCAGCGCCAGTATTTCTGCGGTCACTAGCGAAGATATTGAGATTCAGGGGCTGGACAATTTCGAAAGCTTTGCTCGTACTCTTCCCGGTGTGAATCTCACGCAGCCAGCAAAGAACCGCTCGGTGTTCAATATCCGCGGGGTCTCCACCACGACCTATGGGGCTAATACTCAGGATCCAGTATCCGTTTATATCAATGATATGCCGGTCACTGACACCTTTGGTGCGGCTGTACAGCCGGACCTTCGGCTCTACGATGTAGAACGTATTGAGGTGCTGAGAGGTCCACAGGGTACGATGTTTGGTTCTGGTTCTCTCGGGGGGACAGTGCGGGTGATTACTCGAAAACCGCAGTTGGATACTACGGATGCATCGGTGAGGGTTGATATGGCGGATACGGAGAGTGCCGGCCTACGTGAGCGCTATGACGCCATGGTGAACATTCCTTTGATCGAAAACAGCTTGGCAGTGCGAGCAGTGGGCTATTACCGCGACGAGTTAGGTTGGGTAGACAACATCGCCCTGGGAACAGACAACAGCAGCAGAGACTGGGGCGGCCGGGTGTCAGTATTGTGGCAGGCGGCAGACGATCTGACCGTGAAGCTGGAGGCCTTACACCAAAATAGTGCGCCGGATGATGGCGGTAACTGGGATCCAAGCCTGGGTAAATTTAAAAAGTCTTCAATAATCGCGGAAGGGCGCCCCTCGGAACTGACCACTTATAACCTTACCCTGGAATACGATATAGAAGAGTTTGCCACAGTGACTTCTTCAACCAGCTATGCTGAGTCGGTGACAGCGGTTAGGCAGCAATATGCTGAAATATTAGGGTTTCCGCTGATTAGAAATAATGCCCCCTGGAAGTCGAATTTCTTGACCCAGGAGCTACGTCTAGTCTCCAATACAGACTCTGATCTAGGGTGGGTGGCAGGAGTTTTCTTTGTCGACCGGGAGACGGAGGTAGATTACAACTATCGTTTGAATGGGATAGCGGATGCTTTTAACCCGCTACTCGGCTTCTATAACCTCCCCCTTCTAGAGGACGACGTGATCTCATTATCAGCGACAACATCTAGCTCACAGGAGCTGGCCGCCTTTGGTGAGGTGAGTTACCGTTTCGCTGATCAGTGGACGGTGACGGGGGGGCTGCGGATCTCAGATACGGAAGTAGAATACGATGAGCCTTCAAGAGTACTACTCAACCCTGATTTCGCAAATTTTGGTTTTGAGGAGTCTTCGGTCTTCAATAAGGGACAGGATACGGGTAATGTCACCTGGCGAGCGACATTGGCCTATGAGCCGGTTGAAGATCTGCGCTTCTATTTCAATACCAGTAAGGGTTACCGTATTGGACAGGTTAACCCGAATTCAGGACCCAGCCCGTTTGATCCTGATGATATTGAAATCAATGCAACCTACCAGCCGGATGAAACCCTGAATTATGAGCTTGGCGCAAAAACTATGTGGTGGGATGGTCGTGTAAAACTGAATGCTGCCGTTTACCTGATTGAGTGGAGTGATATTCAGGTTGACTCCACTCGGACCTCTGATTCTGCGAACTTTGTTGCCAACGCTGGCGAGGCCACGTCTAAGGGGCTTGAGCTGGAACTTCAAGTCTTGCCGTTTGAGGGCCTGGAGCTGAGTCTGGCGGTAACATTGCAGGATGCCAAGATCGACAGTATCGGTGCGGACGACAGTTTACGCTCTGGGGTTGTCAACGGAGATGCCCTGCCGGGATCGATAGATCATAAGGTGTCGGCGGCGGCGCAATACAACTGGGCTCTGTCCGGTGGAGAAGAGATGTACGCGCGCGTGGCTGCTCAGTATGTCGATTCATCGTTGAATGGTTTTTCAAACCAGGGGGGCACAGGTTTACCCAACGCCAGCCTCGCCAAAAATGCCGCCTATGAAAACGTAGATGCCAGTATTGGGTTGATGGTCGATAAATGGGAATTGACCCTTTACGGCGAAAACCTCACCAATAATGACGATTATATTGTGGATATGGGTGGGCTGTATGGCCCCAATACAGTCTCTACCTTGAGGCCTCGTACCCTGGGTGCGCGTGTACATTATCGCTATTAATCGCGGCGACTGACGACAGTCTTTGTCGTTTGATGGCTCTCAGCCGGTGGGCTCTTTCACTGTCCTCACTTTTGTGGGGACAGTGTTTTTTTAGCTTTGCTGACAAAAAACAATATTGTCGATAGGCTGACTTTTAGTTCCAGTATCTTCGGATGAATTCAGAATATGAACATAAAAGTTTTAATGTTTATTCAAAAACTCTTAATGCCGATACTCAGCGTGCTTGTACGCCTGGCCCCTAACAAATTTTTTCCCATTACTCACTGGGACGCGCCCCGAGGTCCCTACCCAGTAGGCGTGCGTGACACGCAGTTTGTCGACGATTCTCGGGTAGATGCCGATGCCGATGGCCAGAAACGAAAATTGATGGCTCGGGTCTGGTATCCCGCCCATTCCGTTGAGGGGCTTGAGCGTCGGAGAATGTACAGCGACGCTGAATGCCCAACCATGCAAGCAGGATTGAAATCAGCCGTAGGATTGACAAGTTTCATGGTGCGACGCCAGGGGGAAACCCTAACGTGGTCTTACGAAAATGCGCCGCTGATTGAATGCGAAGCGGGTAGTCTTCCCGTTCTCATCTTCTCCCATGGTTTTAGCGGGACGGTGGGGCAAAATACCCACCTCTGTGAGCGCCTGGCCAGTCAGGGCTATCTGGTGATCTCTGTGGCGCACACCTACTCAGCCGCGGCCGTTCACTTCCCCGATGGCTCCCAGGCGATACTTGCGAGCAAGATAAAAAATGCCTTTCAGGGGCCCAAACTTCTCAATAGTTCTATGGCGGTATTAAAAGCTGAGACCCCCGCTGATCGCAAGGCGGCAAGAATTGACTGGTCAAGCGCTGAGTGTGTCATCGAGTTGAACAAAGTTTGGGTCGATGATACACGTGTCTGTTTGGACAAAATCAGTCAGGGGGAATGCCAGCCGGCGGTGGATGATCTGGCGGCGGCGGGCGACTTCAGTCGGGTAGGGGCCTTTGGTATGTCGTTTGGCGGTTCATGCAGTGCGTCTGTTGCGCAGGTGGATGAGCGCATCGTCGCGGCGATAAACCTTGACGGGGGGCAGGCTGACAATCAGCTTCTCAACACACAAATTCGCGTGCCCTTGCTGATGTTGCACAGTAGTACTATGCCTTTGAACGGCGGTGGCGGTTTCAATGATTACTATTACGAGCCCCATAAAAATGCCGGTGTCAGTGGTCGTGTTTCCCGTGCAGACATCGAAGAAGCCAGCCACATGGATTTCACCGATCTCGCATTATTGGGAGGGCCTGTTCGCGCGTTAATGGGCTTGGGAAGTATTGACGGTCATCGTATGCTTAATGCCACAGCCGACGCTTGCCAGGACTTTTTTGACGCTCATATAAAACGGCAGGGTGACTGTAGTAGTGAGGTCGTATTGAATGAGCTTGTGAAGAAGTGGCCGGAGATTAAACCGTTGGATATGTCTAAAGTTCGCGAGCTGGAAGTGGCATAGAAAAACAAAACTTTGGCGGACTAATTTCTCTTGTTCTGTCGTCGTTGCAAGCGGGGGTCTAGTTTGACTCCCAATGTTGAAATCCTCCGCGGCTCAGGTCGACAGTCATTTCGTGGCGTTAAAGTTCTACAGGTGAGTCTGTTTTTACGGACTACCTCATTCCTTTTTTTCAAAGCTAGGCGTATTACCATAAAAGTTTTTGTAGGCCCGGGTGAAGCTGGACTGATTCTGGAACCCAATGTTTTCCGCAACCTGCTGTAACGAAAAGCGATTTTCTTGCAGAAGTCTCTTTGCCTTCTGCATACGAAGCTGTTGGCAATATTCGTAAACACCGCTGCCAAAGAGTGCCTTGAATCCTTGTGAGAGTTTATTGCGATTCAGGCCGATGCGCCTGGCCAATTCAGCCAGGGTGGGAGGCGTTGAATAATCACGGCCAAGAATATCACGGGCCTGGTGCAATAAGTCGATATCGCGATCACCCAGTGTTGCCTTTGTCGTGGGGGTGTAATTAATGGTGGTCATTGCCTCGATCGCCAAGCAAAGTAATTCCATGGTTTTTACTTTTGCAAAGGTTTCCTGCATCTTCCCGGAATAATTGAATTTGGTCAGCTCATCGGCTGCGCGCATCATGCTGGGGGTCAATGGTAGGGAGCGGTTGAAATAGCCGTCTTTGGCTCCCTTTAGCATTGACTGTATTGTCGGGGGCAGCCGCTCTGGCGATACGCCGAATTGTTCCACTAGAAATTGCGGCCTGACGCAGATGTTCACTTGGGAAAATTTGGATTCTTCGAGGTAGCAGCTCACTATTCGGGTGGGCTGAGAGGCAGAGTTGATGGTTAAGCGTGGGCCGCTATAATTAAACTGGCCATAGCCGCGAACCATGCTTGAGTGTTCCCCTTCCAGGGCGAACTGAAAAGCGACCCAGCCATGTGCGATTCCTTTGGTATAGATTCTTTCATTTATGTGGCCGTTAAGGACTTGAGCAATAAAATTATTACCGTGGGGTATATGGCTCACCGTCCCCGATGCATTCAAGGAATTCGTGTCTTTCTCAGAGTAGCGTATATAATCATCCGCGTTCCAACGGGTATACACCTTGGGTAAAAGCTGCAAGTTTTTTTCAGAATCAGTCCAGGGGCCTGAGGGTATAGCAATGGAAGGGGGGGTAAACTCACTCATCGGATGGCCTGCCTTAATGTTACACAGCTGATCGTTAATCATACGTTAAATTCCTTTATTGTCCCAACAAAATCGAGCGGCAGCTGCTCTGGGAACTTGGATCGTGACACCTGATTACCCACAAAGCACAGCTACCCCCTGGGTCTATACTGATAACAAGAATCCGTTAGCCAGGGGGCGCGTGAGATGAAAAACAAAATCCAATGCCAAAGCGGCTACAGCTTGCCCGAGCTGATGAGCGATTACGGCACCGTAGAGCAGTGCCAGCAGGCCCTTTTTCAATGGCGCTGGCCGCAGGGGTATAGCTGCTGCGAATGTGGATCTAATAGTTACTGTGCGCTCAAGTGCCGGGCTATTTACCAGTGCAATCGCTGTCACTATCAACAATCTCTGACCAGCGGCACCATCTTTTCCTCAACCAAATTGCCTCTTACTACTTGGTTTCTGGCCATCTACTTAATAACCCAAGCAAAAACAGGCTTGTCTGCGCTGGCCCTGCGCCGTCAGCTGGGCGTTTCCTACAATACCGCCTGGTCGATGAAGCAGAAAATCATGCAAGTGATGAAGGAGCGAGATGATAACCGGCCACTGACAGGCATCGTTCAGCTTGATGATGTCTACTGGGGTGGCGAACGCCGCGGCGGTAAACCGGGCCGAGGGTCGCCCAATAAAACGCCGTTTGTGGCCGCCGTATCGACCGATACGGATGGGCACCCTATGCGCATGAATATGAATGTGGTGAAGGGCTTTCGCTCGAAAGAAATTGAGCGCTGGGCAAAGCGTCACCTGGAGCCGGACAGCCATGTGGTGTCGGACGGTTTAGCGTGTTTTGCGGCGGTGACGAAAGCTCAGTGCGAGCACACCAGTATCGTCACCGGCGGCGGCCCCAGCTGTGTATCCCTGCGCGAGTTTACCTGGGTAAACACCATGATCGGCAATGTAAAAAACGCCATCACCGGCGTATATCATGCCATTGATCACAAGCACCTGCCGCGCTACCTGGCGGAGTATTGCTACCGTTTTAATCGGCGCTTTGACCTCACGGCGTTGCTGCCAAGATTTTGTTATGTTGCATTGAGGACGCCGCCCATGCCTGCTCGGTTATTATCAATGGCTGAGGATTATGGGTAATCAGGTCGTGACATGAAGCTAAAAGGTGATGACGATACGCTAACTTTTTAGCCGGTAAAAATGTAAAAATTGAAGGCAACGGATAGAAAGTTAATACCTATAGACAAAAGCTATATGTGGTATTGCTCCTCCATTAATGGGCTTAGGCTGCGTAGTTGACCGTGGTGCCCTTAACGTGGTTGCCGATACTTTCCTGTGATTTACTGATTCACCTATGAAGCAGAGAGGCTAGTGCGAAGTTGATTTTAAAAAAGGTTTATAGCGAATAGTCAACGAAGGACTGGTCGCAGAAGAAATGCTGCAAAGTGTATTTTGGCAACGATTAATTGAAGATAGGAATTATGTGTAATGAGTGAATTAACTGAATCGTTTCCTAGTGCTGAAACCCAAGAGCCTGCAGCACGAAAGGGCTTTGGTGTCTTGTATACCCGCTATACACTAGGGTTACTAGTGTTGGTGTCGCTTTTCAATGCAGTTGACCGCTCCATTCTTGCCGTCCTAATTGAACCCATAAAACACGATCTTCAGCTTAGTGACCTGCAGTTAGGCTTGATTTCCGGTGTTGCTTTTTCGTTATTTTATGCGATTTTGGGTATTCCTTTTGCCCGTTGGGCCGATGTCGGCAGTCGACGAACCCTGCTCACACTAACGGTGGGATTGTGGAGTATTATGACGGTGCTGTGCGGCTGCGCACAAAATTTTATTCAGCTGTTTCTGGCAAGAATGGGTGTTGGTATTGGTGAGGCGGGCGGATCACCGGCTGCCCTTTCATTGTTAGGTGACATCTATTCACCTAAGCGCCGGGGTTTTGCGACAGCATTATTTATGGTTGGAGGCATTCTGGGTACTGTCATAGGAATGTGGGGTGGGGCGGTTATTGCCACAGAGTGGGGGTGGAGAACGGCGTTTGTAGCTATGGGATTGCCTGGCGTTATGCTGGCGCTGCTGTTGAAAACAACCTTGCGTGAACCTCGTCAGGACTGTCGTTTACCCTCTCTGTCAGAGACCTTTGGTCAGGACGCAATTAAAGTTGTTCGCCAGCTATTTTCCAAATCGAGTTATTTTCATTGTGTTGTTGGTTTTACGTTATTTGGCATTTTTAGTGCGGGCAGTGCACAGTGGAACATAAGTTATATTGTTCGTAGCTTTGATATCTCCATTGAAGAAGCCGGGGCGATGTTTGGAGTGGTGGTGGGAGGCGCTTCAGTATTGGGAACATTATTCGGTGGCTATATTGCCAATCGTATAGGGTCGCGCAGCCCATTGGGGTACCTGTATTTTTCGTCGATCCTTATGTTGTTGAGCGTGCCGCCTTTTATTTTTATGTATGCGACAGATTCCATCTACTCTGTATTGGTAATGTATGCACTGGCTATGCTGATGATAGGCGCGGTCACTCCGTGTATATACGCTTGTATCTTTGGGATTTCGGGCGCAAAACACAGAGCATTAGGTATTGCGGGTATAAGCCTGTTCGCCAGCTTGATTGGGGGTGGGGTGGGGCCGCTTATCATAGGTGCTCTTAGCGATTTTCTGTCTCCCAGTTACGGCGAGCAGTCTTTAGGTATGGCACTGATGGTGAGTATCGGCTTTATTCCCTTTGCAGTGTTTCACTTTTATAGGGCGTCGAAAACACTTTTGGAGGATTTTGAAGACCCCTCGGATGGCTAACTTATTTGTTCCGAGTGCAGGCGACTTCTTGTTGTTAAGGATTATCCAAAGCTTTTCCTGATTACCCACAAAGCACAGCTACCCCCTGGGTCTATACTGATAACAAGAATCCGTTAGCCAGGGGGCGCGTGAGATGAAAAACAAAATCCAATGCCAAAGCGGCTACAGCTTGCCCGAGCTGATGAGCGATTACGGCACCGTAGAGCAGTGCCAGCAGGCCCTTTTTCAATGGCGCTGGCCGCAGGGGTATAGCTGCTGCGAATGTGGATCTAATAGTTACTGTGCGCTCAAGTGCCGGGCTATTTACCAGTGCAATCGCTGTCACTATCAACAATCTCTGACCAGCGGCACCATCTTTTCCTCAACCAAATTGCCTCTTACTACTTGGTTTCTGGCCATCTACTTAATAACCCAAGCAAAAACAGGCTTGTCTGCGCTGGCCCTGCGCCGTCAGCTGGGCGTTTCCTACAATACCGCCTGGTCGATGAAGCAGAAAATCATGCAAGTGATGAAGGAGCGAGATGATAACCGGCCACTGACAGGCATCGTTCAGCTTGATGATGTCTACTGGGGTGGCGAACGCCGCGGCGGTAAACCGGGCCGAGGGTCGCCCAATAAAACGCCGTTTGTGGCCGCCGTATCGACCGATACGGATGGGCACCCTATGCGCATGAATATGAATGTGGTGAAGGGCTTTCGCTCGAAAGAAATTGAGCGCTGGGCAAAGCGTCACCTGGAGCCGGACAGCCATGTGGTGTCGGACGGTTTAGCGTGTTTTGCGGCGGTGACGAAAGCTCAGTGCGAGCACACCAGTATCGTCACCGGCGGCGGCCCCAGCTGTGTATCCCTGCGCGAGTTTACCTGGGTAAACACCATGATCGGCAATGTAAAAAACGCCATCACCGGCGTATATCATGCCATTGATCACAAGCACCTGCCGCGCTACCTGGCGGAGTATTGCTACCGTTTTAATCGGCGCTTTGACCTCACGGCGTTGCTGCCAAGATTTTGTTATGTTGCATTGAGGACGCCGCCCATGCCTGCTCGGTTATTATCAATGGCTGAGGATTATGGGTAATCAGGAAGCTTTTTGATTTTTGATTTTTGATTTTGGATTTTAGGTTATAGGCTTGAGGGTAGAGAGTGACGAAAGGGTAAAACTCCGCAACGATTGGTAGAGAAATTGATGAGACTATCGGCCATATTATAAGCTCCCAATTAATCAATGGCCGGAGTTAAAGTTGATCATGAACAAGCACACTAAGCTGCAGTTTCGTTTGGATACCTTGAGAGAAAAGTACGGTGTCGTAGGGGCCTCCCTGGCGGTACTCCACAACAATCAAGTAGAGGCGGTGGCCTCGGGGTTGCTCAATCTTGACACCGAGGTTGAAGCCACAACGGATTCCTTGTTTCAAATTGGTTCAATTAGCAAAGTGTTTACAGCGACGTTGATAATGCAGTTGGTGGATGAAGGCCGTCTGGATCTGGATCAATTAGTCAAAACCTATTTGCCGTCATTCCACCTGGCCGACGCCGAGGCCTCCGGCAAAATTACTGTTCGCCAACTGTTGTGTCACACGAGTGGTATGGAGGGTGATTTCTTTCCCGAGGACAACCCTTTCGGGGCATCTATTGCGGGCTTTGTGGACCGATGCCGCTTACTTCCTCAGCTGCATCCTGTGGGCGAAAACTTCTCCTATTCCAACAGTGGCTACAGTGTGGCCGGACGAATCGTCGAAGTGTTGACCGGGCTGCCCTGGGCGGTGGCTATTACCGAACGGATTTTGCGGCCTCTAGAGATGCAGCATTCGGCGGCCGATCCTTCCGAGGTGTTGCGCTATCGTGCGGCGATGGGGCATGTCCCCGATCCTCAAGACCCGAGTATTCAGCGGGTTGCTCCCCGATGTTATTTACCTCTAAGTCATGCCCCGGCAGGATCGGTGTTATCCATGTCGGCGCCAGACCTATTGGCTTTTGCCAAAATGCATATGAACGCCCCTCGTAATATGGGTGGTAAAACTATTTTGTCTGAGGTATCGGTGGCGCAGATGCAGCAGGAGCAAGTGTCATTGCCCGCGCACTCCCCCGGGGGAATGACTCATTGGGGTCTGGGGTGGTCGCTCCGCAAGCAAGGATCCTTGCAGACGTTCGGACACTATGGCGCCACCTTGGGTCAGTTTGCATATTTAAATGTGTTGCCGGAACACGGTTTGGTAATAGCACTGTTGACTAACAGTGAAAGTAGTGGGTTGTTTAACGAAATTGAAAAAGAGTTGATGGCGGAACTGGCAGATATTGAAATGGAGAAAGATCCGGTGCCGGTTAATACGGCGATTGACCATCAACGCTATATTGGCCGCTACGAAAACATAGCCGGGATCGCAACCGTCTTTGAACGAGATGGGGAGCTGAAAATTGAAGCGGAGAGCAAGTTGATGCCGAGTGCCAGAGTCAGTGAAAACTTGCAGTCAATTGACAAAGATTGTTTTTCAATAATTTCGGAAACCGATAAGCCTGCCAGGAATGTTCACTTTATGGGAGCTGAAAATAATGGTGTGGCTCAACATATTTTCTCAGGATGTCGTTTGTTTCGCCGTGTAGGCGAGTAGAAATTGACACCCTAGTGGGCCATGCGGTTAGTTAGGTAACGATTCTTTTGCGCGTTTAACCGAGGCAATAATTTTTTCTGCGCTTTTTGTCCATTTAAATGGCTTCGCTAATTCACGGTTATGTACACGGATGAAGCGTCTGATTTCATCCTTGAGTTCTTTCACGCTGGTAAAGACCCCGCGATACAAGGCTCGGCGCTCCAACTGTGAAAACCAGCCTTCGACGGCATTCAGCCACGATGAGCTGGTGGGCGTGAAGTGAAAATGTACCCGGGGATTTTCGGCCATCCAGTCCTTAATCAAGCTGGTTTTGTGTGCGCTCAAATTATCAAGGATGATGTGTAAATCCAGATCCTTGGGCGTGGATTTATCGACGTGTTTGAGAAAGGCGAGAAATTCTTTTGAGCGCGCCCTGTCGGTCAACTGGCCAATAACCTCTCCGGTGAGCACGTTAAAAGCGGCGTACAAACTGGCGGTGCCATGTCTTTTGTAATCGTGTGTGCGGCTGCCTATTCTTCCTTCACTCAGAGGCAGTCCAGGCGGTTCTGTCGCAAACCTTTAATCTGTCATGAAAAATAACAAAACGGTTTTCGACTTACGCAGCTAAAGCGTAAAATTGTTCTGCAGGTGACCAAGAGGCCACCATGTTCTTTTTCAGCTGACCTTTA
>Ga0209396_1005962_pt1 | contig 11343 bp, 9 predicted proteins | sample GOMGulsemesocosm_6_FD_184638 | JGI IMG/M metagenome (GOLD analysis project Ga0209396, IMG submission 184638) | Methane-oxidizing microbial communities from mesocosms in the Gulf of Mexico - GOM8C Gulf of Mexico (SPAdes) (version 2) | ecosystem: Environmental > Aquatic > Marine > Cold seeps... | reverse complement strand
GTAGGAAATATGAATGCTCATCTGACAAGACAACGACACGCTCAAACAACATTTAGGTCTACAGCATTGCCCCGTCGACAGCGGGGTGTGGTAGCGGTTCTTACGGCCATAGCAATGTTGGTGTTGGTGGGGTTCACCGCGATGAGTCTTGATAGCGGGCATATGATATTAAACAATACCCGCTTGCAGGATGTGGTGGACGCGGCGACCCTTAATGCAGCCCAGACCTTGGACGAGACCGGTAGTACTGCACTGGCTGATGCGGCGGTTATAGCTACCCTAAATGCCAATGCTGCTGATATAGGTTACCAAGAAATTGATGCAGCTCTACAGGGCGGTATCACACCTGTTATCGATTATTCCAACACTCTGGTGCCGTTTACATCTGGAAGTAATCCCCCTCAGTTTGTTCGAGTGACAGTAAGTAGTTTGCCCCTACAGCCCTGGTTTATGCAGGTTTTTGGTCTTGCAAAGGCTGTAACAGTTTCGGCGGTGTCGGGCCCTACGCTGAGAGATCCCTGTGATGTTCTCCCTTTGCTGGCCTGCGGTGAGAATGATCCTCCTCCAGGGGGGGATTTTGGCTATGACGAGGGTGAGATTCATGTTTTGAAAATCGCTGCCGGTAATACCCATGGTGTTGGTAACGGGAATTTTCAATTACTTGATTTTGCCGAGGGTAGCGGAGGTAAATCTATACGGATAAATACTGCGGGTGGTTTTGAATGTGGCGACGTGAGTGTCGACGATGGCGCAGAAACCAAGCCCGGTAATACCGTGGGGCCTCTTGTGGACGGCATTGATTCCCGGTTCATCGACGATTCTCATAACCATGTCCCCACCCCACCCTTCTTCGCAGATTTCGAAGTCGGTGTACCGGCGTTTGAGTTGGGGTTTGAAGACATTAATGGCGACGGTTTTGATCAGAGTTATCAAGATCTTAACGGAAATAATCAGGGAGACCCTGGCGAGGAAGTGTCGGACACCAGTGGTCTGAGTTATAACCATACGAGTTATTTACTCGATTATGCGGGACCACCTGCACATGATAGTAATAGCCCACGATATGAGCGACGTGTAGTCACGGTGCCGGTAGGTGAGTGTGCCGGTAACGTTAATGGCACAGGCCATGTTGATCTGTACGGATTTGCGTGTTTTTTCCTACTGCAACGGCCTATCCAGCACGGTGGCGCTGCACAGATTTATGGCGAGTTTATAGATCCTGAGGAGTACTGTGGCATCCCGGACCCCGGCAATAAGACCACTAAAATAGTGCTGTATAAGGATCCCGACAAGGTGGATTCTTAAGATGAGGTTGCCATGAACGTAAGAAAAGTTAACGGCAAACGCAGGCAGCGTGGTTTAGCCGCGGTGGAAGCAGTCATCGTGCTACCTCTGTTGGTGCTCTTGGCAATGTCTGCAGGCGAGTATGGACGTGTACTGATGCTTTATACCACCCTCAATAAAGCGCAGCAGGACGGCGCCCGTTATCTTGCCAACGAGGCAATATTGGGCAGTACGGGTGCCATTTGTTTAGGTTCTCCATTCTCGAATCCAAACCCTTGCAACGGTACGGGGGGCAATGTGGATGAAGCAAAAAACCTCATTGTTTTTGGCAATATAGCGGGTACTGGTACGGAGTTGCTGGATGGTCTGGAGACTACTGATGTGATGATAAGTGGGCCAAGCGCCCCTGGTGTTTTGCCTGGTCACGTGAGAGTACAAGTGACTTATACCCAAGATGATTGGCAACCGCTTTGGGCTGGGTTTTTTAATACGATTGGAATTTCTTTAAATTATCCGTTGGTCAGTACAATCAGCATGCGGGCTTTGCAGCCATAGTCATAGTAAAGGTTAATTCTTATGAATCGACTACGAGATAAAATCAGGAGAATTCAACAACAAAGAGGTCTTTTTGCTGTTGAATTTGCAATCGTCAGCGTGGTTTTCTTAATCGTTCTTTTAATGGTAATGGAATTTGGGCGCCTGCTTTTTGTCTGGAATGTGGTGGATGAAATAACCCGTCGCGGGGCGCGGCTTGCAGCGGTTTGCCCTGTCACGGTTTCACCCGATATAGGTACACCAGGTATCTTCGGGCGCTCTACCATGGTGGGTAATTCGCTCAATATTGCTGTAGGTGAATTTGTCATTGAGTATTTGGACAATGGTGGCAGTCCGGTATTTGACCCGGTTAATAACCTTGACGATATCGATTTTGTTCGGGCCAGTATAGTTGGTTATCAGTTACAAACTTTTTTTCCCATAGAAGTCTTATTTAATGTACCCGCCTTCGAAACGACCTTGCCAGCAGAAAGCTTGGGTAACTCTCCAGATGGAACAGGGGTGACAACATGTTAACGGATCATTCAAAGACGGATAAACAATCCATAAGCCAAAAAAATCGTTCCAGGATTTCGACTGAAATCTCTTTACTGTGTACAAGTCGTGACGATAAGTCGTTAGCTATAGCTGACAAGCTCAGCGCCTTGCTACCCGACCTGATCATCACCAAAAAACATATGAGCAATGGTCATTGCGACCCTCTGCACGGGTTCGATAAGGATAACTTGCCTGATCTGGTGCTCTTTATTCAAAACGGAGGTGGATGGGAAGAGGAGTTGCATGAGTATGCCATGCGACCGGTTGAGGAGCGGCCACCGATGATCGTGATTGGGAATAAAGATCATCACGAAGCAATGCGTGCGGCAATGAAAGCTGGTGCCCGTGATTTTTTAACAGAGCCGGTTCATTTCGATGAACTTATTGATTCGATTGGAGAGGTCATTAATGAGCTGCAAGAGGCCGGTCATGAAGGTGATGCTAATCTGATTGTGATTATGAATGCCAAAGGCGGTTCGGGAGCTTCATTGTTGGCCAGTAATATCGCGCATATGTTTACAGTTGCACTGGAGCAGCGTGCCGTACTTATTGATCTGGATACCCAATTTGGTTCGCCAGGGCAATATTTGGATCTTATTCCCAAGCAGGGTTTGGTCGAAGCCATGCACATGATTGACGAAATGGATGCGTTTGCCTTGGATGGCTACTTGTTGACTCATGAAAGCGGCTTACGTGTGATGAGTGTTGAGAGCCAGGAATTTATTCTGCATGAAGACTTGTCGGGTGAACACTTAGATAAGCTTCTCGACCTTTTGGGTAAAAATTACGATCAGATTATTGTTGATATCCCTCGGCATATTGATGCCTTAACAACAACAGTACTGGAGCGTGCCGATAAAGTGGTTTTGGTGACACAACAATCTGTAACCCATGTCACCGATGCAACTCGATTAATGAAAATTCTTTGTCAGGATCTTCAAATTGATAAAACACGTATCGTGCCTGTTGTTAATCGCTACCAAAAGAGTTCAGAGGTTACCCTTTCTGACGTGGAAAAAGCGTTTCAAGGAGTCTCCCCAGCTCTTGTGGGGAACGATTTTGAAAGGGTTAATAACAGTATCAATAATGGGATCCCCTTATATAAATTTGCGCATAGTGCGCAGATAACGAAAGAGATACTGGCCCTAAGCTCGCAACTGAGTGGTGAATCTATACCTGAAAAAAAAGGCATTATCGAACGATTAAAGGCTCGATTATAAAAAGGAGTATTTGCTATGGCCGCAACACTGTCAGGAAAAGAACAGGTTCATGAGAAGGCGCCAATAGGCGGTGGGATCCCTGGTGGAACGATTCCGAGCGCGACTCATAAACAAAAAACCATTTTAAGCGCGCGTGAAAACGAGTGTAAAAGGACGATTTACAAAAAACTATTAACCGTTATCGACCTTTCTTTAATTGACAGCTTAACTGAGCGTGAGGCGCGTAAACAGATTCGCGATATTTGTGAAGGCCTGATGCGTGAAGTAGATTTACCTTTGAATCTGGACTCCAGAAAACGGCTGGTTCACGAAATAGAAAATGAAATTCTGGGTCTGGGGCCGCTTGAGCCGCTGCTGGAAGACCCTACAGTTTCGGATATTCTGGTCAATACTGAGGCTAAAGTTTACATTGAGCGTAATGGCCTGCTCGAATTGACGGATGTGAAGTTCGACAACAGAGCGCATTTACTTAACATTATTGACCGAATCGTCTCCCGGGTTGGGCGACGTATTGACGAATCTTCACCGATGGTTGATGCCCGCCTTGCCGATGGATCGCGGGTGAATGTCATCATCCCGCCATTGGCGCTTGATGGCCCAATTATTTCAATTCGCCGATTTGGTGTTGAAATGTTGAGCATGGAAAAGCTTAGGGAATTGGGTTCGCTTTCAGAATCGATGAGCAACATTCTTGAAGCTGTTGTTCGGGGTAAATTAAATGTACTGATTTCAGGCGGTACCGGCACCGGTAAAACGACCTTACTGAATATCCTTTCCGCAAATATTCCACCTGGTGAACGGGTGATCACTATTGAAGATTCAGCAGAGTTACAGCTTCAGCAGCCTCATGTTGTGCGCATGGAAACACGGCCAGCCAATATTGAAAACAAAGGTGCTGTCACCCAGCGCGATTTAGTTAAAAACAGTTTGAGGATGCGACCAGACCGTATCATTGTGGGGGAAGTAAGGGGAGCTGAATCACTGGATATGCTACAGGCAATGAACACCGGTCATGACGGTTCGCTGACCACCATCCATGCTAACTCAGCGAGAGATGCATTGAGTCGGGTTGAAAATATGGTGATGATGACCGGCATTGAGTTCCCCCAACGTACTTTGCGTGCGCAGATTGCTTCGGCATTGGATGTGGTGATTCAGCTTGAACGTCATGAGGATGGATGCAGACGAGTGGTCAGTATTCAGGAAATCAATGGCATGGAAGGTGAAGTTGTTACCATGTCAGAGATCTACCAATACAATCGCAGAGGTATTGATAAGGATGGTAATGTACAGGGTGACTATCAACCCACAGGTATTGTGCCCGGATTCTATAAAAAGCTGAAATTACTAGGCATTGATCTGCCCATTACTGTGTTCAGTCAGGACTGATTGGGAGGGTAATAACATGCTTGAATTAATCTTTCTAATAATGGTGTTTACGGCAGTTACCGTACTTATTTATGCGATGGTCGTGCCTGTGTTTGGCGAAGGCAAACAAACACGCAAGCGTTTAAAAAGCAGATTGAAAGAGATTGGTTCTGAAATCGATTATGACGGAACGGTGAATTTGCTGAGAGAGAAATACCTTAAGCAATTATCGCCTGTTGAGAGATGGTTTGAAACATTGCCGGGTGTAGACCATTTGACGACCATGTTGCGTGAAGCGGGTTATAAGGTCACCAGTTTTCGTTTTGTTGTAAACGTAATCATGATTGCGGTCGCGCTTTTTGTGGTTATCTGGTTATTTTTGGAAAATTGGTTGTTTGCTGTATTCGCGGCCGTGGCGGTGATTGTACTGGCCTTCGTGAAACTTATTAGCGATCGTAATCAATATCTAGCTAAATTTGATGAACAATTACCTGATGCGTTAGATATTATGAAACGTGCAGTGCAGGCAGGACACCCCTTCATCGAAGCCATAAACCTTGTTGCTACTGAGATGAAGGATCCAATCGCCAAGCAGTTTGAAATAACATTTAATGATCTGAATTATGGCAGTGATTTGCGGCCCGCAATGTTGGGAATGCTGGAGCGAGTTCCCAGTGTTGCAATGATGGGCGTGGTGACAGCCATCCTTGTTCAGAAAGAGACGGGCGGTAACTTAGCGGAGATATTGGAAAATATCAGCCGCGTGATTCGTGGACGCTATCGTTTTCAAAGGAAAGTGAAAACGCTGTCAGCAGAAGGCCGGTTGTCAGCTTGGGTCTTAATTTTAGTGCCTTTTATTCTGTTCCTGATTATTTCTATTACGACACCAACTTACTTGCAAACGTTAACTGAAGCTGAATTTGGCAGGACGTTGATTGCCTGGGCATTTGTAATGTTGATAGCCGGGATTTTCTGGATACGCAGGATTATTCGTATCAACGTTTAATCGGCGGGGGAATGATTGAAACCTCAGTGGTGAGCATATGGACTATATACTTGAATTATTGGGTAATTATTTTCAAGATGAAGGGCAGCGACGCTTAGTTTTTCTGGTATTGATTGCGGCGGCCATATTTATTTTTGGGTTGTCGTTATCAATGTTAGTGGCGGGTTTGACGGATCCGGTGAGGCGGCGTTTGGCGCATATTGTGGAGCCCCATCATGCCGCCGGGGTTCACGAAGATACAACACAGGATAAAATCGCGCATTTTATAGAACCCGTCTCAAAATTTGTGTTACCTAAAAAGGAATGGGAGCGTTCTCATATCAGCACAAAGTTGGTACATGCGGGGTTCAGACATCCTAATGCGCTGATGACTTTCTATGCCATAAAAACATTATTGGCGATTCTTTTACCCTTCATCGTGTTGTTCTTTTCGCGATTTTTCCCTGAATTATCAGCGACACAAATTTTTATTTTCATGGTTATTGCGGCCTTTATTGGCGTCATCATTCCTAATACGATTCTCGAACACAGAGTAAAGGTAAGAAAAAGATTGTTGAGGGCCGCTTTCCCCGATGCCTTGGACTTATTGGTGATTTGTGTTGAATCAGGATTGGGATTGGTTGCCGCATTACAACGCGTTGCCAAAGATTTGGATGTGAGTCATCCGCATTTAGCTGAAGAATTGGCATTGGTTAATACGGAAGTTCGTTTAGGTGTTCCGAGGATGGATGCCTTAAAAAATATGGCGCATCGTACCGGCCTTGAAGAAATAGACAGTTTAGTGGTATTGATTGATCAGAGTGTTCGTTTTGGTACCAGCGTAGCCGAAGGGTTGAGAATTTATTCAGAAGAATTTCGGGACAAACGTACACAGGCGGCAGAAGAAGCTGCAGCAAAAATTGGCACAAAAATGATATTCCCGCTGGTATTGTTTTTGTGGCCTTCTTTCTTTCTTGTTGCGATTGGGCCGGCTGTAATACGAATCATTGAGGCTTTCAGTCGTATTCAATAAAAGGTGACCTGTAAAGTGACTCAAACAGGGAGTTTTATATGCAAAAAATAATGATAACGCTCAAGCAGTTCTTTATCTTAGTTTCGATTGCTGTATTCATACCTGGCTGCGCAACAATGACCGAAACGCCCAAAGAGGATATTGCAAACAACCCACTCTATGATGGCGCGTCACCGGTTACCTTTGAAAATATTTTTACTGCCGATGAAGGCGTTGATTATGTTGCATTGGGGGATAGAGAGTTAGCTAAAGGTGAGCTTGATAAGGCATTGTTTGCGTATCTTAAGGCGCTACAGAGCGATGCAGATCAAGCCGCCATTTATCTTAAAATAGCCTCTATACACCGTAGACGAGGTAACTCAGAACTCGCCGAAAAGGCTTTTAGTAAAGTTCTTGATAGTAAGCCGGATGATGCCTCTGCATTACAGGCTTTAGGTCTAATTCATTTACAAGGAAGAAATTATTTGAAAGCAGAAGAGTATTTTAATTCTGCCATAAAAGCCGATGAAAAAAGGTTTATTGATTTGGAAGAAAATGAAGTTATTCCAACAGTAAGCGGCGAAGAGGTGATACGAATTAAGTTAGATATCACCACGCTAAAACAGGATCTTAGAGAAGCACTTAGGCACAGAAGTGAACTGTATGGACAAATTGAAAGCTTAACAAAAGGTGAAGATTACCCATCAAGCTATGATTCAAAAATAGCGGATTTAAACCAACAACTCGAAACGCTTTCAAATGATTTTACGGATAATCATCCGGATGTTTTATTAATCAAATCACAACTTACTCAACTTCAAGCGAAAAGAGATCAGGAAAGGTCTCTAGCCCATTCCGGTGCGGAGAAGGAGCAGGTCTCGGGAATTAGAGCGCAGTTGACTCAAAGCAACACTAAAGCCACGCAGATTGGCTCCCAGTTAAGGACTAAGCAACAAGAACTATTAAATGCCGAAGCTGTAATAATGCAGAAAAAGGCTGTTAAACCTTATGATAGCTTTTCTCCTGTTTGGGCATACAACGGCTTAGGCATTCTTGCCGATCTCAACAGTCGTTACGACGATGCTATTGAGTATTATCAAAAGGCCAATCAAATCCAGCCAAGGTCAGCTCAGATAAACAATAATTTGGGCTATTCTTATTACCTTGCTGATTATCTGAAATTATCTGAAAAGTACTTTCGTAGAGCGCTGAATTACAATCCTAGCTATGAACGAACCTGGCGCAATCTAGGATTGTTGTACACCCGGAAGGGGCAGTATGATGATGCATTAATTACTCTTAGCCGAGTAATGGACAAAGCATCCGCTTATAACAGTATGGGTTATGTGTGTATGCTGCAGGGTAAACATGTAGAAGCTGATGAGTTCTTCGAACAGGCGATAGAGTTAACGCCCAGTTATTACAAGTTGGCCTACGAAAATAAGGAAAGAAATAAGCTGCTGCAGACACGAAGTGTAGCCAAGCAATCTAAAAAAGATGAGGAGCAGGTTATTCGGTAGCTAATAAAACTTTGAATAAGTTCAGATCTTACGTGGGCGTCAGCGGATTGATTTCTCGTGGTGCGCGAAGCCCGCTCCGGCATTAATGTTGGACCATGACCAGGCCTGTTGAGTCGGTTGTTACCCCGTACCAATTAAAAACCGTCCGGTTTCTTTTTTATGTTTATCCAGGTAACGCATAAAAGGCGTACCGCCCGTGCCGATATCAGTCGGGTTGGCGCTGTCAGATTGTGACTGCTGATGAATGTAACTTGCTGCGTATTGCAGGTGCAGGGCGCGGAAACTTTCCACCAGCGTAACGCAGTTATTGTAGGCTTCGACCAGATTGAACGAGTTTTTGCGTTCGCGGATCACAAAGTCACGCAGGTTAGGCCCTTCGCTCAGTTGATTTAAAAACCCCCGGTGTTCCTGCGGCATATAAATCCGCATTTCCAGCAGATATTCCTTTAATGGATCATCCTCATGTTCAATGCCTAACAGGGCATCCAGAGCCGGAATAATGCTGCTTTGCGCGCCGGTTTCGCCACGGAATTTTTGAGGTTTGTTTTGATAGGCTGATACACCCTCGTATATTAATCCGTCGGGTAGGCTAGGGTTGTTGGTCCAGCCATGAATGAAGGGGCGAACGCGATGGTAATAAATATAGGGGTCACAATGTTCAGGCATCCGTGCCAGGCTTTGACATATGCTTGTTAGTGAATCGGCGATACGCCGCATGGCGGCGAGCAATTTATCTGAATCATTAGCTGTTACGGCGTTTTGTACAGTAGGTATTGAAGCTATAGCGGGTATTGCTTTAGCTTCAATATCAATATGTATCAGAATAAACCACTCTTCATCGATCCCGCCGAGAAAGTTTTGCAGCAGCGCAATATTGCCAAGTTCAACGGGGCGATTTGCTTGCAAGCGTTGCCAGTTGTAGAGCGCGTAAGAGGCATATGACAGTACCGGAGGTCGGTTGAGCATTTGTGACACCTGATACCAAGGCACAGCGAGTGTTGCAGGTAAAACGCTGGTTGGGATGGAGCTTCCCCACACATAGGCGTGGCTGATAAATGACAAGATCATCATGGCGCGCTCTATCTCTGCTGAACTGTGCAACTTTTTAATGGGGAAGGGCGGCAACGCAGTTAATAAGCTATGTAGTCGGTCACTTAACAGCAACTTGGGTAGCTGAGACGCCACGGCTTCCCATGCATTAAAATCTTCTGGTAGTTTTGTGAGTGGGTCCGTTAAGGGCAGAAACCCCTGCTCGGGGTTGAAACTGGTCTGAGCTGAGGTCATAGACATCTCCGTTTAAAACCACTTTCACATTGGATGGCGGTTGACCGCTGAAGTTCTAGTCTGTCGAGTCCATGGGGAGCATGGCGTTTTTATAGCTTTCCAGCACTTCAGGGTTGGCTAAGGCCGAGATGTTCTTTACTGCTTGGCCTTCAATAATTGCCTTTACGGCCAACTCGGCAACTTTCCCGGAGCGAGTTCGGGGTACGCCATCGACCTGAGCGATTAGTGCTGGAACATGGCGTGGTGTGGCTCCTGAACGGATTTGAAGATTAACCTGCTCAATAAGTGGCGCATCAAGAGAGCAGTCTTCATGCAACTGCACAAACAGTACAATACGCTCACCTCCCTGCCAGGATTGGCCGATTACGACACTATCTAAGACAGCTGGAATTTGCTCTACCTGTCGGTATATTTCAGCGCTGCCAATACGCACCCCGCTAGGGTTGAGCGTAGTGTCGGAGCGACCATGAATAATAAAACCTTGGTGATCGGTGGTTTCTGAAAAATCGCCATGTGCCCAGATGTCAGGAAAATGTTCGAAATAGGCAGCGTGGTATTTGCTGCCGTTTTCGTCGTTCCAGAAGCCAATGGGCATGGAGGGGAAGGCTTTCGTACATACCAGTTCGCCTTTTTGTTGTTCTGTGCCTTTACCGTCTTCATCACGAATTTCAACGGCCATACCCAACCCGGCACAGGTTATTTCGCCGCGATAAATGGGCATCAAAGGGTTACCTAATACAAAACAGGAAATGATATCGCTGCCACCGGAGATAGAGGAAAGCTGCACATCACTTTTTATGTGCTGATAGACATAGTCAAAATGCTCTGGACTGAGTGTTGAGCCGGTTGAGGTGATAGTGCGCAGGGTTTCCAGGCTGTGAAGCTGTGCGGGGCGGGCCTGATTTTTTGCCAGCGTATCAATGAATTTTGCTGAGGTACCAAACAGCGTCATATCCTCAGCATCGGCAAACATAAACAGCATGCTGTCGTTGGGGTGGGTGGGTGAACCATCGTAGAGCAAGAGGGTGGCTCTACTGGCGAGACCGGATACCAGCCAGTGCCACATCATCCAGCTGGTGGTGGTGTAATAAAATAGCCGGTCATTGGGTTTTACGTCGCAATGTAGCTGATGCTCTTTGACGTGTTGAAGCAGCGTGCCACCTGCGCTATGAACAATACATTTCGGAATGCCAGTGGTGCCGCTGGAAAACAAAATATACAACGGATGATGAAAAGGAAAACGTTCAAACTCAATGGGCTGGGCTTGGTAAGGCGCCAGTAGCTCCTGCCAATACAGCCATTGTTTATCCTTAATGCCTAGAGCGTTATGGATAAGCGGATCAGTGCCGTAGGGAGCAATAATAACGTGATTAAGTGTTGTGAGAGTCTTCTCTATTGCATTGATTTTATTTGAGTTATTGATCTTTTTTCCGGCGTAATAATAATGGCTGTGAGCCAATAGTAGGGTTGGTTCAATTTGCGCAAAACGATCGATAACACCCTGCTCGCCAAAGTCCGGTGAACAGGAACACCAAGTGGCCCCCAGGCTGGTGCATGCAAGCATAGCGATGACTGTTT
>Ga0209396_1005960_pt1 | contig 11345 bp, 6 predicted proteins | sample GOMGulsemesocosm_6_FD_184638 | JGI IMG/M metagenome (GOLD analysis project Ga0209396, IMG submission 184638) | Methane-oxidizing microbial communities from mesocosms in the Gulf of Mexico - GOM8C Gulf of Mexico (SPAdes) (version 2) | ecosystem: Environmental > Aquatic > Marine > Cold seeps... | reverse complement strand
ACAAGGCAGAATTAGGCCGCAAAATTTTTGCAGTGGAAGATGAAGCAGACGCGGCATACCTGTGCATCGAAGGTTCAGCAGGCTTATATTGGTCTGCCGAGGATGGTGAAAAGCGCTTGGTATCAACCATCACTCCAGGAAGACTGATTGGCGATTTATCCGTTATTTTGAATGAACGCCGTACGCTTGATCTTATCGCCTCAGAAAACAGTCTGTTTTTACGTATTGGCGCTAGTGAGTTGATGGCGGTTATCGAAAATGACGCGATGGTGGCCTGCAATATCATGCGCACGGTTGCTGGGCACTTGAGCGGCACAGTAAGCACCTTGCGCGATATGCGAATCTATTCAATGAAGCGGGGAGTGGACTTCTCTGAGTTTGATGTTAAATAGTTTCGATCCAGAAACAGATGCCTACTGCGAACGGCTCACAGGCTTAATCTGTTCACTACTAGATACCGTTTTTAGAATGACTAAACGCCCATATCTAGTAGCGCACACCTTAAACCCTTGAGTCATTTTCGCTACGGCCTCGTTTCTGGACGAGCACTAAATAGAATGTAGCAATGTCGATTGATTTAGCTAAAGACCACAGGCCTACAACCAAAGACAATCTTTTTCTGCCACAGAGGTTACAGAGGCGCTTCGCTACACAGAGGAAAAGATAAGGTCTAGGGTCGAGGGGCGAGGGTCGAGGGTCGAGGGTCGAGGGTCGAGGGTCGAGGGTCGAGGGTCGAGGGGTCAGTATTTACGCTTGTAACCTTCATTGCACGCAACTTTCTTTGCCCGCTACCGCTCCACCTCCTAGTCTGGTTAATTACCTGTTACAGCTTTTAACATATAACCTCCGGCTTTCGGCTTCCGACTTCCGACTTCCGACTTCCGACTTCCGACTTCCGACTGTTTTTTAATCTTGTTCCCCTCAAGCCGCTTTACACCAAGTTTCATACAATTCTTCCGCCGATACAGGCTTGGAAAAGTAGTAACCCTGATAACAAAAGCAGCCCATCGCCTGCAGCGCTTGGCACTCTTCTATATTTTCTACACCTTCTGCTATAACGGTTAGCCCTAGCCGATCTGCAGTGGTAATTATCACTTCAACGATAGCCGCCTCATCGGAATCTATGCGCAAATTAGTGATAAAGGATCGGTCTATTTTAAGAATATCCAGCGGCAGATATTGCAAGTAACGCAGTGAAGAGTAACCGGTGCCAAAATCATCAATTGAAAAAGAAACCCCCTGCAACTTTAATAACTTCATTTTACTACTGGCAATTTCAATATTATCCACCAGCATATTCTCTGTTATTTCCAGCTCTAACATATTCCCCGGTACTTGCAGCTCTTTCATTTTAGCCAATAGATGATCAACAAAGTCAACCTGCATAAATTGGATCGGGCTCACATTCACCGCTAACCGATTAAATCCCTCTGGCAGCCCGACATTCATCCAAGCTTTTAATTGCTGTAGAGCGTGACTGAGCACCCATTTACCCACTTCGATAATTTGCCCACTGTCTTCTGCTATATCGATAAAATCGCCTGGCATCAACAGCCCTTTCTCTGGGTGATTCCATCGAATCAGTGCTTCAACGCCGACCATCTCTCCGTTAGGTTTTACCTGCGGTTGAAAAACCAACTGAAACTCGTCGTTTTCCAATGCTTGATGTAGCCCTTTTTCTACATCTAAGCGCTGCATGGCCGATGACTGCATTTCAGGATCAAAAAACTGGAAACCATTGCGCCCCAGTGCTTTTACGCGATACAAGGCAGTATCTGCACAGCGCAATATGTCCCCCGAATTTTCACTCAGTTTTGGGAACATGGCGATGCCGATACTCGCTGTACAATACAAAGTATGCCCTCCAGCTTCAAACGGAGCGCTCATTTTCTCCAGTATCTCAAGGGAGATATTGGCCACTACCTCAGAGCTTGATTCTGCTTCTGTGCCCACCTGCGGTAATAAGATGACAAATTCATCGCCACCAAATCTTGAACATGTGCTTTGCTCAGGAAGAATAGCCGTTAAGCGTTTGGCAATAGAGCGCAATAATATGTCGCCGACATTGTGCCCCAGAGAATCATTTATAGTTTTAAAGCGATCAAGATCGAGATAGAGTACTGCGCCGTAATTGAGATTACTGCGATGGATTTGCAGTGCAGAATCCAAACGGTCGATGAACAACCGCCGATTTGGCAAGCCTGTTAGCGCATCATAAAACGCCAGTTTATGAATTTGCCGTTCATTTTCTTTACGCGCACTGATATCGCGCGCCATGATTAAAATATAACTCTGATTGTCTAGATCGAGTTTTATCCCTCTCGCTTCAATAGGATTTCCCGCGCCATTAAACGCTTGTTGTTGATCTTCAAACTCGACGATTTTTTGCGTTTTAAAAGTATCAAACAACGTCTGAAGAGACTCTTCAGTGTAGCGTGAACTAAAATGGGACAGCTTCTGGCCTACTAATTGTTCTTTATCTCGCCCTAAGCTTTGCGCGGCCTGTAAATTGACCTGGACAATTTCAGTATTGAGCTTACACAAGAACATTGCATCCCCGGCATTCTCCATTAATGAGCGAGAAAAGTGTTCACTTTTTGAGAGCTCTTGAACAGTTTCATAAAGTTGTTCCGCTACCTTATTGCGCTCTTGCCAGACACTGGCAAAACTCGAGACTAGCTCACCAATTTCATCGGGTTCTGTGTAGGGAAGTTGTTTAATCGCATTGCCCTGTCGCAGCTGTTCAACCCACTGCGATATATTCATGATAGGACGAGATAAATAGCGATAGAGCAGCAGTATTAAGACAGCCACTAAAATCAGGTTGTAAATCAAGTTAAAGGACAAATTGGTAATCGCTCTTTGTGTAAAAGCCTTGGCGATATAGGCACTATCAAAATTTATGACCAAATTGGCAACTCGGTGCTGAACACCGTTGATCACTAGTGGCGTCGATACTTTTCCCGGTATTTTAAACAGTGTTTCCCCGAGAAGCTCTAGGTAGTTATTGGTTAAAGGCAAACGTTTGTTGTCGGCCAACACCTCGCCAAAATCATCTATTAATATCGCTCTATATATTTCAGGAAGAGAGATCAAAGTCTTGGTCAATTCAGACCCTTGACTCTTATTTAAGTTGTAAACTGCTGATATCGCAGTTTCTTTATGTGCAAGAATAACGCGGTCGATATCCAGGACTAGCTGTTCTCTCTCTTGCGTTAAATCGAGAAATAATTGCAAACTCGTTAAGGTAAACCCCAGTAATAAAGATATCACTAAAACAAAGCGGGCCTGTTTAAAAACAATCCTATTTTTTACTTTATTGATCATTACACACAGTACTCACATATAAAACGGCCCCCTTTACAAACTGCGGGCGTTATCTTATTGACACCTTAGGCGACGCCTAATTCATCTCTATCTAATATTGCTGTACAGTCAAAAATGTAAGCTTCTAAACTATCTATTTGGGACTAACCAACATTCATTTCGAGCGATTTTTTGGTTGTTTCCCCTCAGGGAAGCTGCGAACAAGCCCCAGACACCGCTGTCAGCCTTCCTAAAAAATTCACTACTGCGATAGGTATTTGCTGTAGATACTATCGTACTCGCCAGAATTTTTGATCAGTTTGAGCCCCTCATTAAATTTGCTAATCAAGTTTTTGCTGTCACTATAGCCTTTGCTTAAACACAGGTGAAAGGTACTACTTTTTTTATCTAAAAACCGTTTTGTGTCAATTTTATCTAGCAGGCTCAATTGCTTAGCTCTGAACAAAGTAGCCAGTTCACCATTATAGAAAACATCGACATCGCGAAAAGCCACCGATTTAATACCATTATCCATTTCCAGTGTCGTTTCATGGACAATACTGCTTTTTTCCAACTCTTTTTGAATTGCCCAGCCTTCGGCTGCCATTACTTTGTAATTGCGTAAATCATCAAAATTAATCAACCCACTCACATCCGCACCCTTTTTGAAGACCGCCACTTGATTCGCCTCACTGACCTTATCGCTATACCAGACAAAGCGCTCTCGCTCTGTTCGGTAGGAACAAGTTATCGCGCCGGCGATATAGCCAAACTCTAAGCTTTTTAAAATACGTTTCCAAGGCGCCGTCTCCATTTTAACGGGCACACCAACAGCAGCGAAAGCAGATTGGGTGACTTCAACATCAATACCACTAATGCCACCTTGTTTATCAACGATCATGTAGGGCGGGTAATTTAACGCATAAAGCTCTATGGTCTTTGCTGGTTGTGCGACGCTAAATCCAGCATACAATGAGCTAAATATAACCAGCATCCTGATAAATATAAAAGCACTACAGTCAAATTTCATTGAACCTTCCTTAATAATATTAATGTCATTTAAGTCACTATTTTTAAGACCTTTTATTCATTTTAAATTTCTAAGGCTAATTGCAACTGACAAGCTTAGTGTTTACTAGCTGAATTGTGACTGACAATTTAATAAAACCTACGATTAATACCTAATTAATGCGATTTCATTGTCTTATTTCAATTTTCTAGTAACAAGCCTTGGAAGTAGAGTAAAAAATTCAAATAAGTGTTTACATTTTCTGATAGCTTTACGAATTCGAGGGCCTCAAGGCCTTACTTAAAAATGTTCCCACTTAAACTCCCTTCGTTATCTACCCGCTTCTCACCTTCTACCACGAACTCCACATCATTTGACTCACAGCCCGCAACTTAAATTTACCGCCCCCGCTCGTCCCTTATAATAAGGAAGTAGCAAATATGCCCTCTGGTTTTCCCTGTAGACAACGATGTGTTCATGCCGATAAAGTGAAGTAAATGGCCAACCCTTTACCCGCGTTCTGACAGTGCTGCATTTGCACAAGACATACACAAGAAAACTTAAAATAACCTTACATATCATAACGCTAAATATTACAGAGATATCTTAAATAACTTTGTGTGCTGCCTAGTCTTGCTGTTATGATTCAGGTCTTTATTTGAATAACAACAATATATGGAGTGTGTAAATGAAGGCTTTTTCTCAAGTGTTACTCAGTACTGCTATTGCTTTAAGCTGTACCAGCTTAGCCCTAGCTGAGACCCGTATTACCTACAAATCTGCAAAAACCAGCTCTTCTTATTTTCAAATGGCAGTGGAAATATCCCAGGCGGTAAAGCAAAGCACTGATAGTGATTACATCGTGACGGTTGAGGAAAGCCAGGGATCCGTGCAAAACGTTATGGAGTCGGTAGTGCGTGGCCCTAATTATGTATTCACTACACCACCTGTGCTTGTAAAGTTGGCTAAACAAGGTAAGGCGATGTTCGAAAAAAGAGCCAATCCTAAATTTCAAGAGATCCGTGCGCTGTTCCCTATTCCCTCATTAACAATGCACTTTGTGATGTCTGATAAGAGTGGTATTAATTCATTTGAGCAGATGCAAGGTAAAAAGATTTTACTGGGAAAAGGCTCATTCGGCGCACGTGAAGGTGAAAAATATTTAAAGCTATTTGGCCTTGAAAACCAGGTTACCTTGGCACAAGTAGAACTATCCAATGCGGTTCCAGCACTGAAAAATGGCCAGATCGATGGATTTGTAACAGCAGGATCTTACCCTGCTCCCAACGTGATAGAGGCGGCTGCGGGCTCCGGTGTTAAAGTGCTGTCTTTGAGCGATGAGCAGATAAAGCTGTCTAAACGTACCAAACTTACCATCCCAGCAGGTACATACGCTGGCCAAGATCAAGCGATAACAACAACTTCACTTCCTGTTGTGGCGTACACGACCAGCACTATGGATGATGAAACTGCCTACATGTTAACAAAAAGTTACTGGGTACAAAAACAAACCATGGCGGATACTTCACCTTGGTGGAATGGTGTTAGCAGTGAGATGTTAGCAAATATTGGTGGCAAAATTCACCCAGGTGCCGTCAAATATTATCTAGAAGCCGGCGTGAAATTAGCCGATCACCACCAATAAGCTTAACTGTACGATAGCGTCCTGAGTACGGCTATTCAATAGTCATGCTCAAGATGCTAGGCGCAACAAATCTGCAGTAATTTCACGGCAGATCGATGGATATCAACCTGCGCTCGCCAGCAATAAGCTCAGCCCTAAGACCAGTGACAGTGAAATTGACACGCAAACGTACCTAACCCTAAAATCGGCAGTTGAATGTTTCATACTTAAACTAAGTTATTGTTTCTTTTAACTTTATTGTAATCGGTGAATTAATTCAGTGAGTGAATACACTACATCACTTTAGACTTGCCAAATCGCACTGTAACGTCGTTATGCTTACGTTGTAGTGAAAAGTTGTAAAGGAAACTACCATTTACTAAAGATGAATTAGGGACTAAATCATCAAAGGTTTTTAACTAATCATATCTAGTTACAATACGACTTTTCTGCGCCTAAAATGATGCCCAACTGCCGAATTTAGGATAACCCTTAACTTTATAGAATACATTATTATGCAGCAGCGACTCTTTTGGGCCGGCCTAGGTTTGGTCAGTATTATCTTTCACTTAAGTTTGATTTTTTCAGGTCTGGTACCAAATTTAGTCAGTCGCCCGCTGCACATGGCACTCGCTCTACCTTGGGCTTTTATATTCATCAGTAATACCCCAGCTCAGCGTTATAGTGGTTACCTGTTGGCATTAATAAGTTTGTTGGCAACAGGGTGGGTGGCATTTAATGCAGAGGTTTTAGGGGACCAATATGGCTATATAAGTGAGCATTACCAACTGTGGATCGCGGCAATATTACTGCTTAGTGTATTGGAAATGGCACGACGTAGTATCGGTTGGCCGCTGCCAATGGTGGCCGCTATCGCACTCGCATACGGTATTTTGGGACAGTATATCCCGGGAGAGTTCGGCCACCCAGGCACCCCACTCGGCAGTTTTTTAGGCACTTTAACCATCGCTGAAGGGGGTATTTGGGGGAAACTAACGGGTGTCTCCGTTAGCATTGTGGCTATCTTTGTTATCTTCGGGGCTGTGTTAAACGCAGGAGAAGCCGGGCAGGGCTTTATGAATGTGGCGATGGCAGCAGCGGGTCGCCTGCGCGGTGGCGCGGCAAAAGTATCGGTTATCTCCTCTGCACTGTTCGGCTCTATCTCTGGTTCCGCCTCGGCTAATGTGGCATCCACTGGGGCTATCACGCTTCCGGCGATGACTAAACTGGGTTACCCTAAATCACTGGCGGGCGCCACTGAAGCTGTGGCATCTTCTGGGGGACAAATCATGCCCCCTCTTATGGGCGCGGGTGCCTTTGTCATGGTTGAACTCACTGGAATCTCTTACCAGAGCATTATGCTCGCCGCCATCTTACCGGCTGTTTTATATTTCTGGGCAGTGTGGGTGGGCATAGATGCTTTTTCGCTGCGCCATGATTTGAAGGGTATCAGTAAAGAGCAACAGCCGGGTTGGCGTAAGGTGGCTATCACTTCTGCATTTTTCATGCTGCCTTTTGGAGTACTTTTATGGGGTATGTTTGGACCTGCCTATACACCTCAATACGCAGCCAGTATCGCCATTTTTGTTGCCGCCGTGCTGTTGTTATGTAACGCTAAAGGGGTGGCGTCTAAACAAGTTTGGCGGCAGCGGGCAGAAGATGTGTGCATTAATGCAGGTCGGCAAATCGCCATGATTGCCTCGATAATCCTCTGTGCATCCATCGTAATTGGGGTTCTTTCGATCACCGGGTTAGGGATTAAAATCACTTCTCTGATACTCTCCGGTTCCGGTGGTGCACTTTGGCCTGCGATATTATTGACCGCCATCGCCTGTCTGATATTAGGTATGGAAGTGCCTACTACAGCTGCCTATGTGATTTGCATTTCAGTCGCCGGACCCGCACTTTTGCAATTGGGACTGGCCCCCCTACAGGCACACCTATTTGTCTTTTGGTTTGCGCTGCTCTCGACCATTACTCCTCCGGTTTGTGGCTGTGTCTTTATCGCTGCAGGCATGGTCAAAGAAAATTGGTTAAAGGTAGCAGGTAGCGCGATGATGCTGGGCGTAGGCCTGTATATTATCCCATTGGCGATGATCGCCAACCCATCCTTAATCGAGCTTGGCAGTTCACCTTTGCTGGCTGTTGGAGCCGCAATAAAGATTGCGATTGCACTGTATTGCATCTCTTTCGCGATGATCGCCCCACAGACTTTGGTTAAACGCGGGTTATTGTTATCCGGGGGACTACTGTTGATTTTTGGCTTTGGCTGGTAGGTGGGCTGAGACTAAACTTGAGTCTTGAGTCTTGAGTCTTGAGTCTTGAGTCTTGAGTCTTGAGTCTTGAGTCTTGAGTCTTGAGTTCAGCATGTTGGATTGTAATCTGTTACTGCGGTTAACTTATAACCTCCGACTATCGACTAATTTTTTATCCCTACTTTTTCAACGAACGATCATCGACCTGCAATTGTTTTCAATTCCGCTTTACACCAATTAACCTTATAAATGCAGCCACTCTAAATTATCTCGATTGGGGTGTTCTGACAGTTGCTCAAACAACCATAAACAAAAGTCTTTGGTTTTAGGGTGTATTTCTTGGTTGGGCAAGACTAAATACAAACCGCATTCAGCCGGCATTTTATAGGGATGGATTTCAACCAATTCTCCACTGGCCAACAACTCATGCATATAGGAGTCCAAACCTAAATGTACTCCCATGCCTGAAAGCGTCATATCAATCGCCATTGTGGAATTATCCGATTCAAAAGTAGATTGCACTTGAGCGTCTGCTATTCCCATTTTCCCAAACCATTCGTTCCAACCTTCTCTGTAACCGACGGTTGATACCAATGGCAGTTGTTGCAACTTGTTTAAGGTTGTATCTGTTAATGCAATGTCGATATTATGCTTGGCAATAAAATCGGGGCTGGCTACAGCAACCCAATTCTCTTTCAATATACGCTGCACAGACAGGCCGACGTATTCACCGTAACCGTGACAAATTTCTAAATCGATACCATCGAGTGACAATGCGTCATGCCAAATAATGGTTTGCAAGCGCATCCGATAATCAGGATACTTCTCAGAAAAACCCGGAATTTTTCCAATCAGCCAACGCTGCGCAAAGGACGTACCACAGCGCACTTGCAAGAATGAGCGATGCGGCGTCTCAAATAAATCTTGTGTGCTAATTTGTACTTTACTAAAGGCCTCTGTTAGCACAGTTAAATACGATCTTGCCAAATCGGTTAAGATCAGTTTTCTCGATTTTCTAATAAAGAGGGGTATGCCTAAATACTCTTCCAGTATTTTTACTTGTTGACTGACGGCCCCCTGAGTCACATGCAACTCATGCGCCGCTTTTGTCAAACTTTGTAACCTTGCCGTCGCTTCAAAAGCTTTAAGCGCATTGAGTGGAGGCATGCTTTTTTTACTTCTGTGCATAAAATATAATTCTCCAGATGCTTAAAGCTGTGAAATGCAACTGCTCAGCCGGCAAATAGATAAGTTTTAAAGAAAGTTCAGCACTTAACTTTATATAGGGCATAGTAAAACGAGACACCTGAGGTTACTTGACTGACAGCGCCACTAAGCACACGCAAAAACACAGTCTACTTCAGCAGAATTCTCCTAACCGTAATACATTAGTTTTTCTTTATAGATTGTCATATTTATAAGCTAACATAATGCCCTTGGGCAGTTAGACTTCCATTAATAGGCACTATTAAGCAATAGCCAATATAGCAGAGTAATTGAATCACAATAAAGCGAATGCCGTACACACTTTCTTCAAAGCGAGCTTTTTTCTGGTTTTTTTTCGCTTTTCTTTGATTAGCACTCCATCGAGAGCATCCTGTTTGTTGATCATATAAAAGGCCTACAATAATTGTGTGCAAGTCAGCACCAGTACGATTGTAACTAACAATTAGGTTTTAATAAAAGTAAAAAACAGCAATTGTTTAGAAAAACTAATATAATCAAGCTGAAATTCTCGCTTTTAGTTAGTAGGTTTATTTGCCATTATCAGAATCAGTAAGCATTGAGAATAAAAAAAGCAGACATGCTACTCGGCCTCGTCACTAGAAATGTTTTCTAGCGCTGTCGAAGCAATTTTATTAATCAAAAATGGATCAACGATATTAAGTTATCATCCTCGTCAATATGCGCATTGTTTCTTTTCAACAGTAAGCTATTTGGGGTCGATAATTTGCCACTTGATTTGATCAAGCTTTTTAGAACATTAAAATTTAGGTTTCGCCGAAAACTCTCACCGTGTTTTTGTACAGTGAAGGTGGTTCGTTATTTATACTAAACTTGAGGTTACCGTTATGTCGCAAAAATTAGAACAATTAGCTGCAGAAGCTATTCAGGGAAATTTAAGTCGTCGAGACTTTATGCGTAAAGCCAGTGCGCTGGGAATAGCAGTGCCATTAGCTTCCTCTTTTGTCGGTCAACAAGCTTTTGCTAGTGAGAAGCCAAAAAAAGGCGGTCATCTTATTGCCGGTTTAAAAGGCGGTAGCTCAACGGACGTATTAGACCCTGCACTAAACACTTCTAAAGTCGCTTTTAGTTTTAATAAAACGTGGGGAGAAACACTGGTAGATGTCGCACCTACAGGGGAAGCGATACCTATGCTAGCCACCTCTTGGGAGCCATCTAACGGTGCTAAAACGTGGACCTTTAAACTTCGTCAAGGGATTCAATTTCACAATGGCAAAACCATGGATGCCAATGATGTTGTGAAAACTTTAGAGCGCCACTCTGGTAAAGAGACCAAATCTGGTGCACTGGGAATTATGGGTGATATCGAATCCATTAAAGCCTCTGGCAATGACACTGTCGTTATCGAATTAACCGGCGGCAATGCTGATTTACCTTTCTTGATGACAGATTATCATTTGATTATCCAACCCAACGGCGGTTTCGACGACCCTAATGCCGGTATAGGTACAGGTCCTTATAAGGTAAAAGTTAACGAGCCTGGCATTAGACACGTAGGCGAGCGTTTCGACGGTTACTGGCGCGACGATGTCGGCCATGCTGACATCGTAGAAATCAGAGTACTCAATGACCAAACGGCACGTATGTCTGCCCTGCAGTCTGGCAGTGTGCACATGGTTAACCAAGTATCCCCTAAAACCGCTAAATTATTGGCCAGATCTAAGAATTTAAAAGTCGTTAATACGTCAGGTAGAGGTCATTATCCTTTCTTAATGCACGCCGATACAGCACCTTTTGATAATAGCGATTTACGCCTGGCTTTAAAATATGCCATCGACAGAGAAGATATTGTTAAACGCATCCTACAAGGCTATGGTTCTGTCGGTAACGATTTCCCAATCAATGCCGCTTATGACCTATTTGATGCCGACATAGAGCAACGTGCCTATGACCCGGACAAAGCAGC
>Ga0209396_1005959_pt1 | contig 11346 bp, 13 predicted proteins | sample GOMGulsemesocosm_6_FD_184638 | JGI IMG/M metagenome (GOLD analysis project Ga0209396, IMG submission 184638) | Methane-oxidizing microbial communities from mesocosms in the Gulf of Mexico - GOM8C Gulf of Mexico (SPAdes) (version 2) | ecosystem: Environmental > Aquatic > Marine > Cold seeps... | reverse complement strand
GTTCAATCGGAGAAAAATGGAAAAAGAAATACCTAATAGACTGTTACAACTGGCAATAATTCATACACCTGTACATTTGTCCTGAGCTAAGTGCAGAGGCATGAAATAAAATGAACATAACTGCGTTAAAATAAAGCCCAGCAAGTAGACTATTATAAAAACAAATATTTATAAATAGGTTACTCTAATTTGTGTGTTATCAGATTGTTTTTATAAGGTTATTAATCCACAAGTTAACAGCTATTAAAGCAAGTAATTAATATTAATTAGTCAGAATTAATGATTGAGTGAGATAATTATGTGCGCTATTGTCGAGATCCAAATACAGTGAAAATCTGCATAACACGCAGTTCTCCATAACCTAGGTTCTTTAGATTGATGAATTACTCGCCATATCAAGAGTTTGATAGAGAGTATTGGGCTGAACTACGAGAGTCAGTGCCATTAACGCTGTCAGCACTCGAGTTAAAACAGTTACAAGGTATTAATGAACAAGTATCTCTCGAAGAAGTTTGTGATATTTATCTACCTCTCTCACGTTTGCTGAATTTGTATGTTAAGAGTCGTATCGAACGCCGACGAGTGCGCGAACAATTTTTAGGTAAAAAACTCGATCATATCCCTTACATTATTAGTCTTGCTGGTAGTGTTGCGGTCGGGAAAAGTACTACCGCGCGTATCTTACAAGCTTTGTTACAGTGTTGGGGCGAACACCCTAATGTTGCTTTAGTAACAACTGACGGCTTTTTATATCCGAATGCTCATCTGCATGATAATGGTTTAATGAAGCGCAAAGGTTTTCCTGAAAGTTATGATATCAATGCACTTGTGCAGTTTGTTGCTGATATTAAATCCGGTCATGAACACGTGACTGCGCCTATTTATTCACATCTATCTTATGATATTGAACCTAACAAAGAGCTAGTTGTAGGACAGCCTGATATTGTTATTTTAGAAGGTTTGAACGTGCTGCAATCTGGTCTCGAATACCCAAATCATCCACATCGTGTGTTTGTATCTGATTTTGTCGATTTTTCTATTTATGTTGATGCTGATACAAAGAATCTTGAAGAATGGTATGTACAGCGCTTCTTACAATTAAGAGAGAGTGCTTTTACTAATAGCTCATCATATTTCCACCATTACTCGCAAATTAGCGAAGCTGAAGCGGCAAAAACAGCGCTCAGTATTTGGCGAGAAATTAATGGCAAAAATTTAGTAGAAAATATTTTACCAACACGAGAGCGCGCAGATTTAGTACTTACTAAGGGTAATAATCACCAAGTACATCAAGTGAAACTGCGTAAATAAATCCAGATAAACCATACTTTCCAAGCCTGTTTCTGCTATATTTTCACTTTCACCATAATATTTACAAAATATAGGTGAATTTTCGTTCATTTATCTTTATAATGCGCGCTGCCCACAAGCAAGATGCTGTGGTGGCGTCTTGTCCGAATCAACCGAAATTTATTCGAAGGGATAAGTGGACGTTAATAGTTCATGAATAGATAACTGTTCATGAGAGTTTAAACAAATTTTATTGGGTTCAATTAAATGAAAACTTTTGTTGCTACACCAAGCACGATTACACGTGACTGGTACGTTGTTGACGCTGAAGGTAAAACTTTAGGTCGTCTTGCGACTGAAATCGCTTCTCGCCTACGTGGCAAGCACAAGCCTGAGTACACTCCTCATGCAGACACTGGTGATTACATCATCGTTGTTAACTGTGAAAAAATCACTGTAACTGGTAACAAAGCGAAGGGTAAAATGTACCACTCGCATACTGGCTACATCGGTGGTCTAAAATCAATCAGTTTCGAAGATCTGATCGAGAAAGCACCTGAGCGCGTTATCCAGTCTGCGGTTAAAGGTATGTTGCCAAAAGGACCTCTTGGTCGTGCAATGTTCCGTAAGATGAAAGTATACGCAGGTCCAGAGCACAATCATGCTGCTCAACAACCACAAGTTCTAGACATCTAATTTACGGAATTTAAGCAAATGGCAGAAAATCAATACTACGGCACTGGTCGTCGTAAAAGTTCAACAGCTCGTGTATTCATGAAAGCTGGTACTGGTCAACTAACTATCAACAAACGTTCTTTAGACGTTTACTTTGGTCGTGAAACGGCTCGTATGGTTGTTCGTCAAGCATTAGAATTAGTTGAATTACAAGACAAATTCGACCTAAACATCACTGTTTCTGGTGGTGGTACTACTGGTCAAGCTGGCGCAATCCGTCACGGTATCACTCGCGCACTTATGGAATATGACGAAACTTTACGTCCTGCTCTACGTGCTGCTGGTTTTGTTACTCGTGATGCTCGTCAAGTTGAACGTAAGAAAGTTGGTCTTAGAAAAGCACGTAAACGTCCACAGTTCTCAAAACGTTAATTCGTTTTTTGTGGTTCGCTTTATTGCGACAAAAGCTCGGCATATGCCGGGCTTTTTTTTTATCTTTTTTCCGTATGAAATTTAACATTTAATTACATTGATTTTTAGTTCGTGTTTAAACATGGCGTTTATTGGCATAAATCAATAATACTGATGGGATATTTACGTTTCATATGAAGCTTAATGATCTAATCGGTTAAAATAGCTGATTAATACCTCATTATCCTTGTAAAAATGTAACCAATTAATTAAAATTCAACGGCATTTATGTAGCTTTTTTAGATAGAAAAAAGTTATCTTTTTTGAAATGGTATTCACTGCAAGATAAAAATAATAATTTGCGCTGAGTCCGAATGGGAGAATAGTTGGATGAGCAATGCGCCTGTTGATTCTGGTCGTCGTCGCTTTTTAACTGCTGCTACTTGTGTAGTAGGTGGTGTAGGAGCTGTCGGCGCAGCCGTACCTTTTATCAAATCTTGGAATCCAAGTGCTAAAGCAAAAGCTGCTGGTGCACCTGTCGAAGTCGATATTAGTAAAATTGAACCCGGCCAGTTAATTCGTGTTGAGTGGCGAGGTAAACCTGTATGGGTTGTATCACGTACTGAAAGTATACTTAATGAGCTTGAACAACATGACGGCGCGCTTCGCGATCCGGCATCAGAGCAAGAGCAGCAACCAAGTTACGCACAAAATAAATACCGTTCGATTAAATCAGAGCTGTTTATTGCTGTTGGTATTTGTACTCACTTAGGTTGTTCACCAACATATCTGCCAGATAGTTTTGGTGAGCAAGTTGAAGGTGTTACTGCTGGTTTCTTCTGTCCTTGTCATGGTTCTAAATTTGATATGGCTGGACGTGTGTTCCAGAGTGTACCAGCACCGCTTAATTTAGTTGTTCCACCGCACCATTATGTTGATAAAACAACAATTATAATCGGTGTTGATAAGGGAGACGCCTAATGTTAGGTAACTTAGTCAATTGGATTGATGAACGTATCCCGATGACGGATACGTGGAACAAACATGCTGGACAATATCCAGCACCGAAAAATTTTAACTTCTGGTACTACTTCGGAATTTTAGCTACTGTAATTTTCGTTAACCAAATCCTAACGGGTATTTGGTTAACGATGAACTACAATCCTTCAGGTGACGGTGCATTTGCATCAATCGAATACATCATGCGTGATGTTGAGTTTGGTTGGTTACTGCGTTATATGCATTCAACTGGTGCGTCTGCATTCTTTGTGGTTGTGTACCTGCATATGTTTCGTGGCTTGATGTATGGTTCATACCAAAAACCACGTGAACTACTGTGGATCTTTGGTTGCTTGATCTTCCTCGCATTAATGGCTGAAGCGTTCATGGGGTATTTATTACCATGGGGTCAAATGTCATTCTGGGGCGCGCAGGTAATTATCTCACTATTTGGTGCTATTCCGATTATTGGTGATGATTTAACGCTGTGGATCCGTGGTGACTACGTGATTTCTGGTGCGACACTGAATCGATTCTTTGCATTACACGTTATCGCTGTACCGCTAGTGCTTGTTGTACTTGTGTTCTTACACATTGTTGCATTGCACCATGTGGGTTCAAATAACCCAGACGGTATTGAAATCAAAGAAAACAAGGATGAAAATGGTTGGCCGAAAGATGCTATTCCATTCCACCCTTATTACACTGTACACGATACTGTGGCAGTTGTAGTAATGCTGATCCTTTGTAGCTTTGTTATTTTCTTCATGCCTGAAGGTGGCGGTTACTTCTTAGAAGCGCCAAACTTTGAAGCGGCAAATCCACTGAAAACACCAGAGCACATTGCACCGGTATGGTATTTCACGCCATTCTACGCAATCTTACGAGCCATCCCTGATAAGTTAGGTGGTGTTATCATGATGGGCTTAGCAATCGTGATGTTATTCTTAGTGCCTTGGTTGGATCGCGGTAAAGTGAAATCAATTCGCTACCGTAGTGTTTGGCACAAGCTGAACCTAACACAGTTTGTTATTTGCTTTATCATCCTTGGTGTTCTAGGTGCATTAGCGCCGACTCCAGGTCGTACTTTACTGTCTCAAATTACTACTTTGGGTTACTTTGGTTACTTTGGTTTCCTATGGTTATACAGTAAAAATGAAACGACTAAACCACTTCCAACAAGGGTGACAATGTAATGAAAAAATTATTAATCACATTATTTGCCCTGCTGCCTACGTTAGCGTTAGCAAGTGGTGGTGGCGTGCACTTAGATTCTGCAAATTATGATTTACGTGATAAAGGTTCTTTGCAAAACGGTGCTAAGATATTCATGAACTATTGTGCTGGTTGTCACTCAACTCAGTATCAACGTTATTCACGTGTTGCCGATGATCTTGGTATCGATCGTGACATTATGTCAGAGAATTTAGTATTCACTGGTGTGAAAGTTGGTTCATTAATGAAAACATCTATGCCAGCGGAAAGTGGCGCGAAATGGTTTGGCGCTACGCCACCAGATCTAACACTCGAAGCACGCTTACGTGGTGCTGATTGGATTTACACTTACCTACGTTCTTTCTACGTAGATGAGAGTCGGCCATTTGGTGTTAATAACATTGTTTTCCCAAGCGTTGGTATGCCGCATGTTCTTGAAGAGCTGCAAGGTACTGCACAGCTAGTGAAAATAAAAGCGAAGGAAGGTGAGCTAGATTTACCAGGAGATGCTAGAATCGTTGCAGAAACACCAGTTGTTGATGAAAATGGTACGGTAACTGGTGAGGTTTTAACCAGTTACCTAAGTCTTGATGGCAATGGTGAGTTATCAGCTGAAGAGTTTGACGAAGCTATGTTAGATTTAGTGAACTTCTTAGTTTACTCAGCAGAGCCGAATCAGCTTGAACGCCAAGAAATGGGCTTCTGGGTTATTGGATTCTTACTAATCTTGCTGGTGTTTGCTTGGTTCTTGAACCGTGAATATTGGCGCGATGTCCACTAATCATTGATTTTTCAGTATTCTGGTAAAGTTGCTGGTAAAAGAATTACGTACCGCCAATGCTAGTTTAGGCTAACATTGGCGTTTGTGTTTTAAAATTTATTGGAGGTGGCATGGCTTTAGCTGCTAATAAACGTTCAGTTATGGTTTTGTATTCTGAGCCGACTGATTTATACAGTCATCAAGTTCGAATCGTATTAGCTGAAAAAGGTGTAAGCGTTGATATCCACCAGGTTGATCGTAATAACTTGCCTGAAGATTTAATTGATTTAAATCCTTACCAAACAGTTCCAACGTTAATCGACCGTGAATTAACATTATATAATTCTCGCATTATCATGGAATATCTTGATGAGCGTTTTCCTCATCCACCATTAATGCCTGTTTACCCTGTATCACGTGGTAGCAGCCGTTTAATGATGCACCGTATTGAAAATGATTGGTATACGTTAGTAACCAAGATCATGCGTGGCTCTGTTGAGGAAGCTGCCGTTGCACGTAAGCAACTTCAAGAAGCATTAATGAGTATCAGCCCTATTTTTGCTGAATATCCATACTTCATGAGTGAAGAATTCAGTATTGTTGATTGCTATATGGCTCCATTATTATGGCGTCTACCTGAATTGGGTATAGATCTTCCAGGACAAGCTGCTGGCGAACTTAAAAATTACATGCTTCGCGTATTCGATCGTGAATCGTTCCAAGCATCTCTGACTGAACAAGAACGCGAAATGAGAATGATACTGTAAGTTATGGATAAAATGACGCCAATACGCCCTTATTTATTACGTAGCCATTATGATTGGTTACTTGATAACGATCTAACCCCACACATCGTTGTTGATGCACATGTGAAAGGTGTTTATGTTCCACAGCAATTTGTGCAAGATGGACAAATTGTATTGAACATCGCACCTACAGCCGTCGTTGGGTTTGAATTAAATAAAGATGCGTTGAGTTTCAATGCCCGTTTTGGTGGTGTTCCTTTTGATGTGTATGTGCCTATCGCAGCCATCAATGCAATATATGCTCGTGAAAATGGCGCTGGAAGTATGTTTGAGCCTGAGCAGGCTTATATTGACGAGGCTGAAGCTGTGACAGAGATGTTGGAGCCTGAAAGCATTGAAAAGAAACCTGCTCCTGCGTTAGTTTCTGCTGAAAGTAGTACATCTACTGACGATAGTGAACGACCAAAACCTGCGAAAGGGAAACCTTCTCTACGTGTTATCAAATAGTAAAAACAGCGATAAATAACTATTTTATCGCTGTTTTATTTAACGATTACTTCAAATCATTTAATCTTTATAACTAAATACTTTAATTACTTTATCCACACCAACCACGTAGCGCGCTGCTTCTGTCGCTAAATCAGCTTGTTTACGAGTAACATCACCAATCAAAAACACTTCTGAATTCTCCGTTAATACTTTCATATTAAGTGGCTTTATCCCTTCAAGTTTCAGCATACTGGTTTTTACTTTAGTGGTTAACCAGCTGTCTTTACTGCGTTGTTTAAAGGAGATGCTGTCGCCGAGACGAATCTGATTATATACCTGAATTACATCTTCAGATTGGCTGGCTATTTCGGCAATCTTATTACGCTCTGCATTACTGCTAACCTGGCCAACGATTAATACTTTTTTATTTACCGTAAGAATAACAACATTATTATCAAGTAATAATGCTTTGTTGTAATTTGTAATATCAGCAGTGACACCTAAAGTGATCGCTTGGTCATCGATTACTTCACCAAAGCTGCGTTCATCTGTTGTCGCGGCTGTCGCAGTTACTGCTCCGACAGCCACTGCGCCAATACAACCGCTAAGCAAACTAGTACCAGCTAATATTGCCGCTGTAACGAAAAAAGGTTTCAGCATTATTCAGCCTCTTGTTGCGGAAATAAGGTGTTATCGATGATATCGCACAAGCAATTAATAATAAGGGCTTGAACTTCCCGAATTCGAGCTTCACGACGCGAGGGAACGCGTATCTCTGCATCGTGAGGTCCAAGTAGACCTGAGATTTCACCACCATCTTTACCAGTTAGTGCCACTATGGTCATGTTACGGGTTAATGCTGCTTCGATTGCTTTTATTACATTACGACTGTGTCCGCCTGCAGATATCACGACTAGAATGTCACCGTCATTACCTAATGCTCTCACTTGTTTTGAATAAATAAGATCAAAGCTAGTATCCGTGCCGATGGCAGTCATTAATGTGCAATCAGGTGTTAAGGCAACAGCTGGCAAGCTAGGTCGTTCGGTTTCATAGCGGTTCACTAACGATGAAGAAAAGGTCTGAGCTAAGCTAGCTGACGCACCGTTACCACAAGCTAAGATTTTATTACCGTTTAATAGGCACTGCACCATCATCATCGCTGAATTTTGGATGTACTCTGGTAACGCTTCTGCTGCTGCAATCTTAGTTTGGATACTTTCAGTAAAATTTTCTTTAATCAGTTCTAGCATTGTTTCTACTCTAAAAGGCGTTAGTCAGCCATTGAATGTTATCAACAGACCCTTCAATTGCAATCACATCAAAACGGCAAGGTACATAGTTTTCATTAATGCCTTGCTGGTTCATGTAGTATTGCGCGGTATGGCGAAGTTTGCGCTGCTTGGCAGCCGAGATGGTCGCTATCGCGCCACCAAATTTTTGATATTTTCGGTATTTTACCTCAACAAATACGAGGACGGGGAATTTTGATAAGGATATTTGTTGTTGATTGGCTGGTTGTTGGCAAATAAGGTCTATTTCGCCTTGTCGACAACTAAAGTTTTGCGCCAAGATTGTTAAACCTTGGCGCACTAAAAACTCGGCCGCGACCTCTTCGTAAAAATTACCTTTCTGACGATTTTGGTTGTTTTGTAGTGTGGGTTTCTTCAAGTATGATTTTTCCTGAATGGTATTTTGCCCAACTAAATCCACGTTCCACATTACCAGCTTCATTAACATACAGAATGCCAGTTTGGCCTTGTAGTCTTAGGCTTGGGAAGTTACGCAGTTGTAGCAAGTTTGGAATTAACTTGAAAGTATCGTAGCCCATCGCAAACAGGTTCTGTTCTATTTTTGACATATTTGGCCATAGACCTAGAGTTTGTTGTTTGAGTTCGCGATCTGGGTTCAGTAACCAAGGCATATCACTGAAAATAAGTCCGTTTAGATCTTTGCTCTGTTCTTCAGGTAAAGAGTTTTGATGAGTACGAGAACTCGCGTACAAAGCTACTTGCTTAGTATAAGGGTTTTGCGTGGTGCTTATGTAAGGAATTGCTAACATCGCCTCAGAAGGCTTAGCAATCAAATAAATTGCATCGATATCACGGCGGCTCCGGGATTTTGTTTTAATGTCACTGCCGATGAGTGATTTCATCAAATTAATACGTTGTTCGCTATTACTCACATCAAACAATCTGGCTACTGTCTTCTGCATGTCAGCATTGTTTTTATATTGATAAATCTCGCTTTCGTCTCCGTTCATAGTTAACCACTGCTCTGAAAATACAGTCGCTAAACGTTCACCAATCTTACTACTCGGTGCTAATACTAACGGATGCTGAATACCGTCTTGTTGCATGCGTTTTGCTGCTGCAATGGCTTCATCATTGGATGTGAGAGAAAAATAGTAAATATTGTCACTTACTGGGTTTTCTTCTAACTTGTTCAGCGACAGCAATGGCGTATCGGTAACTAAAGGCAAGACTAATTCTAGGTTTGATTTAAGTAAGGGACCAACAACAAAGTCAGCGCCTTCGTTAATAGCTTGTTGATACAGTACATCTGCGTTATTTTTTGAAGTGTCGTAGAAACGTAGGTTTAAGCGTTCGCTTTCTTTTTCTTGATAGTAAGCGCTTATCATTCCCTCTCGAATTGCTCGACCTGTTGCACCGCGCTTACCTGTTAATGGCGCTAGAATCGCAATCTGATTAGGGGCATAAGGTATTGTTGCCATCGCTTTGATCAGTTCTTCAGGCAAACTAACAAATGCAGGATGTTCTGGGTTATTGTTTTTCCATGCTTGTAAGTTACTAATTAATAGTTGTGGTTCAAAACCAAACTCGATGGCAATAGCTGCTAATTGAAACCAGCCTGATAACATAGGTTGACTCGTAAAATAGGTATTACTTGCGGCATGAAGAGTTTCAGGTGTTTGCGAACGAATTAAAGCCCAAAGTTTACTGTTGTTATTTTCAACCAAGTCAGCACTTAAAAACGCATTTAATTGCATACGATACTCTGCAGCAACAATATTTTGTCCTAGCATTTCAGCAATTGTTGCTTTGAGTAAGTAATAGCGCTGCCAATGGGCTTGGAATGAGATCGCTAACTTAGATTTAACTTCCAATACACTGCTGGCTTCTAAGTAGCGCTTTTCAAAGAAGTAGGCTTCGGCTTTGACTAGGTCAAACTCAAACTTTTGTTGTTTAGATAATTGTTTTTTGGCTGTGCGCTCTAGCATTGCTAATGCGCGATCTGAATGGCCTTCAGAAACTAATGCGCGAGCCGCTAGTAATTGCCAATTGATAACGTCTGGGTGAGCGGGCAGCTCTGCCTGATTAATATAATACTGCGCAGGATGAGCAATTTCGATTAACACCTCTGGGGCATTAAGCAGCTGGATCTTAGGGGCTGTCGTTTCAGCTGATTTATTAGCAGAACAGGCGCTAAGCAAAACAGTGAAAATAAGTGGCATTATTAAGCGAAAAGAGCTGTGCTTAAATTCCATCGGTGTATTATCCTGCAAAAGAGATTTATAATGTGCCTATATTAAAGCATCATTGCCCAACAAAAAACTATCCCAGAGAGCGAAATGTCTGAATCAGCAACTTTATTTATTGTACCAACGCCGATTGGTAACTTGTCTGACATTACAGAAAGAGCGCTAGAAGTGCTGAAAACTGTCGATTTAATTGCAGCGGAAGATACGCGCCACACTGGTAAGTTATTAAGTCATTATCAAATTAAAACAAAAACGTTTGCATTGCATGATCATAACGAACAGCAAAAAGCTGAGTTTTTGGTAGAAAAACTTAAGTCTGGTTTAAGTATTGCGCTTGTTTCCGACGCAGGTACACCGCTTATCAGTGATCCTGGGTATCATCTTGTTAATACTTGTCGCGCACACGGTGTTGACGTTGTGCCACTACCTGGTGCTTGCGCTGCCGTTACTGCGTTGAGTGCTTCTGGTTTACCATCGGATCGTTTCTCGTTTGAAGGATTCTTACCTTCGAAAGAAAAAGCCCGCAAAGATAAAATAGAAGATTTAAAAGAAGAACCGCGCTCGATGATTTTTTATGAATCTCCGCGTCGTTTGCAATATACGCTCGATGCGATGGTTGAAGTATTAGGGCCTGAACGCGAAGTCTGTGTTGCTCGAGAAATAACCAAAGCATTTGAAAGTATTACCACTATGCCGGTTGGCGAGTTAGCGGTATGGGTGAGTGAGGACAGTAATCGTAGTCGTGGTGAAATCGTATTGTTAGTCGCTGGTTTCCGCGATACTGGTTTAGAGATACCAGCTAAGACACTGAATACACTTAAATTACTTGCGACTGAATTACCGTTGAAGAAAGCCGCAGCGATGGCTGCTGAAATTCACGGCTGCAAAAAAAATGCCCTATATAAATGGGGCTTAGATAATTTAAATTAATCGCTGGATCTTCGCTGGGATTTTCTGTAATATCGCTCGCCTTGGAGTTGGTCAGACAATCGCTGCTTTATGGTTCGGTATTTATATCGAAGTTATAGAGGGGAGGAAAGTCCGGGCTCTACAGGGCAGGGTGCCAGGTAACGCCTGGGAGGCGCAAGCCTACGACAAGTGCAGCAGAGAGAAGACCGCCGATGGCTTTTAGGAGCACAGGTAAGGCTGAAAGGGTGCGGTAAGAGCGCACCGTGCGGCTAGTAATAGTTCGTAGCAGGGTAAACTCCACCCGGAGCAAGACCAAATAGGCTTTCTATAGGCGTGGCCCACGCTGAAAG
>Ga0209396_1005955_pt1 | contig 11353 bp, 8 predicted proteins | sample GOMGulsemesocosm_6_FD_184638 | JGI IMG/M metagenome (GOLD analysis project Ga0209396, IMG submission 184638) | Methane-oxidizing microbial communities from mesocosms in the Gulf of Mexico - GOM8C Gulf of Mexico (SPAdes) (version 2) | ecosystem: Environmental > Aquatic > Marine > Cold seeps... | reverse complement strand
AACCAAGCTCTGGTTTTTGCTTGTGAATAATTTGAAAACTGTACAAAAACAGCTAAATATTTGGTACCTGAAAGTAACTCAATGTTTAAGTTTCTTTTTTCTTTAGGTACTAAGCTTGAGAGTGTTTTCTTTTTTATTAAGCTATCAGCTAATATTTTTGTATCTTGTTGGTATAAATCCAGTACTTGAGCAGACTTAAAAGTATCAATTGAATTTAATTGATACAACTTAATTACAACAGGATTTGCATCACTCAATTTTGAGGGATTTGCATTTTCGCCTGCAGTTAAAATTGTTGAAATAAAGATTGGCTCAGGCTCATCTGAACCTGAAAAAACACTACAACCACTGATAAGTAATACGCTGCAATACATTACCGTGCTCAAAAAGGACTTAATCATATCAATCCTTACTCTGCATGTTTTCAAGTAGTAACGCCTTAAAAAGTCTGTGGTATTCACCTTTATCTAAGCGTCGATTAAATGACTTTCGATATAAGCGCCAATACTGTTTTTCTTTCGAAGCAAATAAAGGCGTACCAAAGTCACTATAAACATCTTCAAGGTGAGCGGGTGAAAACTCATCTATAAAGGTTGTGAGTGTTTTATCTAAAGCTTGAAATAACTTAGATTGTTGTTCGCTGGCACTGACTATTTGCGTATCTAGCAGGCGAACTAAATGATCAAGCTGCTTATTGTTCACCGAATTATTGCTAACCGCGTTATTATTTACTGGATTATTTTCATCATTGGTCACCGTTTGTTTCTGAAGCGGTTTATTTTCAAACACAACAGTGTTTTCTTCTTCAAATTCAGGCATTATTTTTGAAAATTGTGCTGATTGTTCCTCACTGTTTATTTTAGCCGCAGGAATTTCAGATTCAGTTTTTATGCTGATCTCTTCATCTTTAAATGGGTCTTCATCAAAAGGATCATCAACAAATACGCCATTATTGATAAAATGAGGTTGCTGCTCTTGGTCTTGGCTCATTTGTTCTCCTTGATTAATATGATGCTCACTGGTTTTCATTTTTATATTTTCATCAAAGTCATCATTATTTAACCCTTCTAATGAAAAATGAACATCTTTATTCTTTGAATTTATACTTGTTTCACTTTCTTCTTCAGCTTCAATGCTTTTAACTAGGCTTACTAACATAGTGTAATCAGCAACTTCTATCATAGAGCCATCTTCAATAGGGGCAAGCCTACCCGGGGCTAAAGAAGCGCCGTTAATTGTTATATTATGGCCATTTAACGCTTCTATCATCATGTTGCTTTTATTTGCAACGAATCGGCCATGCGTAGCTGCGACTTGTCCGCTTCTGTCTGGTAACTCAATCATACAGTCAAATGAAGATCCAAAAGTACCGCCTTGTTTTGGTAAAGAAAACACTCGGTTTGTTACATGCTCATTTTGTGGTATTTCGGTTAATTGTATCGTTATTGCCATGTTGTATTATCAATATTACCTTATTGCGAACAATCTGAAATCGACTGATTAAATTCATTTAAAAAATCAGGATATTTGTTAATGAAGTCTTTATTGAAATAAACACCTAAAGGTTTAGTGGCTACTTCTTTACTTCTAAATCCGCTTGTTAACATGCCTTTCTTTTTAAGCGCTACTTGCATTGCCAGTTCATCTACTAAAACGGCATCGACTTCGTTATGCATCAACATATCTAATAGGGTTTTCACATTTCTTGGTTTTTTTATCACATCATATTCTGAGTTATGTAAATTGAACCATTTGTTAGTGCCAAATTTAGCACTGACTTTCCATTGTTTTTTATTACTTTCATTCAAAGTAGTATCAGAGAGTGAATTGGAGAAATACCAATACCAATGATGGTTAATAAGAGGTTTTGAAAAAACCGCATACTTGTCTCTTAAAGGCGTTTGCTCTGCAACAAAAAAACCATGCTGCTCACTATTTTGTACTTTAAGTTGGGCGTTTTCCCAGCTTGTCATTGTTAGCTGATAGGGTTGCTCTAGTTGTCTCAATACACATTTAAGGCGAGTAACAGCAAGACCGGCTATGGTATCAGATGAGTAGGTCTGATATGGCGGCCATTCCTGAGTGGTTAATAATAATCTTTTGGGACCTACACTTGCCAACGACAAGTTAGATACCAATACTAAAATTAACACTACAAATTTAATGATATATTGAGACACAACTACTCCTAAGACTCAATGATGACTTCAAAGTCATCTTTTTCTGAACATTTCACCGTTACTTTATTAATCTCTTTTCCTTCACTTAATAAAGTAATACATTGCTCTGCTAGTCTTGGCATCAGTGAACGATTGATTATCTGTTCTATGCCACGTGCACCCGTTGTTGGATCTGTATTTTTATTTACCACATATTGCACAAAACTATCATCGTAATTGAAGCTTGCTTTATATTGCTCAACCAATTTTTTGCGAATACGGTTAAGCGCAATATCACAAATTTTACCAAGTTCTTCATCATTTAATGGATAATAAGGAACAACTGTGGCACGACCTAAAAATGCAGGTTTAAAATACTGTTGCAGTGCAGGGCGTATTTCTTCAACAAGCTCTTCATTTGGTAAGCGTTCTTCATGTGCGTCACACACATCACAGATAGCTTGATCGGCTGCATTAGAAGTCATAATAATAATGGTATTTCTAAAATCGATTTGGCGACCTTCACTGTCGGAGATAGAACCTTTATCAAATATTTGATAGAACAAATCATGTACGCCAGGATGTGCTTTTTCCATTTCATCTAATAAGATCACGGAATATGGATTACGGCGAACGGCTTCAGTTAATACACCACCTTTACCAAAACCAACATAACCGGCTGGTGCACCTAATAACATTGAAATTTTATGTTCTTCTTTAAACTCAGTCATATTGATAACAGTCATATCATTACTGCCACCATATAATAAATCGGTTAAAGCAACGGCTGTTTCTGTTTTACCAACACCGCTTGGACCACACATTAAAAATACACCAATAGGTTTTCTGCTATCAGTTAATCCAGCGCGAGAGATACGAATGCTTTTTGCTAATTCGCTGATTGCGGTGCTTTGGCCAATGACACGCTTATGCAGGTTTTTTTCGATTGATAATAGTTTTGCTACTTCATCGCTCAGCATATTACCAATTGGAATACCTGTCCATGAAGCAATCACTTGCGCAATTGTAATATCATCAACCATCGCATTCACTAATGGTTCGCCTGCTTGTAATGCTTCAAGCTCGGCTAGTTTTTCATTTAGTGCTTTATGACTTTCTTCGTCAGGCGTTTCATTTGCTAAGTTATCAGTCACTGTTGATTGCAACTCAATCACACTTTGAACAAGCGTTAATTCAGTTTGCCAGCGGGTATTTAATTCAGTTAGTTGAGACTCCGTATCTGCAATTTTTTGCTCTAATTCTGCTAATTCAAAAGAGACATTATCAAATATTGAAGACTCTCTTTGCATCACTTCGAGTTCATTTTGAGAATATAATAAAGTTTGCTCTAAACTTTCGATAGATTCAGGTTTTGCACCTTGAGTTAATGCAATGCGTGCACAGCTTGTATCTAATAAACTAATTGCTTTATCGGGTAACATGCGAGCCGGTAAGTATCTGATAGATAAATTGACTGCAGCTTCTACCGCTGATTCACGAATATATACTTTATGGTGTTTTTGCAAAGATTCAGCTACGCCTCGGAGCATTTGCAATGCATCAGTGGCATTAGGCTCTTCAATCTTCACAACTTGAAAACGACGGGTTAAAGCGGGATCTTTTTCGAAGTATTTTTTGTACTCATCCCAAGTTGTTGCTGCTAAGGTTCTAAACTCACCTCGTGCAAGCGCAGGTTTTAATAAGTTAGCTGCATCATTTTGACCTTCTGCACCGCCGGCACCAATTAAGGTATGGGCCTCATCAATAAATACGACGATTGGTTTTTCAGATGTTTTAACTTCATTGATAACATCTTTAAGTCTGTTTTCAAATTCACCTTTAACACTTGCTCCAGCTTGAAGTAGACCTAAATCTAAACTGTGAATTTCTACATCTTTGATAGCGCCGGGCACTTCACCTTGCGCAATTTTTATTGCTAACCCTTCTACAACTGCAGTTTTACCGACACCTGGCTCACCAACAAAAATAGGATTATTTTGTCTTTTACGGCATAGAATATCTATTGCTGTTCTAACTTCTTGGTTTCGACCAAGTACATTATCTAATTGTCCATCTCTGGCAGCTTGGGTTAGGTTAGTGGTATATTTTTCAAGGGCGTCACCAGAGCTTGCACCAGCAGTACTTGCGCCAACAGATTTAGTGCCTACATGCGTTACTTTTAATTTTGATATTTGATTACGTAGTGCTGATTCAGAAAAGTTTTCGAAGCATTTTAATGACAGAGATTTAGTGCCTAAATCACTTACTTGCTGTGTCGCTAATATAATATGTAAGGTGGTTAATTGGTCATGAGAAAAATCCACAGTCGCACATAACCAAGCTGACTTAATTAACTCGGTTAAATTACCACTTAAACTCGGTTGACCTTCGAAGCCTTTGCTTAATTTTGTTAGCTTACTTGAAAGCTCATTGATTACTTTTTCCGGTTCAATTTTTTGACTGGTAAAGAACTCTGTCACTTGCTGATCAGGTTTATAGATCAGTTGCATTAACCAATGCTCAAGCTCAATTGCTGGGCAGTGGGTATTCATAGCATCGCCAGCCGCTAATTCTAAAGCGCGTTTTGCTGTCGGGTCTAATTTAGCAATTAGATTCGGTAAATTTACTTGTGGCATAGTATCAATCCTTTACTAAGTGGATCAGGTAAACGACAGGTTTATCCTGTTGTGTGCTTTTTATATGAAAACCTCGACCTAAACAAAGCGTTTCATTTTGTTTTGCCGACAGTTTAGTTCTCTCAAACCATATATCTGGTGCTTTTAAAAAGATGCCAATTTCAGTTTTATCGCGTAAATAATAACGCGTCATATCGGCGAGCTCTTTATACCAAGCATCATCACTGGTCAGTTTCTTTAGCTCAGCTTCGTCTTTAGCTTCTACTGTAATGTTAATTTTTTGTTTCGACAACCAACATCTTTGTCCTAGTAGGAAACCTTGGCCTAATTGGTTGTTTTGTCCACAATTTGACTCGTTTTGGGCGTTTCTTTTAGGGCCTAATCGCGTCAAACTTTCTTGTGTCAGTTGGTGTTTGCTCAAATTGATGCAATAGGTTGTTACTTTTACACCAAAATAATCAGTGAGAATTTGCTGTAAATTTTTTTGCGAACGATTTGGCACACCTAACATTAAGCTGTATCCGAGCCATTTTTTTGTTTGAGGGCTGTCAGGTAGGCTAGTTAGTTGTGCTATGCAATTTGTGAGCTGTGACACTGAACTATGTGATTGTCGATCGCTTTTAAAGTAGCGATCAACTTCATCGGTGAGCAATAAGTGGGTTTTTTCTTGTGTTCTAGCAAATAACTTAAAATATCTATCATTAAAAATATTTAGAAAATCAAATAACGCATAGTCTTCACCATGAAAAGCTTTTAAAAGCTCTTCATAAATATAAACCGGCACAACTGTATATCCAGAAGTTAAAGATGTTTTACTGCTAGAAATAATGGCTTTTTTACCAATGAATTTAAACTCACTTATTTCTGAGTTTAAATTATCGGGCATAGGATCAGCTTCAATAACTAATTCAAAAGGATTGGGTGATTGTGCAAGGTGGCGATTGATAATTCGGATCAGTTGCACTAATTCAAATTTGTCTGGCTGCGCCTGAGCTTGTTGAATTAAAGACATTGCTGCGCACCATGCACTTTATCAAAACTGATGTATTCTTTGCCTTTATCAGTTGATAGCGTTACTTCTAATTGTACAAAGCGATCAAAACTACAAAACCCGGCAAAAAATTCATTAAGTAAATGGACAAATAACCAAATATTCATAGAATTCTTTTTATCAAATACCGACATTTCAATACTAATCAAAGTACCTGAAGTGAATATGTTTACACCATCAATATACATGCGTGCAACTTTTTGCTGGTAATTCACATTTTGTATTGCAGATGTTAAAACTTGCTGCTGTGAAGAGCGACTAAAGACAGATAACAGGTTACGTAGTTTTTCAGTCGGCTCATCTACATTAGTAAGTGCACTGAAATTAGTGCTTAATAATTCGATTAATTTCCAATGAAGCTGCTGAGATTCATTAGGATAAAAAGGCACTGTTGGCACATTATGACTGATCAATTCTCCTGGTAATTCAATTGAACCAGAAAACTTTAAAGGACTGCCAGTGTTTATACTACAAGGTGTACGTCCATTACAGCATACCAATTGCGTAGTTAATAAATGATCTTTTGCATTATTAACTTGATGTTTTGAATTGGGATCAAAGCTGATAGCAAGATGGTGTTGATATTTTTTATCTCGATTAATATGGGTTTCACTAAACCATAATAAACCATTATTTTTATCAAAATAACGTTTTGCAAATAACGGCTGTAATAGAAATTCACCATCAGGTTTAACTTCTTTTACACTTTCTACACTGATTATTTCAATTTCAGACGTTTGATTTGAGGCATCGGCATTGAGTGGTACAGACAGTTGCTGATGATTGTAATATATGGGTTCAGCACGATTAGTAAACTGATTGATAACAAGCGTGGTATTGAGTTGAAATACACTGGTATCAAATAAACCTATCAGTTCAGAAGGAATATCTTTAACAAAAAAGCTTATTACAAGTTTATTGGTATTGAGTTTTTTAATTGCATCTTGCAGAGAGTCTAGTTGAAAGTACTTTCTTTTTTCTGAGTAATTAAAATACTCTAACATCATTTGATAGGCTGAGAATTGACTGCCTTTTTTATCTAAAACATTAAAGTCGCTTTCAATACATCTCGGTTTAAACTGCTTTTTATCTAATATGCTTAGGTTTTCAAAGTTATCATCTGATAATGTAATAAATTCAAGTTGGGATAATAATAAAGCGATTAATCCAGCTGAACCTTGTCCAAAACCATGTAAATATAAATTCAATACATTGCCAATACTATTTGAAATTAAAGCGTCAGGATCGTTGGTATTGATATGTAATTGAATAACTGAATTAGCGTCATGTTTAATCGGTAAATCAAACGGGAAGGGTGCATACCTAGCTGAAACAGTATTTAAAGTGACTGGTGAAAAAACACTATCATTACAAAACTTAAATTGACAGAGCTGATTTTTTTCATTTTTTGTTTTTAATTCTTCGCCTCTGTTGATTTTTATTTCTTCAACAAAAGTGTCTGTATCAGGTTTGAGTTTTACACTCATAACTGAAGGTAAAAGCTGGTTAAATGAAGGATACAATACCGAGCATAATGCATTAGATATATGCGGTAATTGTTGATCTAACTTCATTTCATTTTTAGCGCTGAGCAAAGCAACAGATTCAAGTAAACGCGTTATATTAGGGTCTTCATAGCGTTTTTCATTAAGGTGCATGGTATTGGCAACACCAGCATGCTTCGTTTTGAATTCACTGGCTGAGCGTCGAATTAATGATAGTTCTCTTTCGAAATAACGATTTAATAAATCAGACAATTTCATTCTCCATCGTTAAGCTAAAATCACTGATATTAAGTTTGCTATTTAATTGAAATTCATGACCATCAACTAAATCACCTGAAATGATAAAATTGATGGCATTTGATTTATCTTCATTAACTAAGATACTGATATCTACATTTTCTATGCGGTATTCAAAGTCATTTATTAAGCTTTTAATTCTTGATGTGAAAATATTTTTGCCTAATTGATAATTTAAGCTTTGAATGTCTTCAACGCCGTAGGCATAAATTGAACGTTTACACTCGGTTAAACCTGAGTCTAAAACGATTAAAGGCGCTTCACTTTCAAGTAGTTGCTTTAAATTATATTTTACTGAAGTTAATAAGTGAGATTCATCACTTGTCGTGAGTTCACTTAAAAATGAGCGGATAAAAACCATTATTTCCCCTCAGTTAAATCGGTTGTCAGTAGAATTTGACCAGCAAACATATCAAATTGATATTGCGGCTGAAGCGATACCTCACAAAAATATTCACCTGTGCTGTTTGGCGTTTCTTTTACAGATATTTTTGCACTTCTCAGTGGATATTTAGCTAAGGTTTCATCATTAGCTGAAGAAACATTTGAAACATATTTACTGAGCCATTTAGATAGGTGCTGTTCACATTCGTTTGCTGAAACAAAACTACCTAACAACTCTCTTATTTGTACTTTTAAATAATGAGCTACACGACAGCAAATGAGTGTTGTTTGAATAAGAGACAACACTTTATCATCTTGATGGTTTTGTCCGGCCCATACGGAGTGGTTATCCATGAAGTAATATTTGGTGGTTAATGGACTATGAGCAAGCGGTATAAAACCCTGTTTAGCGTAAAACTTACCTATGCTGCCAAATATTCTTACTTTAGGGCTAGGTTGATGCCATACATGGTCTCGTGAAGTTTCAGGTAAGTTGAGCACTGCACCTTGTAATCTATCATTCCAACGTGATTTCATAAAACCAAACCAACTTATGCGATTGAACTCTCTTATTATTGTTGATGCAAAAGCAAAGTGGGCGTTACCATATAAACCTTGGTGTTTTTTACATGATTTCTCATTTAATACAAAGCCACAAGAATGGTTTTTATATTGTTCTCTTAGCTTTAATTTAGGCAAGGTCAAACCAATAAATCGACTTGAAGCGACATCTCTTAATTTTTGCCAGCTGGAATAATCGGGGCCTTCAATTATTTTTTTTACGCGCTTTATATCGCTGATCCAGCTGCCATCAGATTCTCCAAAAAAAGCGTCATCAGGAGACATGATAAACGGGCATAAGCAATGTTGGCCTAAGGCACCTAATAGCTCTAAGGTATAAATATCATCGTATTCACTAAAGTCGCTGAGTTCAGCTGATACATTATGATCAACTATTACTAAACCAAAAGGTTCACCACCTAAGGTATTAAGTTCATTATTGCCGATTTTATTATAAAGTTGAGAACGTTTTAATTCGCTAGCTAAATTGACGTCGTTTGAAACTGTTTGCCAATCATAATCTAAACATTTGATTTTAATTCTTTGTTTGTTGAAAGGGACTGAAACTAAATTGTTGAGCCCTCGCCATCTTGCTTCTAATTCTTCAAAGCGTGGTTGTTGTAATATAAGTGACATTTGATCACTTAAAGATTTATCTATACTGGCGATAAGTTGCACTATTAGGGCTTTAAATTGGTCGGCAGTTTTTAATTGAGCAGAATACTCCTGAGCAATGATCTTAATTGCTTTTTCTAAAAAAGAATCATCATCACTTTTTATTGTCAAAAGTGCCTGTAAGGCGTCAGTATTATTCATTCATCTCAATATTATTGTTATATACCCGTAGCCTTTTAAAATACGGGGTTCAGAGTTTGAGGGGGAATCAACTCAAGGCATTACTTGTAGCTAATGTTTATTCCCTTAGCAAAAATAAATAAAGGCACTCACAAAGTGAGTGCCTTATCCCCGTATTTTGAATGACTACGGGTATTACAGGAGTTAACCTGGTATTTTTGCAACCATACGTACAGAAGTCGTTAGTGACTCCATTTGTAACCATGGTTTTAAGTGTGCAATTGCTGAATACGAACCAGGCTTACCTGGTTGTTCAACAACTTGAATTGACGATTCTGCTAAAGGTGTTTTAGCGCGTTGCTCGTTTCCAATTGCACCTGGATTAGTAAATTGACTGATCCAAGTATTTAGGTCGCGTTCAACATCTGTCGCTTCAAGGTTAGAACCTAATTTATCACGGCCCATTATTTTTAAATAATGCGCGATACGGCTGCTTGCCATAATGAAAGGTAAACGTGCAGAAATTGCAGCATTTGCCGTTGCATCTGGATCAACATACGTTTTAGGTTTTTGTGTCGTTTGACCACCAATGAATACTGCGTAATCAGAGTTTTTGTAGTGAACTAATGGTAAGAAACCAAGATCACTTAATTCTTTTTCACGCTCATCAGTTAAGTTAACTTCAGTTGGACATTGTTGTTGAATATCACCGGCATCTGATTTGTAAGTCAAGTTTGGTAATGCTTCAACTTTACCGCCATTTTCTAAACCACGGATAGAAGTACACCAACCACTTGCAGTATAAGCTTGCGTCATTTTCAGACCCATATCATACGCTGCATTTGACCAAACGATTTGATCGTTACCAGTCGGTCTTGGATTGCCTTCAGCATCAAGTGCTAATTCTTCAAAATCGAAAGATTTTGTAGCGCCGCCTTTTCTACCATAAGGTAGACGTGCAATTGTTTGCGGAAGCGTTAAAGTAACGTAACGTGCATCGTCGCTTTCACGGAATGAATTCCAAGAAGCGTATGCAGGAGAGTCAAATGCAGGTGCAACTGGCTTACCTTCGTTAAATACTTCATAGCTGTCTAATTCAAACATATTTGCTGAAGCTGCTGCTACAAATGGTGCGTGACATGCTGCTGCAGTCTCACCCATATAACGCAATAGTGATACACTTTCATCACTTGCATCAAATTGGTAATCACCTAATAGTAAACCATAAGGTTCACCACCGGCAGTACCGTATTCTGATTGATATAAAGTATTGAATAATGGGCTACGATCAATCGCAGGTGCATCTTCAAATTGCTCTAATATATCGTCACGGTTAAAATCAGCAATTTTGATCTTTAAGTCAGCGCCTACTTCGCTTTCACGAACTAGCTTATTAAGACCACGCCATGAACCTTCAAGTTTTTTAAACTTATCTTGCTGCATGACTGCTGATAATTGCTTAGATAACTTTTCATCAATTGAAGAAATTGCATTTTCAATTGTTTTAGTGAGATTTTTATCCCAGCTTACTGTGCCTGAAGTCGCTTGCTCCATTAATACAGAAACAAGCTCCTTTGTCGCATCAGGTGCAGTTTGTGTTGTTGCAGCGATTGCGCGATCCAGAAAGCTGACTTCTTGGGCTTCGCCTTGCGCTGCAGCGCCTTGTTCTTGTTCAGTACTCATTAAGACTCTCCCTCAGAACCTAAACCAAGCTCGTCAGAAAGTGCCTTAATTGTATCTGCACTTGTAAGTACTTCTTTTAGTAACTTTTCAAGATCGCGAGATCTATCCGCTTTACTTAAAAGTACTTTTAGCTGGTTACGTGTTTCAACTAATTTCTTTAAAGCATCAACTTTTTCAACAATAGCTTCAGGTGTGAAGTCTTTCATTGAATCAAAAGTTAAGTTTGCTTCGATTTGGCTGTTGTCATCTACCAGAACATTATCAACTTTCATTTTAAGTTCT
>Ga0209396_1005953_pt1 | contig 11357 bp, 8 predicted proteins | sample GOMGulsemesocosm_6_FD_184638 | JGI IMG/M metagenome (GOLD analysis project Ga0209396, IMG submission 184638) | Methane-oxidizing microbial communities from mesocosms in the Gulf of Mexico - GOM8C Gulf of Mexico (SPAdes) (version 2) | ecosystem: Environmental > Aquatic > Marine > Cold seeps... | reverse complement strand
AGCGCATTTCCATAAGGTTATACTCTTAATTGTATAAGCAACAGGATATCAGCAAAACCGAATGTAAACTTTTGTAAAATTCCATACCTCACATTTTACATAACATGCCTGTTTTAACATTAAACGAAGACCTATATTAGCCTAATCAAGACACTTCGATGCAAAAAATCTGCGGGGCAGATTGAGCAGTTAATAGCATCTAACCTTAATTATTTTAAATTGAAGTTCATCAATACGCTGTAACGTGATGATTTAAAGGTTATTCGATTAAAATTATGGGAACGCTTATGTTGAAAATTTTAATACCCTTTTTATTAATGGCTGTATCTATTGCTTTACCTGCGACGGCATCAAATGCTATCGAAGAAATCAGAACCATTGGCAAGGTTAGCCATATTTCGATAGGTTCCAAAGTGTTGGGAGAAAATAGAAATCTGTTAGTACATCTGCCACATAACTATATCGAATCAAACAAACGTTACCCTGTACTTTATTTAGTTGATGGTGATCGACATTTTAACCATGCAATTGTTGCAACTCAGTTATTACAAAGTCAGGAACGAGTACCTGAGCTGATTATCGTTGCTATTTTAAATAGTGATAAAATGCATCATGAACCGGAACCTAAACATGGAAAGGAAAAATTCTCGCTATTTATCAAAAACGAGGTGATGCCTAATGTTGATGAAAGTTATAAAACAACAGGGTTAAACACGTTGTTTGGCCATACCAGAGCGGGATGGTTCACCATTGATTTATTGGCAACTCAGCCTAAACTTTTTAAAAACTATATTGCTGCAAGTTCGCCTTTACAATACGATGAATTAGACCTTTATGAAAAAATATTAACCAATAGTAAAACGCAAAAAACACCTGAGAAATCACTCTATTTTACTTTGGCTAACGAAGCCGAAGAAAGCAAACTATATTCAGATGCATTCAATAACTTTATTAAGCTATTGACAGAAAACCCACCTAAAAATCTTGATTGGGGTTACGAGCTTCTTGCCAACCAAACTCATATGACAACATCTCTTCCTACCTTATTTAATGGCATGACTCATGTTTTTAATAGCTACCAAGCACCTCGTTTTGCAAGCTACAAAGAATACTTAGCTTTTGGCGGTATGCATGCCATGGAAACTCATTATAAAAAGCGGGCTCAAATATATGGCACCGATAAAAATATACCAGAAAAAACATTACTTAATCTGGCCAGCCTGCTTTTAAGTGAAAGCCAAACTGAGGCTGCGCTGAAAACGTATTCAAAACTAACCCATGATTTCCCAAGCTCTGCAGCGTCGTTTAGCGGTTTAGGACAGGTTTATAGTTTAATGAAACAGTACGATAAATCGATTATGGCACATCAAAAATCGGTAAGACTCGCCGTTAAGCACAATCCTAAATGGCAGCAAATGCGTTTTCAATCTAGGTTGGATAAAGTGAATGAAAAATTTAAATTACTAAACCAGAATTAAATCGATTGAAAAATTGAGCCCCAACACAGAGTCAATATTAACAAGTCAAAGTACTCGAATTCGAAAAAACGCCGGTACTTGGGACGTTAACGGCTACTAAACTAATCTATATTAAGTTGATGTTCATCAATAGGTTATAACTTGATGATTTAAAATTATTCTATTAAAACTATGGGAAGTAATATGTTAAAAAATTTAAAAGGCTGGTTGCTGATGGGTGCTTGTATTGCCTTGCCTGCAACGGCTTCAAACGTTGTTGAAGAAATTAGGTCTATTGGCAATGTTAGTCGTATTTCTATAGATTCCAACGTGCTAAAAGAAAAAAGAAACCTGCTAGTACACCTGCCTGATAGCTATTCTAAGTCAAACAAACCTTATCCTGTACTTTATTTGCTCGATGGTGGTCGGCATTTTAACCATGCAATAATGGCAACTCAGGTATTACAAAATGATAAAAGAGTGCCTGAATTGATTATTGTTGCCATTACAAATACTCGTTCTTGGGGAAGTGATGGTGGTTCACGACAGCGTGATCTAGGCTATGAAAAGGAAAACTTCACGAACTATCTCGAAAACGAAGTGATGTCTTATGTGAATAAAAATTACCGGACAACGGGGCTAAATACGTTATTTGGTCATTCACTGGCTGGATATTTTTCCGCTAGTTTATTGGCAACTCAGCCGGAGCTGTTTAAAAACTATATTGCCGCAAGCCCAGTTATACAAGACGAAGAAATAGATATATATAAAAAGATACTAAACAACAGCAAGACAAAAAATACCGCTGAAAAATCATTCTACTTTAGTTTGGCTAGCGAAGACGAAGCACGAAGAAAGTCGGTAACAGATGCAGTCAATAACTTTGCTAAATTATTAACAGAACAACCTCCTAAAAAACTCAATTGGCATTATGAGTATTTTGATAATCAGACCCATAGCACTATATATTACCCCACTTTTTTCCCTGGTATGACTTATGTATTTAAGAGTTATCAGGCACCTCGTTTTTCAAGCTATAGAAAATATATGGAGTTTGGTGGCATACAAGGTATGGAAGCTCATTATAAGAAACGCGCACAGATTTATGGTACCGATAGAAATGTCCCAGAAATTACCTTACTTAACGTTGCGAGCATGTTGTTAAATGAAGGAAAAACGGAGGATTCGCTGAACGTTTATCTTACGCTTACCAATAATTTTCCTGAATCAGCAAGAGCATTCAGCGGCTTAGGTGAAGTTTATAGTGCAATGACACAGTACAACAAATCACTTACTGCGCATCAAAAAGCGGTCAAACTTGGTGAAAAACGCAGTCCAGAATGGCGGAAAAGAAGATTTCAATCAAGGTTAGATAAAGTGAATGAAAAAGTTAAATTATTAAATCAAAATTAAGTCGATAGAAAAAAATGAACCGTTAGGTGCTTGTAGCCGAATATTAGTGTTTACAAGCATCACAAAAACAATCTACCGGCTAAACTTGGTGTCATACTCTTTTTAATGAAATATAAAAACTCTTCTGGTTTCATTTGTAATTCCTGTAAACCTTATCGATACAAAAACTAATTTGAACTAGAAAACCTTTAATAGAAGCCAAAATCCGCTGCTAACGGACGGTTTTCTGCCAAACAGCGGGCAGTTGACTTTATATTCAATAATCACTTTCCCCCTGCCCTAGATATTAAATAGCATTACTGACACTAAGGTTGCGATTAATTTTTATAGGTATCGTCCTCTAGAAGCTAAGTCATAAATCTTAAAAATAGTGGAACGAGTTAAAACTCAGTCAACTAAGGTGAGTGCTACCTAAAAATACTAGTGCTGCGATTTACAGCCAAAGCACATATAAAATATGTTTTAACATTTATAAAGATGTATTAAATTATGCTTTATTAATAAGGGGACTTGTTATACTTAAATCACTGGCTAAAATCCCGTAGGTATAAGCATCCTCCCTTTGCTCACCTAAAATAAAATGAGATCTTAATAGCCCTTCTTTTTGCATGCCAAGCTTTTCCATTAACTTCCAAGAAGCTTGATTTTTTGTTGCGCAAACCGCATTGATTTTCTGTACCTTAAATTCATGAATTAAATAGCCAATCATTGCTGAAACGGCCTCATAGGCATAACCTTTCCCTTGGTAACTGCGGTTAAAGCGATACCCTACTTCACCGACAGCATTTACTAAGTCGGTATATTTAAACATAAACTCACCAATGAGTTTTTGCTCTGTTTTTAATTCTATAGCTAACATCAGCTTTTGATGTTCTCTACCGCTCCAAGGCTCAGTAAGTTGCTGTTGTATTTTTTCTTGAGTTTGAACTTTATTAAGAGGCGGGGCCGCATATCGACTGACTTCAATATCACTTCTATGCTCAAAGCTATCATCGACATCATTAATATTCATCAAACGAATTATCAAACGATCGGTTACTATATTCATATGTTCCTCTAAGTTCTTTACTCTAAACACGCTACGTTTTAACGATTATAGATTTGCTTATCATTGAACTATTTGTTTTATCAATGTTAGTATTTTGTTCACAATGTTTAGTCTTTATTTGTCTTTCCATTAGCCACCAACTTATCGCTAACATCCCCGCAATAGTAAGAAATAAAATCCCCAAGGATTGCATATCAGTTAACCAGTATTTAATAACAACTACCGCGATTAATGAAGTAACAAACATATCTATGGCACCAGATAACGCATTGACCGTACCTGCTTTATTTTGAAATGGAGCAACAATTAGTTGCAAACAACATGGATAAAAAGCACCTGCACAAATCATAAATAAACCATAACTTGATAAGGTATTAACGAGCGAAAAAGGTAATAAATAAAACCCTAATCCCGACAACAGAAGTAATGGCCAAAATAAGGCCAAAATGTGCTGATACGACAGATATTTCTGGGCAAATTTTGCTAAAGTAGTACCTAAGATCAAACCTGTCATGCTAAGAGTTAAGTAAAAACCATATTCTTGCGCCGACAACGCCAACTTCTGTTGAAATTCAAAAGGAAAATAAGTTACACAGGTTAAAAACAGCAGGCTTGGTAGCCATTTAAACGATGCCGCGGTGAGAAAACGACGGTCTAGCATTAACTTAATATATTCTTTAACAATTCCTCCTACAATAACCTTTTGTGGCTCACCTACCCGTTGGGGTAATAGCTTGAAGCCAATAATCCAAGTAACTAGCAGATAAAGAGTAATAAACACAAAAAGACTCTGCCAACTGCTTACGGTGGAGATCCAGCCGCCAAGTACTGGTGCTAGTACAGAAATAAGACTTGCTGCAATCGCTAAACTGGCAAACGCCTGTTTTAGTTTTTCCCCAGTTAAAGTATCACTAAGTAACGTTCTGCTCACCAGTAGTGGCGCACCAGCTCCCAAGCCTTGCAAAATTCGTCCGACAGCAAGCATAATTGGCGAGAGCGCCAGTGCCGATATTAAACTGCCGATAATAAACAGTAATTGACCAATCAAAAATATTTTCCGCCTGCCAACCCTATCTGACCATGGTCCAAAAATTAATTGTGACAAACCAAAACTGGTGAAATAAAGCATCATGATTTGCTGTGCATCACCATTACTCATTGCTAATTGCTTTGCAATTTCTGGTAATGCAGGTAAAAAAAGCTGACTGCCAAATTGCGAGCATGACAACATCAGAATTGCTAAAAATAAATACATATTGCCAGCTTCACAGAGTTAAGAATTAGAGTTATAGTTTATTCTTAAATTTCAGGAACAAAAACAGTGTAATAGTTAAAACATTAAGTCCTACTGGGAAACAATATGGATTGGTTAACAGCAACAAAGAGTTTTTGCCTTTTGGTTAAACACGGCAGCTTTACTGAAGCAGGTAATGTCGCAGAGGTGTCGGCATCTGCGATGAGCAAGCGAATTGACTGGTTAGAAAAACAATTAGGGTTAACTTTATTTGTCAGAACCACCAGACAAGTGAATTTAACTGAAGTTGGCACAGAGTTTCTACCGCGAGCACATAGCCTATTAAATCAATTTGACAGCATGATCACAGAAACACAACAAAGTGCCTTACACCCATCGGGTTTGCTTAAGGTTGCTGCCACTTTAGCCGTGGGGAGTTCGATTCTAATGCCTCACATCGAAGCCTTTCTAAAATTGTACCCAGCAGTAAAAATTCAACTGGATGTATTGCCTTTTGGCGTAGGACCTGGTTTGGATCATGACTTGGTGTTGTGTCGAAAAGCTGAAGATTTCAACTCCACCGCGCACCGTGGGGTAAAGTTGATTTCATATAAAATGGGGTTATTTGCCTCACCTGGATATTTAGCAAGTCATAAGAAAATAACTAAAATTTCGGACCTTAATGAACACAAAATGATTCTAAGTAATTTCTATCGCAAAGTGGGCCAACTAGAAATGGACAGTGGCGAGGTTTGTCCTTTAACGCACTATAATTTTGTTTCCGATAATATGGAAGCTCTTCTATACGCAGTAGTTAACGGCATGGGACTACTTTTTTCTGCCCCCATGTATATCAAAAACGAACTGGCGCAGGGCAAAGTAGTGCGAATATTACCTGAAGTACAGACGGCAGAAATGCGTTTATGGGCATTTTATCCAAACACAGAATTTATGCCGGTTAAAACTAGATTGTTTTTGGATTATTTGAAAGAAAGATTATGAAATATCTTTTATTGTTTAACATCCATATTTAATATCAGATTTACTGCATGTGAAATCGCTGTAATTAAAAGACCATGTTCCGTATTCTGATCTTGCCCGATAATAAAGACAACTTTGAATACAAAGTGATCTTTAAGTCGAATACAAATAACATCAACTTTAGGTCAAAACGCCCTCCCCCTCCATCAAACGTTGTCTGCCAGTAGCGATCAATTGACTTTAAAAGTAGGCAGTAGCAAATGTCTCGAATGTCACAAAGAAGACGTTAGCTACTGTATTTTATATATGGTTTTTGATGTTACTAGAAAGTAAGAAATGTCCGAAGTTTGGCTATTACTATCGTGCCTGCATATAAATTAGTACGACCTACGATCCTCTACATATTTAAAGATATAAAATAGATTTGAAGTCTCTTAATGTACAGGGTAAAGCTATATTGATGCCACTATATTCTGACTGTTGTTCCAAATATGTCTGTCATTAAAATATTTTGAGAAATAATCAAAAAAGGCCCTTACTTTAAGGACCTACATATTATAAGGAAGATACGTTGAAGCTCACTAGATGACATCAAGTGAGCTATTGTTCATACCAATGCACTACCGGCTTGACTACGATTCATTGCCAATAAACGTAAACTCGCTAGTAAAATAAATATTCCTGAAAACAACAATAAAATAAAAATACTAGCCAATGGTGCGTCTGATCTTTGTTCCTGAAAAGTAAATTTAGGCACTTGTGTTAAATCAGTAATCGTGACACGAGCTATACATCCCGTACAAGGACTAAAATCGCCACGTTGATGCGCTGCAGAAATGCTTTGCTGATAAAAATCCCTCAGTATTTTATGGTGCGACAATACTTGTTCAATAAATTGTTGATGACGTATTAAGCCATTACCAGACAAATTAAATAATGCACTTTGCAGTAATGTCGCTGGCGATAGGTAACTAAATTGCTCAGCTTGAAGTTGCTGAGCCATTAATACCGTTTGAAAATCATCATCGAATGGCTGCATTGCCGCCTCTAGTGCGGCTATTTTAGCTATTTTTTTAGTTGAGTAACTGGTATTGGATTGACCAGCAGTTGTATCGGCAGAGTTTTTATTAGCTAATTCAGGGTGGTCTTGAAAAAATTGCGCCATCACCTTACTTGATGATTTATCTATTGCGTCAGAGTTATCTCGTAAAATATCTACATATTCAATACGTGATGGGGCTGTATTAGCCGTTACTATCGCGGTATTAAGTATTGCAGGTACCATGATAACAAAGCTCAACCAAGCTATAACTAACACTGCGGCATTATAAGCTGATGTTTTACCGTAACTTATCACTAACGCACTTAAAGCTAGCCAAAATACCGCATACGCCAGTATTAAACAGATAAAAAGAACTAGAGCCAACAAACTTATGCCGCTGCTGAAAGTTAATAACGCAACAATACTAATTAATAACAGTGGTAATATAATGACACTTGCTCTAATAAGCAATTGGTTGAACAGTAACCGTAGCGGCGACAGACCTTGCAGCATTAACAAACGTAGTTGTCCGGACTGTTTTTCTTGTGTTAAAGCGTTAAAACAGATGCTAATTAATAACAAGGGCAGTACGTAGATAATCAAAAATGCTAGGTCAAATTTACCAATTAATAAACTTAATGGATGTACCACTTCATATTGATTAATGAAGGCTTGTTTTTGCGTTACTAGCATCCTAAAGAAGTACAGCTGTACATCACTTTGACCTATCGCTATAGCAGCGCTTGGTAGCGGCGGTTTAGTCGCGTAGTTAACCATTAAATAAAATGCTTGTCCGCGTAAATCGTATGAGTCGCCCCACCAATTAATTGGCGTATTCAGCGCTTGACGCTTGGCTAAACCTTGTTGAGCAATAGACGTAGCTTGGTGTTGTTCTTGTTGGGCATTTTTGATCACCGCATTTTGTGTAGCGGCCCACTGGTAGCCGTTGTAACTTGCAAGTACACTAAAGCAAACTGTGATAATAAAGACTAGCCACAGTAACCGTTCACGTAGTAAGTTTTTTATTTCACATAAACAAATAAGCAAATTCATTGTTGTCCCTCATTTTTTATACGTCTTATCGCAAAATAACTCAGCGATATCAGCCCCACCAACCATAATATTAGGCATATTACTGCTCGTCCGTAATTACTTGTTAATTGCCCTATAGGTGGGTATTTATAGGAAAATTTTGGAATTTTTCCCCAAAGATGATGATCACCCTGATAGTTTTTACTGCGATTACGCGTAGTTAAACCATTGTCTTTTAAATCACCATTTAGTGTCGCTTGTATCGAACGTCGATGTATTTCACCAGCATTAGAAAATAATTGATGGTGTGCGAAATCGGTTGCAGCTGCCGCCATCGAAATGGTTTGTATGGCAATAAAAGGGCTAAAAATGGCTGCACTCTGATAATGTAAACTTTGTGCTTCGAGCTGCATTTGCCGCTGACCAAATAAACGGTCAAATACCTTATCAGAAAATTTTTCACCAAATTGCAACTGTGCGCCTGACCAAGCAAATGGCAATTGGTCAACATTATCAACACCATATTTATCTAAGGTGTCCTGCTTAAATTTTGCAATAGCCTGTTGCCGTTCTGGGGTATAAATTTCTGACTCTAGTTTAGATTGAAACATTTGCGATGATAGTGTGGGATATTGCTTTTCGGCATTATCAATAGCAAATTTAGGTAACAATAAACACCCTAATGCCCAGATCACCAATAAGCTTATTAACGCGCTACGTGCTGTTTGGGCATAACTGGATACGATTAAGGTCATTAATGCCCAAATAAATAAATATCCAATGTAACTAACGATAAATAAAGCGCTGCGATCAGCTGTAATGTTGTCACCAAATAGCAGCCAATAAACAATATAGAGCACAACCGGTACAAATAATAACAATGCTAAACCACTTAAAGCGAATACTTTTGCCATGTAGAATGTTTTAGGATTAAGACCGTTGGCAAGTAGCTGTTTTAATGTGCCTGATTCTCGCTCTGCGGCTATGCTATTAAAACCCAATAAAATAATTAGCAACGGTAACAAGGTTTGAAAAATAAAAGCAGAATTTAAATCACCAAAACGCTGCATTTGTATCGAGTCTTGAATATTGCGAAATAACGTGTCATTTTTTTTATGTGCTTCTAAGCGCAATACTGCTCCTTGATAATCAGTCAAACCGGGATCTAGTACTGACAAACCAGTATCGGGTTTGATAATATAAACACCATAGTGCGCCGCAGCATGAGGACCTTTTTCTCCTTGATTTAGCCAGCGTTCACGTTCAGATTTTGCCACTTGTGTTTTTTGTATTTGTAATTGCTGATAACTATGCCAACTTGATAACAATGCACAGGCAAGTAGCAGCAGGATAATCCGACTAAGCCACAAAGTACGCCCTTCGCGTTTGCTTTCGAGCCATTCTTTTTTTAAGATGAGTATTAACATGTGCTGACCGCCCGTACATGCTCTAAATAAAGTGATTCAAGTTGTGCCTCTTTAATTGCATCGCCATCTAAGCTATATACTAATTGCCCTTGATTCATAATAGCAACAGCATGTGCATCTTCCTGAGCCCGGTACAAGTCATGAGTCGCCATTAATATCGCAACACCTTCTTTAGCGAGTTTCTGAATTAGTTCACTAAACTCATGACTTGCCGAAGGGTCTAAGCCTGAAGTTGGTTCGTCCAAAATAAGCGCTTTAGCACTTTTGGCTAAGGCAATAGCTATACCCACTTTTTGGCGCATACCTTTGGAGTAACTACCGACAGGTTTATCAGTGGCATGTTCGGGTAAATTAACTCGATTAAGTAGCTGCCGAAATTGCTCAGTGGTTTTATTAACACCAGCGATTTTGCTCATATAGGTTAAATTTTCAAGACCACTTAATTTAGAATAAAGAGCGACCTGTTCAGGTATATAGGCCAATTGTTTTCGTGCAGCGACTACGTCTTTTGCTGGATTAATTCCCGCTATATTAACACTGCCAGCATCGGGTTTTAAAAAGCCAAGGATACAGTTTATGGTGGTTGTTTTTCCCGCGCCATTTGGGCCTAGTAGCGCGAGTATTTCTCCCTGTTTAACGGTAAATGAGATATCGTTTACCGCTTGGTATTCAGCAAAGTGTTTGCTAAGGTGGGTCACTGATATCACGTTAGTTTGAGCATCATTTTTCATAGGATATTCCCTCATATTTTTTAAAGTACTATTGTCCCTGCAATAAAAATAAATTGATTGAACATATAAAATAAAGACAAATAAAATCAACAATCTAAATCAATTACACCATCAACTTTGCCATTATTAATCGTTTAGTTAGCATTAGTTAATTCACGGGCGTTATTATTATTAAACCCGATAACTTTTGTTATGTTATAACATAACAAATCAATATAAACAACTTACAAGAACCGACCAATGATATACATGTTTTTATCGTTCAATAATGGTAAAGTTGACTTGATATAAAACAAATAAAGAAGACACTTAGAATTGTGATAGTATCACTAATTTTAACTATTAAAGGATATCGTGGTTCATAACACAGGCTGCAGTGTTGTGAACATGTAGCTTGGTTTTATTATTAAACATAAAAGCGACATGAGTCAGATAATCAGTATCGAGGTGATAATTTAGATGCCGGTTAAACTGTTGATATAACCGAGAGTGTTTTTGCTGGTAAAATTATTGAAATTTCTAGTATCAAGATATGGCAGAGTATAAAAATAATGAATGCCTGAGAATTGAATCATACTATAGTGCCAGTTTGGACATCATCTTCCAAAGGGACATTTTGAGAAATACTGTGCTTCCATGCACCCGCGATATTGCTTACAGGGATGTAAATACTTAGCTTTTGTCAGGAACATAAAAGCTGACTTTACATCAACGTGCATGGATGCACTAATGCCATGAAGGCAGGAAGCCTAAGAGTGGCCTGTACATACACACTTCTGTGCATCCATGCACCCGCGAAATACCGTACTCCTGTACATAAAAAAGGCTACCTTTTGGTAGCCTTGTTGATTTGTTTATGTAAAACGTGGATTAGCTTTGAAAAGCATCCGATTGTTGAACTTGATATTTTTCATGTAATTTAGCTTTGAGTACGCCTTTACGATGTTTTAAGGCCGCTTCTAGTTTCTTGGCTGCACTGGCAATGGCGGCAT